>Ga0172377_10004366_pt1 | contig 14538 bp, 14 predicted proteins | sample Pumphouse3metaG_FD_119749 | JGI IMG/M metagenome (GOLD analysis project Ga0172377, IMG submission 119749) | Leachate microbial communities from a municipal landfill in Southern Ontario, Canada - Pumphouse #3 metaG | ecosystem: Engineered > Solid waste > Landfill > Unclassified | place: Canada... | reverse complement strand
TTGAGGGGTGGAACTTAAAAGTTCCGAATTTCGGATTTCGGGTTCGACCTCCGGTTGAGATACGCACTTTTTTAGAAACGGCCGTTTCTATGCCTCAGTTATAGCTGTTTCCGGGCTCAATATACAGTGGCAATGGCAAAAATTGGAACTGTCGATTGCAATTCGAGTAAAAGTGGAAGTTACCCTTTCAAACTGGAACTTCGGTTTTCAATTAACCGCACAGAAAAAATCATTGCGGATTTCAAGTATTTCTTTGTTTTTATCATTCCTTGGATTCTGTGTTATGCTTTGTTTTACTACATTATCAGAGATCAGTACAAATTATACTTATTTTGAAAGATATCAGAATGCATGGGATGTTATGATAACTTTAAAAGATACAGATATAGAAAAATTTAATATGACTCAACAAATACAGGAAATGGATGAAGTCAAATCGGCAACTGTATATCAGAAATCAGAAGGAATAACTTATATATCAAATGAAATGGAAAGTGAGTCATTAATTGCACATGGAGGATTGGGAAATTATATTTCCAGTGCTGAAACAGAAAATGGATATGCAATAAAAACACCTATTGTTATATTAGATGATGCAAGTTTTCAGGAATATTGTAATCAGATAGGAATTTCAGACAGCTTAAATGGAACAGTGATATTAAATAGAATCTGGGACAGCCAAAATAGTAATTTCCGTGATAAAGAATATATTCAATTTATCAATGAAAACAAAGATTCAATCGTGCTGTATCCGAGTCAGGAAAGCAATATAAAGATCGAAGTTCCAATTATTTCATATACAACGCAGGCTCCGGAATTACGAGAGGAATATGATAATTATTCGTTAGTAAATTTTGTGTCACTATCCACATGGAATCAGTACCTGTCACAGTTTGATCATAGTCAGTCTGACAGTTATATACGAATATTTTCTAAAGAGATGCCAACTTTAGATTCTTTGAATAAACTGGAAAATAAGGTGGTTCAGTTTTTAGATAAGCAGTATTTAATAGAAAGTGAAAATCGGATAAAGGAGAAAAACACAAATGACGAAATGACACAAGGCATGGTTACTATTTTAGGCGGATTTTGCATTTTGCTTGCAACAATAGGTATTGCAAATGTTTTCTTGAATTCATTAGGATTTATCAGACAGCGAAAGCGGGAATTTGCGCAGTATATGTCCATTGGTCTTACACCAAAAGAAATGAAAAAAATGTTAAGCGTGGAAGCACTGGTGATATCTGGTAAACCAATTATAATTTCCTTGGTACTTACAGTAGTGATTGTTCAATTTATGATAAGGGCGAGTTATTTGGAATCCAATGTGTTTTGGAGTCAGGCACCAGTGATTCCAATGATACTATTCGCAGTCTTTATTGTTGGAACGGTTGCAACTGCATTTTATATCGGAGGAAAGAGAATACTGAAAGCGGATTTGACTGAAGCCCTAAAGAGTGATATTTAATTCTATTTTGGAGATCACATTACACCTGCAGATATGGAATAAAACACCAAACAATAAAAAATCCCAGGCTGCCAGGCGGCTGGCTGCGGTAATCGTCGTATGTTATCAATATATCTTGCGTAAGTACAATAAGGTTCAGTCCTGAAGCTATTATTTGTGCTTTTGTCGCAATACTTCTCTTGCTCATTTCTATCCTCATGTATTAGTATTCTTTTGTATCAGTATAATACATTACATGGATTATTCACTTTGATATTTGCTGAGAATTGCACGCTGTTTATGAGAGAAAGGAATTGTATGCAGATTTATTATTTTTCCAGAACAGGTAGAAGCAAGAAGATAGCAGAGGATCTTGCTGCAAGGTATGGGACAGAGCCGGAAATGATCGACGATCATAAGGATTGGAGCGGCAAAGCCAATTATATTAAAGCCGGAGCCATGGCCATGAGCGGAAAGAAGCTTCCGGTTTCTTATAAGAAGCCGAAGCCCGGCGATGATATAGTCGTAGTGTTTCCTCTGTGGGCAGGGTCAATGCCGCCTGCAATCAGTACGTTTGAGGAAGAGGTCGGCGGCACTCGTATCACGGCTGTTGTTACCTCGCTTGGAAGTACGCTCAGGAAGCGAGATGTATTTAAAAAGGTGATAGATCTTGTCGGTAATGATATAAAGGCACCGGAGAATTTGTGAACAAATGACGCAGGACGATATAAGATTCAGGAAGAGAATAGAAGAACTTCAGCAAAACGCATACAGGAACAGCCTTTTCCTGTTTACGGATTTCCTCAATGAGACTGAGCTCGAAGAGGCAGCAGAAATACTGGGCGATTCCGGCATTTCCTCATCTGGCGGCTGGGATGGCGCTGAGCGCAGAATGCTTCGCTTTGGCTCGGAAGAGGATATGGGATATACAGTGCCGTTTCCGATAACCATAATCAGGATCTCTCCATTGCTGGATAAATTTTCGGATGAATTCACGCACAGAGATTTCCTGGGAGCTGTCCTTAACCTTGGAATAGAGCGCAGCGTCATAGGGGACATACTAATCAGAGAACATACAGCGTGGCTGTTTGCAAAAGATACCATAGCCTCTTTTATTGTCCAGAATCTGGATCAGGTAAAACATACGCATGTGCGCTGTGAGGTCGTCACGGAGGTGCCGGATGCACTTCAGCCAAAACTGGTGAGAGAGGATTTCCAGATAAGCTCGGAGAGACTCGATGCCGTAGTGTCTCATGTCTATAACCTGTCGAGATCTCAGAGTCTCGATCTTTTCCGTACAGGAAAAGTCACTGTGAACGGGCGCGTCACAGAGAATAACAGTGCTGCGCCGAAAAGCGGCGATGCTATCGCTGTAAGAGGCTACGGCAAGATGATTTACACGGGCACCGGCGGTGTGACGCGCAAGGGAAAACTTAATGCATCCGTGGAGAAATATGTGTGAAAATAGCTGCAATGGGCAGCTTTCTCCTAAATGAGGAATAGGCTCAAAATTCACAATCCTCCTCCATACTAATTCTCATTTAAGGTTGAAGTATTAACTTAGGTGAAGGCGAGAAGCCGAGAATAATGGAGGATTGAAAAAATGACAGGATCAGGAAAAACAAGCATAAAAATCAAGTCTGTGATTATGGCAGTGGCACTCATCATGGGAGCAGTCTTTAGTCTGACTGCGTGCGGTTCTTCATCAGAGGTGTCATCTGTGGCGGTGACAGAAGCCTCAACAGATGAGGCAATAACAACTGAGGAGAGCGCAGAAGAAGCGTCATCAGGCGAAAGCAAGGATAACGTTGAGACAGAAGACGGAACGTATACGGGAAATATTACCGCTGTTTCGGACACTTCTGTAACTATTTCAGTAATGGGAGGCGGGCAGCCTCAGGACAATGCGGGCGAAGCACCTTCAGGGAACAAGCCCGATGATTCCGGCGAAGCACCTTCAGGGAACAAACCCGATGATTCCGGCGAAGCGCCTTCAGGAGACAAACCAGATGATTCCGGCGAAGCATCGTCTGGAGATAAGCCTGTCGATGCAGGCGGAGCGCCTTCAGGAGCCGGCGAAGAGAAGACATTCACTGTTACAACTGATCAGATATCAGATTACACAACAGGGCAAATGATTACTGTAACAGTTGAAAACGGCGAAGTGACATCGATTGAAGAAGCAGAGCAGCCAGCAGATGCACCGACAGCGCCAACAGATAATGGTGACGCAGCTGCCACAACAGAGTAATTACAACATTTCCCAATATTATCATGTGTTTTGAATAAGCAGGGATTCGCCCCTGCTTATTTGTTCATCAGAACTACAGCAAGGACAACCAGTGCAATGCCGATGAACTCGGACAGAGAAAGCTGCTGACCGAACAGAACGGTTCCGAGAATTGCTGCGGTGACCGGCTCGATAGTCGCGAGCTGCGCCGCACGGGACGTCTCCATTTTCTTCATCCCGCTCGTGTAGAGAACGTAGGAACCGAACCCTGTAAATATACCGCAGAGGATAGCGAGCAATATCGCGTTTACAGGTGTAGAAGAAATATTCTGCGCCCTGAAATCCGGAACAGACAAAACAAAGAATACCGCAGAGGCTACTACGAAAGTATAGAAAATATTTGTGTAGACGGAATAACCGCGATTGAGAATGAGACGGCTGAATATACTGTAGAGTGCATAACCAAGCCCGGCACCGAGACCGAGGAGAAGTCCGCGTGTTGTAAGGGCGGAACCGCTGCCTGACAGGAGACCGGAGACGAGAGCACACCCTGCAATAGACATGAAAATGCAGATGGACTTTTTGAGACTGAGCTTCTCGCCGAACAGAATGGCAGAGAGCACCATGACAATTGCGGGCGCTGTATACAGGAGCGCTGCGGCAGTGGCAATCTTAGTCTCATTAATGGCAGCAGTGTAACAAAGAGAGAAGAACACAATGCTGCAAATACCGTTCGCAATAAAGAGCCAGATGTCCTTTTTATGAATTCGGAGCTGCCGGCGGTCACCGATAAGAATCATCAGTAGTACGCCGAGAGATGTAATCAGCATGCGGATAAAAACGAGTGCGTTCTGAGACATGCCAAGTCCCGTTATGGCAGTGACAAATGAACCGTAACTTCCCCATAGAACAGCGCTGATGATTACCATAAGCGCCGGGATTTTTTTTGAAAAACTCATATTTTACCACCATTTAGAAGTGCATGGATATCCGTCATTACCTTATCGAAAAAAGTTTTGGAGAAATATTGTGGAAATGCAGGCACGATCATCATCGCCTGCAAAATCAGGATCTGATTAATTATTTTCATTTCGGGAATGTTCTCAATTGCTGCATCGTTGTTTTCAACTGAAAAATATTCACTAATGAAGATCCGCCACAGAGTTCTTTGCTGTGAACCGGTCAGCCCTGTAAATTCGCCGACTTCATTATCAGATAAAGAGTTGTTATAGCATAGCGTAAAGCAGAGCGAAGCCAAATCTATCAGGGGGCAGCCCAGTGAAAAACTGCCCATATCAATAAGCATCAATTCTCCGTCCGAAACCATAATATTATTGGGATTGAAATCACCATGAACATAGGTGTCATAATTATTGAGTGTTGCAAGGAGCTTTTCCGCATTGTTGATTTCTTTTCCGTCCAGGAAACTGTAAGACGCAAGATTGTTTCTGTAGTTGTCAGTCCATCGTGGGAATACTTTTGCATCCCCCTTAGTGTGGTGAATCAGTTTTGCGAGTTGTGCGTATTTTCTGCCGAATTCTTCGATTCTGTCAGTTGCCTGTATTATTTCATTAGCAAGGGTCTTTGCATTAAGCATTTCGAAAATGATTCCTCTTCTGTTACCGCATTTAACGATGCCATAAGATATTGCGGTCGGAATGCCGGCAATAAAGGTTGATTTTGAAAAAATCTTATCATTTTCGATGATTGATTCAGGAATGAAATCATAGTACAGTTTTACAACTGTTTCATCGGCAATTTGCCAGCACTCTCCAGTGCCGCCTTTTCCGATTAGTTTGGCATTCTCCAGAGAAATCTCTCTTGGCGCGGAAGAGACATCCAGAATATCCAAAAATCCGGATTCGCGCATAATATTCATTACAGATTCAGAAGCATTTATTACCCGGACTTTTCTGCCATTTGTCTGCAACTTTTGAAAATGAAGCAGCACCCGCAGACCTGCACTTGAAATATATGGCATATTTTCCGCGTTAAGCACCAGGACACTTTCAGCGTCAAATACTTCGCCGATTTTTTGCTTCCATATGTCTGCATTTGTACTGGTAATGCTCTCCGTGATGTCCATTTTCACCTCCATGCTAAAGTAAATCGACTGAATATCACTATAACACACCCTTCGAATCATCTCCATTTCAATGTTTATTGTGATAGTATGATAACAGGTTCGGAATAGGCAAATTAAGCGGTAAATCAGAGCATTCCGGATGTGGGCATTTCAGGGGGGGCGCAAGAGTGGAAGATTATGCTGATGCATAATCTTTCACTCATCAGGTTTGTAATGCGACAACAGAGCTGTCGCATTACAAACCTGAGTAACACAGCCAGAAAACCGCATCCGCGGATTTTCTGGCGTGTGCCTTCGCAAACTACGCTCAGGCATGAGAGGCAAAGATGAATCTTGATGTTTTGTTTGGGACGGCATCGCAGACGATCAACACTGTTTTGGGTTTTCTGCCGATACCGGGATATTGGCTGATCTTCTCGGGTTCCGTCTTTTCCATCAGCGGACCTGCGGCAAAACTATCGGATCTCACAATAACAAAATGGTGGATGAATTCACAAAGGTCACAGCACAGGCTGCCCAGATGGAAGCATACGCAAGTACGACGGAGAATGTTTTGAATTGTTGGAAAATGCTGGGAATGATGATAATTGTTTTCGTGGCAGCCGCGATAATAAGTCTGGAATTCGTGGATCATGATAAGAGATAGAACAGTCACAGGTATTCATTAACACAAATCACAGGAAACGGAGCTATTCGTATATCATTTGATAAATAAATGCTTTTGACACCTACATCATTATGTTAAAAAATATTCATCGGAGACAAACAGAAATGACAAGAAAACTCACATACAACCACACAGTTTACGCCTGCTTCATGGGCTACATCGTACAGGCGATAGTCAACAATTTCGTCCCGCTCCTGTTCCTCACATTTGAGGCGCAGTACGGTATTACGCTCGCGAAGATCACGTTCCTTACGACATTTAATTTCGGACTGCAGCTCCTTGTTGATGCGATATCCGCAAAATTCATAGACAGGATCGGTTACCGCGCAGCGGCCGTAATGGCGGATGTTTTCGCGGCAGCAGGGCTTATCCTGCTGACCGTCCTTCCGGATATGACATCTGACCCATTCGTGGGAATACTCATTTCCGTGATGATCTACGCAATAGGCGGCGGGCTCCTCGAGGTGCTCGTGAGCCCGATTATGGAAGCCTGCCCCACGAAGAACAAGGAACAGGCGATGAGCCTTCTTCACTCATTCTATTGCTGGGGTCATGTCGGAGTTGTCCTGCTGTCCACGATTTTCTTTCATTTTGCAGGTATATCAAACTGGAAGATCATGGCACTTGTCTGGGCTGTGGTGCCGCTTGTTAACCTGGTTCTTTTCGCGAACGTGCCGATTAACAGCCTGATCGAGGAAGGCGAGAGAGGCCTTTCTTTCAAAGAACTCGCCGGGCGGAATCTCTTCTGGATTCTTATGATAATGATGCTCTGCGCAGGCGCGTCGGAGCAGGCCGTCAGTCAGTGGGTGTCTTCTTTTGCGGAGGCAGGTCTGGGTGTCAGCAAAACCATGGGAGATCTTTTCGGAACTATGATGTTCGCGCTCTTCATGGGGTTGTCGCGCCTTGTATTCGCAAAGTTCGGGGCAAAACTGAAACTCATGCAGTACATGGTATTCAGCACGATCCTTTGCGTTTCCGCTTATCTTCTTATCACGATTTCGGGAGAATCGTGGCTGGGTCTCATCGGCTGCGCCATGACAGGTTTTGCCGTGGGAATATTCTGGCCGGGCACATTCAGCATGGCAACAGCAAGTATAAGAAACGGCGGAACGATGATGTTCGCACTTTACGCACTTGCCGGTGACGCAGGGTGTGCGCTGGGACCCACTGTGGTCGGCAGAGTCGCGGCCGCAAACGCTGACAATCTTAAGTCGGGAATAACGGCAGCGCTTGTTTTCCCGGTCTGTATGGGAATTGCACTTCTGGCTCTGGCTTTGAACAGAAGAAAAAAAGTGATTTTGCAGTGATGAAAATGTGAGGCTTTGGAATTATAATAGGCAATGAAGTCATCAATATATTGGGAGGGAAATAATGGACATAGAATATCTTTTATTGCTTCAGAATTTTCGCAATTCAATCGGTGGTTCACTTGACACATTCATGTCGATGATATCCAAGCTGTCGGTGGGCGTTATCCCTGTGATTTTCATGTGTATTGTTTACTGGGTCTTCGATAAAAAGGCCGGAAACTTTTTTATCTTCAACTTCGCCGGGACCAGCTTTGTTAACGGACTCATAAAGCTTACGGCCTGCGTGTATCGTCCCTGGATCAGGGATGCCAGGGTAATTCCTGCGGGGGATGCCAAGGTGGCTGCAACGGGCTATTCTTTACCCAGCGGACATACGACATGCGCGACTTCAGTATACGGGACCGCAGCAATATGGCAGTGGAAGAAACGCCGTGCGATTTCAATCGCATTTCTCGTGCTTCTTGCGCTGACTATGTTTTCAAGAAACTACCTTGGTGTTCACACACCGCAGGATGTTATTGTGGCTTTTGTGATGACAGCAGGGGTAATATGTTTTAATGTTTTTCTGATCAATTGGATAGATAAAGACAGGCGCCGTGAAGTGTTGGTGTTTTTCATTGGAATTGCAATTGTTGTAGCCGCGCTTATCTTTTACAATGTCAAAACATATCCTATGGATTATGTTGATGGCAATCTCATAGTTGATCCGATAAAGATGATGCCTGATTCATATAAGTCATCAGGATGGCTCCTGGGATTCGTTATTGGATGGTTCGTCGAGCGCAGGTTTATAGGATTCAAAACAGAAGGCAGTCCCAGAAAACGCCTGATAATTGCCATTATTGCGTTGATACCGCTCTATATAATATATACTTATACATTGCCGGCACTGACCCCGCTTATTGGCAAAGCCAATGCCGATTTTGTGGCTGGTTTCAGTTTATATATTTACATAACTATTCCGGTGCCATTTGTTTTGAAGAAATTAGGGCAATGATCCATCTGTGATCGGTGCAGAAGGTCAGGCTTTATCAGTCTGATCTTCTGGCGTTCCCCCCATAAATAGCACAGCTGCTATGCCCCTCTTTCATTGCGGCATAAAGAGCGGTATCTGCACGACCTGAGTATTCTTCGTAGCTTTCAGCTGCGTTCCCAAGAGCAATACCTGCGGTGCATCTGGTGTGTATATCAGTTCCATTTATAGTGGAAGATGCCAGAGTGGCGCATATCTGCCTGCCCTTTCCAAGTGCGATTACAGGATCGCTCATACCGCACAGCAGTATCATGAAATCATCGCCGCCGATCCTTGCGATTATATCTCTTGATCTTGTAACTCTGCCAAGAGCCTGAGCAACAGAGCGGATGACAAGGTCTCCGGTCGCACGGCCGGATGCTGCGTTGAGCTGTTCCATATTATCGATATCAAGTATCATGACAGCAAATTGCGTATCCCTGGGGAGCTGTTTCACAGCTTCTTTCAGACCGTAACGGTTGTACAGACCTGTGAGTTCGTCCCGGTACACCTTCTCATATAAGGCGCATTTCTGACATTCGAATTCTCTTCTGGCTTTCCAGAATTCTCTCTCTTCGATTGTTTTCTGAACCTGATGCAGCATGAGCTCATCATTGTACGGTTTTGCGACAAAACTGTCAGCACCCATATGCAGGGCGCGAATCTCGTTTTGACTTCCTGTCTCGGTGGTGATGATGACAGGTATCTCTCTGATCATGCCGTTTTCGCCCATCTTTTCCAACACCTGAAAACCATCCATTATCGGCATCAGAAGATCAAGTATAAGGCACGAGACGTCATTTACATGCTCCTGCAAATACTCGCAGGCGTCCCTCCCGTTATCAAAACCTGCGACGTTATAGTAGGGCTCGAGAATCTGGCAGAGAGAATCGCGGCTCTCTTTCATGTCTTCAGCCACAACAACAAAAGGTCTCTTTTCAGAAACTGTTTTGAGGTCAGGAACAATATTATCTGATCCCTGTGGCCTCGTCGACATACATGTCGATGGATGATTATCCATGTAAGAGACAAAGTCGCCTGCAGGCATGGGCTTTGCAAAATAGTAGCCCTGTATCATATCGCAGCCCATAGTCCGGAGCTGCTCATATTCCTCCTGTGTTTCAACACCCTCGGCTATAGACGGAAGCTGCAGCCATTTGGCGAGGCTGACGACAAAACTAAGCACATTGCGCTTGCCGTTGCGCATCCGCTCATTGCCCCTTTGCATAAATCGCATATCGAGCTTGATCATATCTATGGGGAGCTCTGACAGCATATTGAGCGAAGAGTATCCTGATCCAAAATCATCCATTTCAATGAGAAAACCGTTGTCTCTGAGAGTGGATACTGCCGAGATTATTTCCTGAGGATGCTCTGCATATGCTGATTCAGTGACCTCAAGATGTACAAGATCGTGAGGAATGCCAAAACTGTCGACAACGCCTTCTATTACAGCGGGAAGATCATCTACTATGAAGTCAGCACGCGAAACATTGACTGAGATCGGGATGAGCGGAATCCCTTCGTCGCGCCATTCTTTCAGTATTCGACATACTTCTGTCAGCATGTAATTATCGAGTTTTGTGATAAATCCATTGCGCTCGAAGACAGGAATAAAGTCACCGGGAGAAATAAAGCCGAACTCGGGATGACTCCAGCGGACAAGCGCCTCGGCGCCCACTATTGCGCGGGTATCAGTGCAGTGCTTGGGCTGAAGATATACCAGGAACTGTTTTTCCTTAAGAGCGTCCTCCATGAATTCTGAGAGCTGATGCTCGCGGATCACGTGCTGTCTCATTGAATCATTGTAGACGGCAAAATACATTCCATATTGATGCTTGACGGTCTCTTCGGCAAGTTTTGCCCGGTCGCACATATCAGAAACGGAAACAGACCTGTCGGTGACAGGATAAATTCCGAATTTCATCTGGAAGTTTCTGACGGGCGCGTCAGAAAATTCACGGACACCCATATCCATTGCGTCTGACTGTGAAAGATGAGGACAGTAAGATGTCAGGACTATAAATGTATCAGCGCCGAGATGACCGCAGACTCCGTCTTCAGCAGTCTGTTTCTGATAGATTCCGGCGATATATTTGAGCAGCTCATCACCGGCTTCAGTACCATATTTGGCATTGATCATCTTGAAGTCATCGATGTCAGAATAGACGATATAGTATTTCTTATCAGGATTGTTGCTTAGGACTTCTTCAACGTGCTGGTAGAAAAATTCGCGGCTGTACAGCCCGGTGAGATGGTCGACCTCGACCCGGTTAAGGAGCGCTGCATTGTTCCAGAGCCGCATAAGGCTCTGCACCCTGTGTATTACGAGCTCTGCGTTATATGGCTTCTTAAGGAAATCAGAAGCGCCCTTTTCCAGACAGAGAATCTCAGCGTTGCTGTCATCGTTCCCGGTCATTACTATAATGGGAATTGTTTTGATAAGACCATTCCTGTTCATCTCAGAAAGGAAAGTGTACCCGTCCATTACCGGCATAATGATGTCGAGAAGAATAAGAGAGATATCAGAACTCTTATCGTGAAGAATATCAAGTGCCGTCTGACCATTCTCAGCTTCCATGGTGTTATAGCCTGCCGATTGCAGGATCTTACAGAGAATAGCGCGGTTAAGTTTGTTATCATCAACAATCAGAACTGTTTTCTGGGACATTCGATAGGCTCCGTCTTCATCTTTTTAAGTTTTGCTGTAACAGACTTTTACGCTTTATTATACTAAAGTACATTCAGCGCGTCCATCACAACTATGGTGTCATTGATGTTTACCTGTGTGTCCTTCACAACGATATTGCTGTATACTTTATTATATCGCTGAAAGCTGATAAATACAGCAATAAATGCGAGGAGGGATGTCATGATTGAGCTTACGAATGTATCCAAAACATATGGAGGAGGGAACAAGGCTGTCGATGATCTTACATGGACGATTCCGGACGGATCGATCACAGGTTTTATCGGCCCGAACGGTGCCGGCAAAACAACAACGATCCACATGATAACCGGTGTTCTTGCGCCAGATGAGGGGCAGATAAAGATAAACGGAATTGACATAATGAAGGATCCGATCGGAGCCAAGAAGCAGTTCGGATTTGTGCCGGATGAGCCTGATGTATTCCTGCGTCTCAAGGGAATTGAGTACCTGGATTTTATCGCGAATTTATATGATGTGCCGGAGGATTACCGCCGCGATTTTATCGCTAAGACGGCACCTCGCTTTGAGATTCAGAATGCGCTTTCAAGTTCGATAATGAGCATGAGCCACGGAATGCGGCAGAAGGTCATGGTGATGGGCGCTCTCATTCACGATCCGGCTGTGTGGATTCTTGATGAGCCGATGACAGGCCTTGATCCCAAGTCATCATATGTGCTCAAGGAAATGATGCACGAGCATGCATCAGCAGGCAAAACTGTTGTTTTCTCCACACATGTTCTGGAGGTGGCGGAGAAGCTCTGTGATCAGATCTGTATAATCAATCACGGCAAACAACTTTACGAAGGAACGCTTGGTGCGCTCCAGGATCAACACAAAGGGGAAAGCCTGGAAGAGATATTCCTCGCAGAGACGAGTGATGAATAAATACATTTTGCTCACGAAAACCCTGTTCAAGTGTGGAACCGGGATGGGAGCTGCTTCTTCGCAGACTGCCGGGAAAAGAAAAGGGCGTGCTTCAATGTCTGCGCCGCTCATGGCAGTGGTTCTTCTTTTTTGTTTTGCGCCGCTCATGGGGCAGGTCTTTACAAGCTCCAGGCTTACATATGGACTTCTCGCCCCGACGGGGCAGCAGGGCTCTATCATCGGATCGGCTTTATCAATGGGCGCGGTCATGACTCTTGTCTTTGGTGTGTCGATGGTGGTGACCTACTTTTATATGGCCACTGACCTGGGAACATTGCTTGCACTGCCGATTTCGCCGTCGCTAATTGTTGCGGCAAAATTCACGCTTTGCATGGCTTACGAATATCTGATGGTAGTCATGTATACAGGACCGATGGTGGCAGGATATGGCGTGGCATCCGGCGGCGGTCCGCTCTACTGGATCGCGGCTGTCTTTGTCTGCGTGTTGCTGCCTGTCATACCGCTGTCATACGCGGCGGTGATAATAATGATAATTATGCGAGTGTTTCGAAGGCTCAAGAACAAGAAAGTACTGACAGTAATCAGTACGGTGGTCGCTGTAGCGGCAGCTTTGCTGCTGAGCATTTTCGGGCAGAGCCTTTCGGATCAGACAAACGCTGCCGGCGCGCTCAGCGCAGCCAGGCAACTTAATGGGGCTTATTATGTTTTCCCTCAGCTTTACCTTGCACAGGGTGCGCTCGTAGGAGAGAATATTCTGTTGCTGATCCTGTTCATCGCGGCAACGGCTCTTACAATATTTGTCTTCCTTTTGCTGGCCCGTGTCCTGTATATAAAGGGCGCGATGGGAATGTCTGAAGTTTCGTCTAAACGTCGCGCTCTAAGCCGGGGCGAGACCAGGAAGTTCATGAAAAAGGACGGGGCTTTCGGCTCGTATGTCAGAGTGGAGATCGCAAAGGTCCTGCGCTCGCCGGTCTATTTCATGAACGGTGTGATGATGGGCCTTTTGTGGCCTCTGCTCATTGGAATAATACTGATCGCCGGTTCCGCGGATTCGTCCGGCTCTGCCGACGCTGCCTCAAGCTCAGCCATCACCTCCAGTGCTGCCGTTGCCTCCGGCTCAGCCATCACCTCCAGTGCTGCCGTTGCCTCCGGCTCAGCCGCCGCATCCAGTGCTGCCGCTTCCTCCGGCTCAGCCGCCGCATCCAGTGCTGCCGTTGCCTCCGGCTCAGCCACTGCATCCAGTGCTGCCGCTTCCGGTGGTGCTTCGTCTTTAGGCAATATTCTGTCGTATTTTACTGAGAAAGCGGAGGATCCCATGACTCTCGGCATTTTCATGCTGATAATGCTGGGGCTGTTGTTCCTTATCGGCAGCATGGATCTGATGACACCTTCTACCATTTCGCGTGAAGGCCAGAAAATCTGGTTCATGAAGACTATTCCCATGAGCTACAGGGATCAGCTCCGCGCGAAGATCGCGAGCTCACTTCCTTTTTCGATGGGTCCGACCTTTGTATACGGACTGATACCGGCAATCGTCGGAATTGTGCACGGGATGTCTCCAATTGTGCTTATCTACATGATTCTCCTGACCGTTCCGTCGCTTCTTCTGATCAATTATATACAGCTGATGTTCGACCTCAGATGGCCCAAGCTTGTCTGGCAGAACGAAGCTGTGCCGATCAAGCAGAACTTTCATTCGCTCGCCGCCAGCGCTATCTGCATAGCTATCGGTGCAGTTATCGCAATGGCAGCCATTACGCTGTTTACAATGCTTCATGTAAATGTCCACGTCTGCGTCCTTATCGTGATCGCAGTTATCACGGCTCTTGCACTTGTACTGCGCCCGATCTCGCTGCGCTACGGCGAGCGGAGGCTGGAAGAACTGTAGACCGCACCGGGTGCCGTAGCCCATCACAGCCCCGCCAAAACCAGCCGCAACAGCACTGGGCGCCGCAAGGTCAGTCAAAAACTCGTGAAAGTTAAGCACGGCGCCCGTAAACAAGCTACCAGTGCTTAACTTTCCGGCGCCGTAGCCCATCGCCACCGCACCGGGCGCCGCCGAAGCAGTCATAAACTCGTGAAAGTTAAGCACGGCGCCCGTAAACAGGCCATCAGTGCTTAACTCTCCAGCGCCGTAGCCCATCACAGCCCCGCCACGACCCATCGCCACCGCACCGGGCGCCGCCAGGGC
>Ga0172377_10004365_pt1 | contig 14539 bp, 8 predicted proteins | sample Pumphouse3metaG_FD_119749 | JGI IMG/M metagenome (GOLD analysis project Ga0172377, IMG submission 119749) | Leachate microbial communities from a municipal landfill in Southern Ontario, Canada - Pumphouse #3 metaG | ecosystem: Engineered > Solid waste > Landfill > Unclassified | place: Canada... | reverse complement strand
GGTTCAACTCCTAAAGCTTTATATATTTATGGCGTTGAAGAAGGAATGTATAAAGATGAAGAAGAGATGTTTAATATGATTCATGGGATGCGTACTCGTGTTATTACTTCTCCATCATTTAGTAACGAACGAATAATTGGAACTATTTTATTTAAAAAGACAATGGAAAGTAAAATTGAAGGTCACTATAGTGCCGATTTTCTTTGGAAAGTTAAAGGAATTGTTCCTTTCTTAAAAATTGATTTAGGGCTTGCTGAAGAACTAAATGGCGTTCGTTTAATGCGACCAATGCCAGATCTTGTAGAATTGCTTAAAAGAGCAAATAGACATCATATTTTCGGGACAAAAGCGAGATCAGTCATTAATGAGGCTAGTAAAACTGGCATTCACGAATTAGTTGCTCAACAATTTGAAATCGCTCATCAAGTGATTGATGCTGGGCTTGTTCCAATTATTGAACCTGAAGTTAGTATTAATATTCCAGATAAAAAAGAATCAGAGACTATCTTAAAAGATGAAATTATTACTAATTTAAATAAACTCCGACCAAATGACTTAATTATTTTAAAACTTTCTCTTCCGTCAATTGATAATTTCTATAATGAAATTGCAAGCGATCCACATGTTGTCCGTATTGTTGCTCTAAGTGGCGGTTATACAAGAAAAGAAGCAAACGAATTACTTAAACATAATAAATGTATGATTGCTAGTTTCTCTCGAGCCTTATTAGAGAATCTAAAGTATCAACAAACACCAGATGAGTTCAACGCCACACTTAAAGAAGCTATTGACGAGATCTATAATGCTTCAGTTTACAAATACTAAATAAAAAGAGAGACGTGTGTCTCTCTTTTTTAATATTCAACCTTTAATATGTGAGTCTTTTTATCGCTAAAGCGTGGAACGATTTCGTTACTCTTATTTCCATCTAAAGTATATTTTTTCTCCATTAATTCAGCATAACCGGCTTCTTTTTTAAAGATATCAATAACTAATGTTGAATTCTCAAGTCGTAGATTTACTTTAAGATGATTCATATCTTTTGGCAATACTGGATTAATTACAAGCGATTGTTCTTTGAAGTTTACGCCAATTATTTCGTATATTGCTAAAGTTAACCAGGTTGCAGTACCACTTAAGATAGGGCCGATATTTTCAAAAGTTATCGAATTATTGTATTGAGTACGAAATCTTGGGTTTCCTTTTAGCGCATAAGGATTTTCTAAAGTCTTATATGGAAGAACAAGATTAATCATATAAAAAGCATCGTCAAGCATATGCTCTTTTATTTCTTTATTTTTAACATCTTTTGCTTTCTTTAAAAGAGCAACAGCAAACATCATCGTCGCATGTTTAAAGACTCCACCATTTTCACGGTCACCAACAAAATAATGATCAGTTGAGGCTTGTTTCGACCCAGCGATACTTAAGTCATGTTTTGAGCAAAGCATAAATCCAGCATTAGTTTTTAAATATTTATCTACTTTATCAAGCATAATACGAATTTCTTCTTCACTAGCTACATCACTAAGCAGGCTCCACGAAAAACTATTTAAATAATATGAACCATCAACTTTATCATCTATTGAAAGTCCATCGCCAGCACTACCAATATACTTAATGTTATTCTTATTTTCTTTATTAATAAGAACACGGACAAAATAGTTGTTGATGTAAGCATTTTTCTTTAAAGAAGATATTTGATTATTGATAGTTTGATTAATTTCTTTTTTATATTCCTCATCTTCAACTAACTCGATCATGTCTCTTTCAGCGACAAGAAGTAAAAAAGCATTCATAATTGATTCACTATAAGTCGATAAAAGTGGAACCCCATAAATTTGATGATTGTTTCTTAATTGATACTTGTAGGCCTTTTCTTTACTTGGTCCGTCAAGATAATCGCTATCGATTTTTAAGCAGTCATTCCAATCTGCACAATCAAGAAGCGGAAGCATGTGCTTACCAACAGATATTTTTGAACTGTATTGAATAATTGCTTTAAGTGTATCGCATATTTTACGCTTACGAACAGTTCCAGCCATTTTGATTTTTTCATCTAAAAAACTTCTATCACCTGTTAAATTAACGAAACGATATATCGCTTCGATTAACCAAATTTGATCATCACTACAAATGCCAGGTTCCTTCCCAGTAAAGTAAAAATTATGATTTGCATAACCAAAGGGATAAACATTCTCAATCCACTTTATTAAAAGTTTTTTAACCAACTTCTTTTTGCCCATTGAAACAAGGTAGTACATCGAAGCATAAATATCTTGAATTTCTCTAAAACCAATTTCACGATATCCTTTTTGTGTTTGAGCGAATGATCGAGAAATAAATGTTTGATAAAGAACTTGAAAAGGTAAGGTCTTATTTACATAGTTTTCGAAGAGTTTGTCATCTGATTCAATTTGAAGAAAACTAGCATAATTATGAAAATTATTTTTTACAAGTTCCAACTCATCTACTACTTTAGAATGTTTGTTAAATTTAATAAGTAGTTTATTCACTTGTTTATTAATTTCAGTATATATATCGGCATCTTTTTCGCTTGCACAACCACCAACAAAAAAATCAAAGTCTTCACTAGCATTTTTAGTTAAGACGAAATCTTTTTTAAGCGCAAAGAAACTTGCTCCAGATTTTTTAAGCGAATTTGAAAAATTATTAACACCTTCTGGATGATCAAACGAGCCATTTCCAATAAATTCAGTAGAATCTTGCGTAAAGGAATCAAGATATTTTCCATTAACATTTAAAATGGCAAAACGCATAAAATTTTTAAAATATCTTGGATAATAATCATCGATTAAACCAACAATATCATTATCTCTTTTTAAGAGTCGTGATTGAGTTATTATAGTTTGATAAATAATGTCAACTTGCTGACAATCTGGATTTGAAAGACCGAACATTCCCGTTCCAATAACGCTTAAATTTCTTTTTTTAGCAGTTAAATTTGTAACTTTAATTGTTTGACACTCGGTTGCGATTGGTAATCCTTTTTCTTGAGGAATAATAAATATAATACGTTCAATTTCTAAATCAACAGTCTTATAAATAATTTTTGTGTAATTAGAACTATGAATACACTTCGCTTCAAGTGAACTATTAGCTTCCCCACTATAAAATATTTGCTTCCCATCTTCTAAAAGATAAAACTGACGATTAAATGGGTTTCCATTTTCTTCTGGGCGAATGTCCCACCTAGTTGCGAGTACTTGATAATTGGCTGGACCTCTAAAACTTCCTCCACCAAAACTATTAACTACTGATTTAGGTGTAGTAAGCAAAGGCTCATCCTCGTTTGTTCTATCGCCAAGCAATAAATTAACATCATAATGTGGTCCGATTTTTTTACTTTTAAGATCTATTACTTCATTTCCGTCTGCATCTAAATAACCACCATAGTTTTTAAATGTATATAAAATGTGACTTATTTTTAATACTATTTTTTCTGGCAAAGCCACTTTTTTTAATTTTGAGGATAAAAGAATAAAAGACAGATCTTCATTAACAATTAACAAAAAAGAATCATTTAATTTCTTAATAAAATTAAAAACGCTAACATCATTTAGTAATTCCGAGCTAATAGGAAGAATGATGTTTTTATATGAAACAACTAATATTTCTTTTGATGAAACTGACAAAAATCGTGCATCCGTAATTTTATATGAATCGAATAAAAGTTTGGCTCGTGAAAAAGCATTTTCTTCATAATCTCGTGCCGAAATACTTGAAATATCCATGTATATCTCCTTAAAACAAAACAGTTGAACGAGCGTTCAACTGTTAATGTTATTAATTTTTAACCTTTAACCGCACCACTTGTTAAGCCCTTAATTATACTCTTAGAGAATATAAAGTAAACAACGATAAGTGGCAAAACTGCGATTGTCATTAAACAATAAATTTGGCCAAAATCAAAAGTTGAAGGATCGCTTGCTTTTAAGCTTGCAATCAAAATTGGTAAAGTATAATTACTCTTGCTAGATAAAATCATTGATGGTAAGAAATAATTGTTCCAACTATTCACAAACGCAAAGATAAATTGAACGGCTAATGCAGGTTTAATCATTGGAAGAACCATCTTGTGGAAAATTCCAAATTCACTACTGCCATCAACACGAGCAGCTTCAATAACTTCTGTAGGAAGAACTGAATCCATATATTGTTTTAAATAGAAATATGTTATTGGTGCACAAATTGATGGAAGAACAAGAGGAATAAACGTATCCATTAATCTAATACCAGTTTTAGCTTGAATATCATAAAGCATTAAAATTAAACCCAATGCTGAAACTTGTGTAGGAATCATCATGATGGCAATAATAAATGTTGAAACAAATTTTTTGCCTTTAAAATTATAAATATGTGTTGCATAAGCTGTTAATGCACTAAAGTAAACAGTTAAAGTAGCACAAACTAAAGCTAACCAAGCACTATTTAAAGTCGCAGAAGCGATTGGATAGTTCTTGTTTTTAAATAAATTTCTTAAATTGTTACTCAAATTTGTTCCGAACCATAAAGAAAATGATTTTTGAATATCGCTGTTCGCACGGGTGCAGTTTACAAGCATGATATAGAATGGGAACAAACATAAGAAAACCATTATAAGAAGGACCGCATAACAAATAATACGATAAACGTTTAGAGTAACTTTACTACTTTTATGTCCGTTTTTTCTACTTACTACTACTAGTTCTTGATTCATAAAGTGCTCCTTCCGCATAGCAACTATTGTTAAGTCTTAACCAAATATCGCGCTTCGTGTGAATACGCTTCTCTTGTTTGGCAATATTTTTACTTGGAATTAAAGTCTTAAAGACAAGAATTGAAAGAATACCGGTGATAATGAAGAGAATAACACTTAAAGCTCCACTAACACCATAGTTACGTGACCCATTAATTAAACTGCTTAAATACATAATAATCGTATATGAAGAAGCTTGAGGTCCGCCCATTGTTTGAGTATAAATTTGGGCAGCATCGAAGAGTTGAATACCACCAATCATTGAAGTAATAAAGACATAAACAAAGATTGGCATTAATAAAGGCATCGTCATACTTCTGAATGTTCTAAAACTACCTGATCCATCAATTCGTGCCGATTCAAAAATTGATTCATCAATTCCCATAATTCCAGACATTAATAAAATACAAGTGTTTCCAGTCCACATTAAGACATTAATAAACGCAATAACTATACGAACCCAAACTGCACTTTCTCTAAATGAAAACGTTTCACTAATGATTCCCAACTGTTGCAAGAGAACGCTGATTGGACCTGTCATACCAAGAAGCATAAAGAATAAATAACCAAAAGCCGTCGCCATAATCAAGTTTGGCATATAAACAATAGCCTTAAAAAATCCTTGGAATTTTAACTTTAATCTTGCGTCAGTAAACCAAACCGCGAAGAGTAAAGCAAAAATAAATTGAGGTATCGCACCCATTATCCAAATAACAAGGGTATTTCCTAAATATTTCCAGAACATTTCGCCAGTTAATAATTTAACGAAATTTTCAAAACCAACAAAATTAGGGCCAACTTGAGTTAAACCAAGTTTAAAGTAATATTCAAAAAATGAATAATAGATTGTTTGTCCAAGTGGAATTAATTGAAAGATAATAAAGATAACAAAAAAAGGTATAAGGAAAATATATCCCCATTTATTATAAGAAACGTTCTTTTTAACACGACGGATTGTTCCGTCTGGTAGAACAACTTCTTCTATTGAATGATTTGAATTTTTCTTCATACTTTTCTCCTTTTGTTATCCTACTATTAAGATAACCTCTAGGGACTCGAGATCCCTAGAGGCTAATTTTAGATAAAATAAATACTAGAAATCGTAAGTTAAATCAGTATAGAGAGCACTTAATGTTTGTTTGAAGTTAGCAAGTGCTTCAACATAAGTTGATGTACCAGCAAAATAATCGTGCATAGCATTTTGGAACTTTTCATTGCATCCTTGATCATATGCAGTCATATTCTTCATATTAATCTTATCAGCACTTTTTTCGAATAATGCGATGTGATTTTGTCCACCTAAGAAGGTTGATCCATAAGTTGCATCTGTTGCGATTCCGTGCATAGCAGTCTTATGGTTGGTGTAATCTTGAGTAATACGAGTAATTGATTCATCAATAGTACGCGTACAAGTTAAATCACGCATAATTTCGTAGATTTGTTGTTGGTTATCAGTGCCTTTACAAGCATTCATCCAAGTTCCACCCCAATACCAAGCATTTGGACCTTCGCAAACAGCATATTCACCATATAAACCATTGCCTGGAACTTGTGGTTTGCTTGAATCAGCACAGCTGTTTCCAGCAAGTGTAAAGTTAATACCCCAAGTACTATAGAAGAAACCTAATACATTTCCTTTAGGACCTTGATCAGTTCCCCAATCACCACTCCATAAGGTAGTCTTCCCACTATATCCACTATCAACATAAGTCTTAGTTTGATCAACCCATTTTTTCATTTGTGGTCGATAGAAACCTTACCATTAGCGTCAACCCATGGCTTATCCATATTATTTGAGAAAACACGGAATGCATCATCATAACCACTGAGCATCTTATAACCAGCAGCTTTTGCTTTTGCAGCAGAGGCGTTGAATTTATCCCAGTTGCTTAATTCAGCTTGAACTTTATTTGGATCATCAAAACCAAATACTTTCTTGGCTAAATCTCTACTATAGGCATAAAGACCTGGAGTAGCTTGCCATGAAACACCTTTTAAAACGCCATCACTTTCGGCGATTTGTTTTGTATAATCATATTGTTCGCCAAGATCAGCTTGACTTAAACCAATATCCTTTTCAACATCTAATGAATATGGAGAAGCAGTATATTTTAAGATATAATCAGCTTCAGTTAAGAACATATCAATCTTATCATCTGCAGCAGCATTATCTTGTTGCTTTAAAGCTTCATCAAGTGGAATTTGATAACCATTGTTATCGTTAGCATGAATTGTCCATTTGACAGTTGTGCCATCACTTAAGGTATCGCTACCATCAGCATTAGTTCTAACATACTTTGTGTAGAAACTTCTAAATCTACTTTGGAATTCGTAGTTCCATGCCCAAATATTAAGTACTTTACCACCATTGGTAGCTTTTCCACTTAATTTAACACCACTATCACTAACGTTTTCAGTGGTTCCTGGACATTCTTCACATTCTGGGCACTCTTCACCACCTGTGCCACCACAACCTACAACACCAGCGAGCAATGCAATCGCTGCAAAACTCAAAACAGCCTTCATTGATTTCTTCATTATATTTTCCCTCCGAATAGATCAATAACCGATTTATTATAATGCATTACGCATTTATAACCTTTTTAGTTTATGTCCTTGACGGTTTCACCATCTTGGATCATGCCTTCTACATAGACAATCTTAGGAGTAAAAGTAGTTGGATTCTCGATACGATCAATCAAATTTACAACCGCTAATCTACCTAATTCGTTACTATTTTGAACATATGTCGTAACAATTGGACGTAAGATTTTTGAAATATTGACTCCATCGTAACCCATCACACTAATATCTTCTGGAATCTTATAGCCACATTGTTGAATGGCAGTTTCTCCACCAATTAAACTTACATCGTCTGGGTAAATTATAAGTGTTGGGATTTCTTCGCCACTATTTAATAACTTTTTCGTTGCTTGGCCACTGGCTTTTGGATCGTGGTAAGTAGCTTTTAAAACATAGCTTGGTTTAACCTTAATATCTAATTCTTTCATCGCCTTATAGAAACCAGCTAAACGTTTATTTGTAACATCAGTCATCTCGCCGTGAATGAATGCAATTCGTTTATGTCCGCGATTTGCTGCATACTTTACAAGTTTTTCGAGCCCATCTGCGTTATCTGACATAATTGCTGTACTACTGTTATAAACATAATCGATAGTAACAGTTGGGATCTCACTATTTACAAGTTCAATAACTTGTTTGTCTTTAAAATCAACCGAAGCAATTACGACACCATCAACATTTCGATAACGAGCATGCTCTAAGTAAGTCATGTTGCTATTCGTGATATTCCTACTAATAAAAGTAACATCATAGCCTTTTGCTTCAGCTTCATTTTTTAAACTATCTAATATAGAGCTAAAGTATTCGTGACGTAAACCACTACTTGTCGCATCTACAAAAAGGATTCCAATACTATAAGTCTTTTTAAGTTTGAGCGATCTTGCACTAGCATTTGGGATATAGCCCATATCTTTTGCAGTTTTACAAATAAAAGCGATCGTTTCTTCTCTCAACTCTTTCGAATTATGAAGTGCTTTACTTACTGTTGCAGTAGAAACTCCACACTTAACCGCAATATCTTTAATTTTGACCATTTTCTCACCTATATTGGAAGCGCTTTCTTAATCGATTTCGTGTTTATTATAGAATTAAAAAAAACGCATTGTCAATATTAAAAAAAATCTTTACGTAAAAACAGCAAAATAAATATTATTATATAATATTTAAGGCAAATATTAATTTTTTCAATGATTTTTTTGTCTTAAAATATTATTGCTTTTTGAGTTAGATTGTATACAATTAGAATGAATTACGAAATCGTTTAAGTCGCCGAAAAATACTTATTTAATCGATTTATATACGAAAAAAGGACTAAAAATTATGAAATATGGATATTTTGACGATAAAAACAAAGAATATATCATTAATACCCCGCTTACTCCACTTCCTTGGATCAATTATTTGGGTCACAACGACTTTTTCTCATTAATTAGTAATACACTTGGTGGATATAGCTTTTATAAAGATGCTAAACTTAGAAGAATTACAAGATTTCGATACAATAATGTCCCAGCCGATTTTAGTGGACGCTTTTATTATATTAAAGATAAAGACGTCACTTGGAACCCAGGTTATTTACCTTTGAAAACTAAACTTGATAATTATGAATGCCATCATGGATTAAACTATACGCGAATCATTTCAAGCAAAAATTTGCTTGAAAGTAACCTTCTTTGTTTTGTGCCTAATAATGATAATTGTGAAATAAATTTAATTAAACTTACGAATAATGGTGATAAAGATAAAGAAATTGATCTTTATTCAATGGTTGAATTCTGCTTTTATAACACAATTGATGATAGCACTAACTTTCAACGTAATTTAAATATCGCTGAAGTTGAATGTGATGAACATTTTATTTATCACAAAACTGAATATCGCGAAAGAAGAAATCACTATAGTTTTTATTATAGTGCAACCAAACACGATGGATTTGATAGTGACCGCGATCTTTTCCTTGGTTTACAAAATGGATTCGATAATCCAGATGTCATTCGTAATAATAAATCGCTTAATTCGATTTGTTCTACTGGTGAACCAATTGGTTGTCATCACCTTAAAGTCAGTCTAAAAGCTCATGAAAGCAAGGAATATATCTTTATTTTGGGTTATATCGAAAATGAAGATGATAATAAATTCGTTGCTCCTAATATTATTAATAAAGAAAAGGCACTTCTTTTAGTTGATAAATATAATGACGTAAAAAAAGTTAATGAGGCTTTTAATAAACTAAAATCCACTTGGGATGAACTCTTAAGTATTTTTAATGTTGAAACTCCTAGTAAAGAATTTAACCGAATGGCCAACGTTTGGAATCAATATCAATGCATGACAACGTATTGTATGTCACGCAGCGCTTCATATTTTGAAAGTGGCACCGGTCGAGGAATGGGATTTAGAGATTCTTGCCAAGATTTGCTTGGCTTTGTTCACTTAATTCCTGCTCGTGCTAAAGAGAGAATAATTGATATTGCCTCTATTCAATTTAAAGATGGCAGTACCTATCACCAATATCAGCCTCTAACTAAAAGAGGAAACGGTGACATTGGTAGCGGATTTAACGACGATCCTCTTTGGCTTATTGCGGCAACTAGCGCTTATATAAAAGAAACTGGAGATTTTTCAATTTTAGATATCCCTACTCCTTTTAATAATGAAAAAGGAAGTGAGAAACCATTTTATGATCACTTGCTTGCCAGTTTGACTTATATTATTACAAACCTTGGTCCACATGGTTTGCCACTTATTGGAAGAGCAGATTGGAATGATTGTCTAAATCTAAATTGCTTTAGTAAAACTCCTGGCGAGTCCTTTCAAACAGCTAGCAATTTTGAATCACATAAAGCTGAATCGGTATTTATCGCCGCTATGTTTGTAAAATATGGTAAAGATTTCAGTGAAATCGCTAATTTAGTTCATAAAGATAATGATAGAAAGCTAGCTCTTGAATATGTAAAGAAAATTAGTGAATCAACACTTCAATACGGCTGGGATGGTGAATGGTTCCTTAGAGCATATGACGCCTATTCTAACAAAATCGGTAGTCACGAATGTGAAGAAGGAAAAATTTTTATTGAATCCAATGGTTTTTGCACTTACGCAGGAATTGGACATGAAAAAGGTTATGGCCTTAAAGCACTCAATTCTGTTGATAAATACTTAAAAAACGATTATGGAATTGAATTATTATATCCTCCTTACTCAAGTTACCACGTAGAACTTGGAGAAATCTCAAGCTATCCACCAGGAAATAAAGAAAATGGCTCTGTCTTCTGCCACAATAATCCATGGGTAACTCTGGCTTATTGTAAAGAAGGACTTGGGAATCAAGCTTATGCTCTATATAAAATGAATTCTCCAGCCTTCATTGAAGACAAGAGTGAAATTCATAAAACTGAACCATATGTTTATAGCCAAACCATTGCTGGGCGAAGTAGTGCCCATTATGGCGAGGCAAAGAACTCTTGGTTAACTGGTACTGCAAGTTGGTCATTTGTTGCTCTAAGTGAAGGTATCTTAGGGATTATACCTGAATTTAATGGCTTAAGAGTTCATCCATGTTTACCTAGTGAATTTAAGGATATAAAGATTAAACGAATTTATCGAGGAGTGACCTACAATATTAATATAATCAATAAAAAGTTGGGTTTATCTAAGATGATCGTTGATGGGACAGAAATAGGTGGAGATGTTATCCCATTCGATAAAAATGATAAAGTTGTTAATGTAACGGTTACAATTTAAGGAGAAACAAAATGGAAAATACTAATCGCGTCGTCTTATCTTGCCCTAAAGATTCTTATGTCTCACTTCAACATATAGATAAGATTTATGATAATGGAGTCCAAGCCGTTTTTGATTTTAATCTAGATATCAAAAAACATGAATTTATTGTTTTCGTTGGTCCATCTGGATGTGGAAAATCCACCACTTTAAGAATGATTGCTGGTCTTGAAAACATTACCAGCGGTCACTTATTTATTGATGGAGAATATGTTAACGATGTTACTCCAAAAGACAGAAACATTGCGATGGTTTTCCAAAGTTATGCTCTTTATCCACATATGTCAGTTTACGACAATTTAGCTTATTCTTTAAAGATTAATAAAATTCCTACTAAAATTCTTTTAAAAGAAGATAAAGCAAAGATAGCTTCAATCGAAGGCGAACTTAATTACGTTTACAAACAATTTAGAAAAATTAATAAAGAAAAAGATGAACTAAATAAACTTAGCAACCAAAAAGAAAATTCAATTCGTGATTTAGAGTCTATTAAAGATCAAAAGAAAGCAGAAAAGCTCCAAAAAGAAATTGCAAAACTTGATAAAAAACTTGTTAACATTAATGAAGTTGATGACGAATACGAACATTTAAATAAGAAAGTTGATGAATTTAGTAACTTACTCCAAGAAGCTAAGGAAAATGCTCATTACGAAATGCACATTGATGAAGCTCACTGCAATGAACTTGAAAAAGCAATTGAGTTTGCTCGTAGCAATGGTAACGAGGTTCATGCAAAAGAATTAGAAGTTGCTCTAAATAAAGCACAAACTACCGAAGTTCCTGTTACAAAATTAAAACATCTTTCAAAAAACGAAATTAATCTTCGTGTTCATGAAGCTGCGCGTATTCTCCAAATTGAAGAATATCTCGATCGTAAACCAAAAGCTTTATCTGGTGGTCAACGTCAAAGAGTTGCTTTAGGTCGAGCAATTGTCCGTCATGCCAAAGTTTTCTTAATGGATGAACCATTAAGCAACCTTGATGCTAAACTTCGTGTTCAAATGCGTAGTGAAATTGTTCGTTTACATAATGATCTTAATGCCACTACAATTTATGTCACACATGATCAAACTGAAGCTATGACAATGGCGACTCGTATCGTTATTATGAAACTTGGACACATTCAACAAATCGGTACTCCAAGTGAAATCTACCGAAATCCTGCCAATTTATTTGTCGCTGGATTTATCGGTTCTCCTGCAATGAATTTCTTTAATGCAGATTATAAGGATGGCATTTTAACTTTTGAAGATAAAACAAAAATTAAACTTCCAGATGCTGTAATTAATGGTAAATTTATTCCAAGTAAAGTTATATTAGGTGTTCGCCCAGAAGATATACATCCAGGCGATGGCGAACATGCTCGAGAATTCCCAGAATCAATCATCGAACTTAAAGTTAAAGTTGCTGAACTTTTAGGTAGCGAATACTTTATTCATAGCGATTTTAATGGTAAAAACTTAATTGCTAAAATCGAAGCAAATAAGCCAATTGCTGTTGATGAGAAAATTAAAGTGTGTTTCAATTTAAGAAAAATTCACTTATTCGACATTGAAACCGAAAAGTGTATTTTCTAAATTTTACCTCCTTTTTTACTGTAGTTTTCATAGAGCTACAAGAAAGATTACTTTTACGGAAGCAATCTTTTCTTTTTCTTTGTTTAAAAGAAAAAACCACCGATAAAGGTGGTTATTGAATTCGGAGGGATCCGATTCCACTTCTATATTCTACGAAAATATTAAGTTTTTGTAAAATAAAAATGCATTTTTTTAGTATCAATTGATACAAAAAAATAATTCAAAATGATTTGCGCTTTAAATTCAGTATTTTATTTTGGAAATTTTTAGTTTAAAAAAATCAAGTTATCAATGCTTTTTTTCTATTAAAAAAATATTTAAAACACTACTTTAATAAGACAAAAAAATAATCTTCTTTAGTCATTTCATAGTTTACTTGGTTAAATGTACCAGCATTACAAGTGCAACCATTAATAATAATGCCTGTTTGTCTCATGCCTGCTTTTTGAATAACTTTACCTGATGCTGGATTTTTATCTGCATGATAGCAATATACTCTATTCATACCAACGTCTTCAATAAAAAAACGTAATACAAGTTTTAAGGCTTCAGTCATATATCCTTTATTCCACCAGTTAGGTCCTATTTCATATGCCAATTCAACTTCGCATTTTTCATCATTGGGGTGCATTCCAAACATTCGACCAATAACTTGTCCCGATGACTTTTCAAGGATTGCCCAACTATACCGATTATTTCGAGCGTAAGCTCCAAACCAAATATCGGTAAACATATTCGTATTTGTTTTTACTTCATCCAAGCTATTCATTGGCTTATAATTTGTCCATTTCCAAACTTCATAGTGTTTCCAGCAGTTCTCATAGATAGATGGTAAATCATCGAATTTAAATCTACGAAGTACAATCTTGTTACCATCTAACCGAATTGTTCCTTTGTGTATCATTGCGCTTTCTCCCTTAAAAATCTAATTTGCACAGACAAATATACCATAAAACCATATTTTTCTTAATGAACAAATAATCTCTATTTCGTCTACTGAATAATAATTATTTTTTTATATCTATTATTTCAACATATCAATTTTATAGTTGCGATTTAAAACATTACAAAACCGTAAAACGCAGCATATTTAAGCAAAACATTCTATATATAGATCTTATTCTTAAACTTTCAAACGAGGATTTAAAGTAAGTTTTTAACTAATCATGGTGCCGGCTGTCGGACTCGAACCAACTACCTACTCATTACGAATGAGTTGCTCTACCAGGTGAGCTAAGCCGGCACTTTTGATATTATACTTTAATCTAATAAGTAAATCATTATTTAACTAATTTCATTTTGATTTTTTGCGTTTTCGTTAATAATTTTACCAACATGTTTAATTGGAACCCATGTTCTTCGTTTATTCTTATCAAATACTCCATCAAAAAAAGCTGGTATAAAATCTAAAAAATAAAAAGCAAATGAAAAAATTGAAGCCAAAATTAAGCCAAAACTCAACTTCATATGTTTTTGATCGATAGCAATAACAAAAATAACTAAAAGAATAAACAAAAAATATAAAGAAGAAAATGGCACTAAAGAATGTAAAAAAAGCCATCCACTAATTGATGGATTGAAATAAAAACTACTTAAAAATAAAGCAAACTCTAATACAAAAGCCACAAAAGTAAAAATAATATATGTAACGATTGGAGCAAGAGCTAAATTAAACTCAAAACGGGCAAGACCAGCGACATATTCTTTACATGCCTTATAGTTGGGCTTTTTTCTCATAAAAGCTGAACGATCAGCAACAAAACCCCAAATCCAGCGAACGTGTTGTTTGTGCATAACTTTCATCGAGGTTGGCTCTTCATCATAGTATTGAATTGTT
>Ga0172377_10004364_pt1 | contig 14543 bp, 8 predicted proteins | sample Pumphouse3metaG_FD_119749 | JGI IMG/M metagenome (GOLD analysis project Ga0172377, IMG submission 119749) | Leachate microbial communities from a municipal landfill in Southern Ontario, Canada - Pumphouse #3 metaG | ecosystem: Engineered > Solid waste > Landfill > Unclassified | place: Canada... | reverse complement strand
TTTTTCAGCGCCTTAGTGTACAATACAAACGCTAAAGTCGGGGTGTAGCTCAGGTGGCTAGAGTGCTTGCTTGGGGTGCAAGAGGTCGCAAGTTCAAGTCTTGTCACTCCGACCATATAGTAACCTTGAGAGTGCTATGCTTTCAAGGTTTTTCTTTGTTACAAGAGTTTATTTTTCAATATGATTAATTATGTTACTCCATTAATATCACACTTTTTTGTAGACACAAATTGAGTTCTGTAGGTTATAATAAAGAAAATGCTTGTTTCATTGGAGGGATCACCATGAGATACTGCGCTAAATGTGGGAGTCAACTATCTGACGGAACTTTGTTTTGTACAAATTGCGGACACAGACTGATTGAAAGCCAGCTAAAGCCAAAGGAAAAGCCTAAAAAGGCAATAATGGCAGTAGCTCTTGTTTTAGTCGTGGCAATTGTTGCAGGTATCTTATGGGGAAAACCAATTATCACACAAATATCCAATATGATCGATCCCGGTGTCACAGCCAAATTCGAGGTGCAGATCCCGGATGGTGAAACCGAACTGCAAAAAACAGAGAACATGAACAGAATCTCTTACATGACGAAAATTCGTTTGATATATTTAGGATGTTCCAAAGCGAAAGTCAGTGTAGACAACAATGTAGTAACCATAAAGAATATTCCCAGAGACGCAGATTTCAGCAAAGTAACAGACTACATCACTTCGCACTCATATACGGCAGAAATTCAGGACGCGAGCGGTGAAACAATAATTGATAATTGCGAGTTCAGTTATGCCTTAGCTCTCCCCGGTATAGAATCAGATATTCAGTATGATATTTCGATAGGTCTGACTACGGACGGAGATAAAGCGCTGAACGAAGCTATTAAGTCTTTTGCAGATCAAGATGAAGAACAAAATGATATCGTACTGATTGCCAATGGTATTAGGATCGCTACCTTGCACATCAACGCAGAAGAGGTGAATAACGGAATTACATCAACAATGCTTGATTTTGTTGTTCCAACTGAAAACAAGATCGATTTTACGCTTGAGGAATTGACTAAAGCTTTAAATTCATGCGGAAAGCTACCGTATGCGCTGAGTCTTATCGAAGAAATCTTGTCTGGCACCTCACAAATCCCCGGCAACTCATCGAAATCGAGTTCATCAGTTGATCTCCATCCCGACGAGTTGATCGGTACCTATGCTTTAGTTGACGCAACGCGAAATCCTGGTGTTAGTGAGTTCTACTCTGCAGTTTACACCGACTACACCGTAGCTGTTTATAAAGATGGCACGTATAGCATACAAGGCACTATTTTCCGTTGGGATGGTACTTCTGAAGGTAAGAAATACGGCACAAGTGAAGAGTATAGTGAACAAGGCAAATGGGTGTTTTATTATGCCGGCGGTACATATAATGGCATAACCTATACCCCCTCTGATGATCTCAAAGGTACCATTCAGATGGGTGAGAATAACTTTTTAAAAAGTGTGGGTGATGACCCCGTGTTTTATGGGTTCCATTTTTACATAACAAAAGATAATAACGCTTATGATGCTTATTCAACTCAAGGCAATTACTCTAAGTATTACAAGAAGGCACCATAGCATCAACAGAGTATCGCGAAGCGGTTAATCGAAGCGAAATAAACATCAAGAATTATTGTCTAAGCAAAGGGATAAGCATAGATAACCACTATGTAAATGATATTTTATATGATAAATGTACGTTTCTTGACGAGAAATCCATAGAAAAGCATCCTTTTTCTTTTGTATTACAAGAGATGATTATCCAGATCTCTGATTTGGGTATGGGATGATGAGGACGTTTGAGTACCGTCCCCATCTTCCTATTTCAGTTTAAATTCGTCGTAGATCTGTGAATATTCATCCAGCACCGCGTCGACATTGATATAGAACGAAGCTCTTGAAGCAACTTCAGCAGACATGTTCAGGATCGGATTGCCAAGGAAATCCTCAGATAAAAATTCAGCAGACTTCGAATTTGTATTCGTAAACTTGGTTATCTCTGAAATTCTAGCGCTGACCTCCCCGGACATTACATAGTTCAAAAACTTATAGGTAGCCTCGGGATTGGGTGACTGTGCAGACATAACGAAAGAGTCGATATACATTGGGAATCCCTCGGCAGGAAACACTGCCTCCAGATCATTGCTTGCTGCAATGCCTTTCAATGCCTGGTTGGAGTACATAAAGCCTGCAACAGCCTCACCGCTGATCAGAGAATCCTCGGGTGTATTGGTCTCAAAGCGGACGATATTGTGGCGCAGGGCCAAAAGCTTGTCCCTTGCCTGAGCAACCTTCGCGGGATCGGTTTCATTATATTCATAGCCAAGTGTTTTGAGCACCAGGCCCATGATCTCGACCGACCAGTCGATGACCACGATATTGTTCTTCAGTTCTTCTTGCCAGAGATCTGCATAGCTTTTGATCGGATCAGCTCCCAGCTCACTGACAGCCTTCTGATTCACCAGAAGGAAAGCAGTGGAAACAGCGTAGGGGATCGAATATTCGTTGTTCGCGTCGTAATATTTGCTCTGGAAGGCCGGATTGATGTTTCCGAAATTCGGAAGCTTGTCCTTGTCCAGTTTCCCGATATTGCCGTTTTGACGTAAAATCTCAACCATATAATCCGTAACAACAGCCAGATCATACTGATCCGGGCTTGCTGTCAGCAATTCCTGCATATCCTCATTTGAAGTGACATCCTTGTAGTTGACCTTGATCCCGGTTTCCTCTTCAAACTGGCTGATGATCTCTCGGGGAATAAAATCCGCCCAGGTCATGAGATTTATCTCTTCTTTCTTATTACCGGCGCATGCTGTAAGCGAAAACAACATCAAAGCTGACAGTAACAACGAAACGCATACTTTAAATTTAGAAATCCTCATTTTTGATTTTCTCCTTTTTCTTGGGTCCTCTGCTAATAAACTGACTTAAGCCTACTATAATAAATGTTCCAAGTAAAATCAATGTGCATAGCGCATTGATCTTAGGAGTAACACCGATACGCATTCTGGAAAAAATATGTACGGGCAGGGTAGTCGTCGACGGCCCGGACATGTACATGGACAGAACCACATCATCAAGCGACATGGCAATCGCAAGCAAAGAAGCAGTGACGATCGACGGGGTCACAAGGGGAAGAATGATCGTACCTATCACCTGCCGGGTGCCCGCCCCCAGATCCCTTGCAGCTTCCAGAACAGCTTTATCGATCTCGACAAGACGCAGTCTTACCATTATATATATATACGGAACACAGAAAAGCGAATGCGATAGGACCAGGGTCAGGATACCGAAAGGAAGACCCAGGGCGTTGAAAAAAATCAGCAGGGAAATACCAAGTGCGACCTCGGGCACAAGCAAAGGGATAAGCATCACGCTCTGCAAAGTCTTTTTCATGTTTTTTGTAAGATTCATGGAGATAATTGCAGCGAAGGTACCAATCACGGCGGAAAGGAGTGCTGTCAGCAAAGCCACGGTCAGGCTGTTTTTCAAATTGTCCGCAATAACAGGATCACCGAACAATTCCCTGTACCAGTCAAATGTCCAGCCCGTCCATTGCGCTGTGGAAGGGCTTTTGTTGAATGAATATAAAATGACACTGAGTACGGGCAGGTATAATAATGCAAAGAAAACCAGAAGATATGTCGAGGAAAGCTTGCCTGTCTTTTTCATACTATAGCAAACCTCCCACTTCTTCTTTGGATACCTTGGTGTATATGTAGATCACAAGCGTGATAAAAAGCACCATGGCAACCGACATGGCCGCCGCAAGAGGTTTGTTCCTCCCCCTGCCGATCAGTTCATTGATCTTGTTCCCCAGATAAACTGTCTGTCCGCCTCCAAGAATGTCCGATATGAAAAACAGACCTAAAGCAGGAATGAAAACCAGGGTGAATCCGCCGGCTATTCCCGGGAGCGTCAGGCGCAGCGTTATATTTCTGAAAGTCTTCAGTTTGCCTGCACCCAGATCATAGGATGCCTCCAAAAGCGACCGGTCAAGCTTATCCACGGAATTGAAGACCGCAATGATCATAAATGGTATGAGCATATATGCAGTTCCGACAAGTGACGCTGCAAAGGTTCCCAGCATGGTAACAGGCTCATTCGTTATTCCAAGACCGGTCAGTATATTGTTGATTATGCCCTTGTAATCAAGAAGGATCCTCCATCCATATGTCCTGAGAAGGCTTGAGATCCAAAACGGGAGCATGATAAGACCGATCGTCAATGTTCTCTGCCTGCCCTTCAGCTTTGAAGTAATATAAGCGACCGGATAACCGATCACAAGTGTGACAACGCCTGTCAGGCCTGCTAGCAGGAAAGAATTGAAAAAGATCTTAAGGTATACAGGTTCAAATATTCTTCTGTAATTCTCAGTACTGAATTCAAGAACGATGATTCCGAGGCTGTCCCGGGTCAGAAAACTTATGACCAGAACAAATACCAGCGGGACTCCGGCAAAAAATCCGACCCATACAAGTACGGGGATCGCCGGTGCGTTATTCTTGATTTTACTGGTTGTGATCCCTCTGTTTTTCATACTGACAGCCCTCCGGGCAGAGGCAGCAGGGGCAGTAAAACTCCGCCTTTTTCTTCCCAGGAAAGCCAGACAGTGTCGCCTTCACCACACAGACACTCGTTCTTCTGATATTCGATGACTGTAAAATCGCTGCCGTCCACATCGATCTCGATCCTTATCTGTGAACCGGCATAATGTATTGATCCAACTTTTCCTTTAAGGGTGTCGAGAGCCTGCTCGCAAGCGATCCTCATTTTATCCATATGAACTGCCAGATAAGCTTTGTCACCGGATTTAAAATCACAACCTGCCTTGTTGGAGCATCTGACATTTATAACGTTGCTTCCCAGACGGATCGTTACATGGTCGTCATTTTTTTCCACTACGGTAACCTGACTTATGTTCCTGTCACCTATAAATGAAGCGACAAAAAGGTCTGCCGGTTCGTTGTAAATTTCAGAAGGGCTTCCAATCTGCAAGATCGTCCCTTTGTCCATGACCGCGATCCTGTCGGACATATTCAGGGCTTCCTCCTGATCGTGTGTTACATATACAAAAGTAGTCTTAGCTTCTCTCTGAAGGTGAGCGAGCTCCTTCTGCATGTATTTACGCAGCTTGAGATCAAGAGCTCCCAGCGGTTCGTCCAGAAGAAGTGTGTCAGGTTTGTTGATCAGGGCTCTGGCAATAGCGATCCTTTGTTTTTCACCGCCTGACAGTTCCTGAGGCATTCTGGACTCATAACCTTTCATCTTAACAAGATCCAGGACCTCACCGATTTTGGCCTCCAGTTCGGATCTGCTCATGCTTTTCTTTACCCGTGGACCGTAGGCGATGTTGTCCCGCACATTCAAATGCGGAAAGAGTGCATAATTCTGGAAAACCGTGTTTACATTCCTCTTATTTGCCGGTAGAGCTTTGATCGACTCGTTCTTGAGTAAAATATCTCCGGAATCGATTTTCTCAAGACCCGCAATGCAGCGCAGCAATGTTGTTTTACCGCAGCCTGAAGGTCCCAGCAGGGTCAGAAATTCCCCGTCTCTGATGTCAAATGATACACTCTTAAGGACATGGTTATCCCCGTAATATTTCGTTACCCCATCGATTTCAAGCAAATTCCGGTCCATCTCAGCTCCTTAATGACATTCCCCTGTATCATACATGATCAATATACAATTATACTTCAAATCGATGTTTTATTCCTCGGGTTCTGCTCTATTTATCAGATACTCCTGAGCATACTCATATTCTTGAAATTCTAATTCTTCCCTGTCGCTGTCAGAATTTCTCATGGCATGACCGCGATATTTGATCGGGAACATTTCTCTTATTGATTTTTCAAAACCATCTCCGTCTTCAGCATCAAAGTTCAAAACAGCAGGAATCGTTCCGCTGCCGGAGATTTTAGTAAATGCATCCTTTAGATATGAATCTTTGTTATCCTCAAGAATAGCTTTCCCAACAGCTGTATCAAGTTCAAAAGAAACACCCGGTTCATCACATCCGCACATGACAAGCGTCATGCCTATACATACTGTTCCAACAAACCAAGAGAATACTCTTTTCATTCTGATCATTCTGTCTACCTCCGCATATTACTATTTTACTATATAAAACATGTATAAAAAGAAAAGAAAAGAAGCCAATTGTAAATAATCGGCTTCTTTCGATGATCATTTATAACGGAGATATTTTGCAAGAATTTATCACACAGTATGGCTGTGATCCGGTTTCCTTTTTCTCCTAAAAATCAATATCACGCCGCACAACGAAACCAACATGATCACAAAACTCAGCCAAACACCGCGTTCTCCGGTTCCGGGTGCAGCGTCTTTATACGCCAAAGTGTAGACCGAGAAGCAGTCGGATTCGATCGTGACGGTAGCAGGATCGTCATCAGTGTCTTCAAGCACCTCAGCAACACCGTCATGCAGCCTTATGACCATAAAGCTCCTGCCGGTCTCAAGATATTCTTCCGGGATCGCGATAACGAATCTGATAGGATGTGCAAGCTCATCAATAGCGGTAACGGTTTCGTTTCCGTTTTCATCTGTCACAGTCTTGACGATCGAAATGTTCAGATAAACTCCGACCATAAAGCCATCCAGTGCAGCGTCAACAACATTTTTATCATCACCTGAAATATCTCCCTCAACAAGATCAAGCTTCAGAGCTACAGAAATATTATATCCCTTATCAAGATTCGATCTGTCCTCTTCAGTCAGGGTGTCTTCAAGTAAAGTTTCACTGTCGCTCAGTACAGTAGCTTGCGGAGCTCCCTCACCGATTATCGGCGGATCGATCTGTGAACTGCTGACCAGAATCACTGCAGAACCGCTTTCTGCCGAAGCAGCAGTATCGCCGTTGACAGAATCATTCGTATTTGTCACCACGCAGTGATACACAAATTTGCCTGTATTATCGGTAATCGGAGCATATTCCCTGCTTACTGCACCTTCGATCTCCGAATCGTTGCAGAACCATTGATAACTGATCTCGCCATCATCATCCGCTCCGCCTTCAACAGAAAGAACAGCCGCGGAATCGCCTTTTGCATAAGAGGCATTATCCTCCTCAGACAAGTCGTCAGTCAAAACTGGTACAGCTGCATGTATCAGCTGATCAATGGAGAATACCGCGGTCGACGGCCGTTCATTTCCCGGCTCATCTGCATAGGTCTCACCCATCGGATCGAAATTGAACACGAGCTCAATGTTTCCGCTGACGATCGTGGCGAGGTACTCCTTTTTCAGTGTCACAGTATCTCCGCTGGTGTTGACTGCGTAGTCCCGGTCTTCAACCAGCAGTTCATCGCCGAATGTTATCGTTCTGATAGTGTTGCCGTTCAAGGTGATAGTGACGTCGATATCCCTGTGTCCTTCACGCTCCGGATCAAGGTCAAATTCAGCATGGTCTTCAGCTATTGCGGAATCGGTGTAGACGACTACTCCTATCGAATTTACCACGATCGTATTGCCGGCGTTGTCTGTTACTTTGGCAAAAACGATAGCTTTGCTCTCGGGATCTATGCTCAGCGTATCGCCTGTGTTCCACTCCCCGTTCGGATAATACGCGTTTTCACTTTCAACTATCTGATACTCCACACTGCTGATACCGCTGCAGTCATCAGAATCATCAATATTGATGACCTGTGTTTCTTTAAAGAACAGACCGAAAGTGATGTTATTGAAAAATGTATTCCATCTGTTCTCTCCAAGTGTTATCTCAGCAGAAGGCACTGTCTTGTCGACTTTAACAGTAATGGAAACCACGTCGCTCACAACACCGGCAGCACTTGTCGCTCTGAAGCTGTAAACCGTTCCCGTCGTATCCTGCGAGACAACGATCGCGCTCGTATAAGCAGAATAGTTTCCGCCATCTACAGCGTACTCCAGGACCGTATCCCCGAGGTTCGCGGTGCTGTTCGATATCTCCAGTGTCACGTCGCCAGTCGACCAGCTTCCGTCCGTGTAATCGTGCGAGTCCAGAACGACCACGGGTTTAGCGAGATCGATTTTAGTATAGACGATAGTATCTTCAGCTGCTACTCCCGCACCGTTGGTGACTCGGAAAGTATATGTACCGTTGGCATCGACTCTGTACCCATCCATATATACCGAAGTGATATCCGTCCAGGAGCCGCCGTCCTTCTTCACTTCAACAACCGCAGCATTCAGAACACCTGCCAAAACCTCGATCGTTATTTCATCAGAGGGCTTATAGTCTATGGTGTTTCCTGATACAGATATGCTCGGAACAACAGCGTCCTTTTTCACGGAAATCGTACTTATTGCAGAAACCCCGGACTTATTGACAGCAGTTATGACGACCTGATACTGACCATCGGGCAGATCGCCAATCGTAAAACTCCCTGAATCGGCAGGTATGATAGCAACACCGTTGCCAATGGTATAGGAAACACTGTCCAGCACATCCAGTCCGTCCGCTGAGTCCGCGGCAGTAACAGCGATTTCAGCATCAGTATCCGTCGTCCACTGACCGTCTTTATCATAAGAAGAGTCAAGTTCCGGAGCGGAGGCATCCACAACAAGGCCTTCTGAATTGATAATGATCGCGTTTCCGGCATTGTCGACGATTTTTGCGTATATAACAGCCGTATTGTCCGGAGTGACCGTAAGCTCCGCACCTTCTGTCCAGCCGCTGTTCGGATCGAACACTGCTCCGTTTTTAATGACCTGATACTCAATTGAAGCTATATCGCTTGTATCATCGCTCCCTTCAACATACACTGTCTGCGTTTCTTTGAAAAACAGTCCGAAGGTGATGTTGTTCAGGAACGTATTCCAGATACTCGAACCAAGAGTTATCTCTCCCGATGGAGCAGTTCTGTCAAGCTTCACAGATACCGGTACCACATCGCTTACAACTCCTGCTGCGCTTGTCGCCCGGAATTTATATGTCATACCTGTGGTATCCTCTGAAACGACCACAGCACCTATATAAGGTACGTAGTTTCCCTCACCGATAGCGTATTCGAGCGTAGTTTCACCGATATTGGCTGTTGTATTCACGATTTCAAGAGTAACATCGGAAACAGCCCAGTTTCCGTCTGTGTAACCGTTTGTATTGACAGAAACCACCGGCTTTGCAGGATCTATCTTATTGTAAATGATCTCACGCATCACTGTTTTCCCTGCTCCGGTTGTTAGTCGGACGCGGTAAGTCCCGTTAGAATCGATCTCGTATCCGCTCTGATAAATATCAGTGATATCCAGGACCCCGCCGCTTCCTTGCTTTTCCAGTTCTATTTTTGCAACACCGGACAAACCTGCTTCAGGAGTGATCACAATGGTATCCGAAGTTCTGTAATTGTCAGTATTCCCCGTCAGCACCAGTCCCGGATCAACCGTGTCCATTTTCACCCTTACTGTAGCGGTTGTCATTAAATCATCAAGATCCGTAGCAGTGATAACTACATCATAGTCTCCGTCAGGAAGATCACCGATGGTAAAGCTGTGGATATCACCGGGTATCTGCGCAACACCTCCGTTAACAGAATAGGTAACAGATTTCAATACCCCTAGCTCGCCTGCCTCGTCAAAAGCATTCACAGTTATCACAGCCGATCCGTTCGATGTCCATACCCCGTCATATGAATAAGACACATTCAGTGTTGAAGCCTGATCATCAACTATAATGCCCTGAGAATTCAAAAAGCTCAAATTACCGGCTTTATCAGTGATCTTAGCATAAACAACAAATTTCTCAGTCGGTGATACAGTAAATCCGGTCCCTTCGGTCCAATCATCTCCCGTCAGAGCCATCAATTCTGTTAATCCGAGCTCACCCGAAGATTTATAGTAATATGTCTTACCAAGACCGCTTTCGGAATCACTTCCTGTGATATTTACTGTAACAGTCTCTTTGAACAATAATCCGAATGTCAGTCCGTTCAGAAACTCTTTCCACTTATTTACGCCGATCGTTATTTCGCCTTCAGGCTGAATATCATCGATCAGTTGCGGCAGTATTACTCTTTCCAGCAATTCATTACACACTGTGCAACGGGTTTCCATTATACCGTCCCGGAAATAAGTTTGTTCCTGTATAAGAACAGGTCCACCATGGGTGTGTCCCAGTGCCGACCCTATCTTAGTCTCGGTATGAGACTCCCCGCACTCGGTGCATGTTGCCGACCAAGTCCCGTCCTGAGTACATGTCGCGTCATTATTGAATGTAAAGGCACCCCAGGTATGAGTCACACCGTCCGCTGAGCCTTCGTCTGTGATGGTTTCTTTGTGCCCGCAGATCGTACAGGTACGTGTTTTGGTCCCGTCAGTGGTGCAGGTCTGGTCATTATTGGAGACGTAGTCTCCATAGCTGTGTTCTCCGATGACAAAAGTAATTTTATAATAACCGGTCAGCCAGTTTGGAGCGCGGATCTCCACGCTGGCAGACATCTGTCCTTCTGCTAAATTCGCGTTGTTTGATCTGATGACTTTAGCAAAATTGGTTATATACGGATCCAGTGTAATTACAGCATCCGAATCCGCGCATGTCAGTTCGACCGTATACTCTCTTACATCCTTGTCAAACTCGCGAAAATATATCGGCTCGCCTTCATTTACAACGAAATACATCTTGTATGCTGTTGTATCACCGTACAAGAATGTGTAAACGGGATATCCATTGTTCTGATTTAATTGATCCTCCGACCAAAATATGAAATCGTTTTTATCCATGACCCAATTGTTAAGCGTGATCATGAAGTCATAAGATTTCATTTCATTTTGAGTTAGCTGACCATCATAATAGAAAACATCCTGCCTCGAATAACAGGCATTGACACTGCTGCTGCGTTCGTGCCAATAACAGTTTTCGAGCCTGCCGCCCGTAGCCAGTACTCCCGCTATCTGTCCGATAGTCGTTATAGGATATTGAGTATGTACTGCTCCAAGGTTATAGCAATTAGCGATGAGGATGTCTTTACCTGCATATCCGACGATGCCCCCGAGACCAGCAGCAGTACCTTCGCCATATATTTCCCCGGTGTTGTAACAATTTTCTATATATCCACCGTATGCATAACCTAATATCCCTCCCATACTGGAACCGTTATTTATGTCATATATGTTTGCCCTGTTGCAGCAGTTCGAAATATTAGCCCATTGTTCCAGCGTTCCTGCTATACCTCCGATTCTAACAGTGGCGATGATGGTTCCACTGTCGATCCGGCAGTTGTCAGCCCTTGAGCCCGAGCGCATATAACCGGCGATCCCGCCGACATTCTTCCCATCGGTGTTTATATATATGTTTTTCATTGTAAGATTTCTGACTGTACCAAACAATGTGGAAACAAATCCTTTATAATCTCCGGTCTGGGTTATTCTAAGATTGATTATGCTTTTTCCGTTCCCGTCGAAAACACCTCGATAATTGTTCAAAGGTATCCACTCACCCAGTGAGGTAACATCGATATCCGCTGTCATACGCGCATTGTGCCAGGGATTCACATTATTGACCAGGTTTCTGAAATATATAAGCTGTTCCTTTGTTCCGATCAGGTATTGATTGTTTTCTATCCGGATATCCGCCCACACGGCATAAAGCGTGATCGTGCCGTTCTGTTCTGACGTAAGATTCATGACTTGCGAAGCATCGTTAGCCGTATCTCCGGTACCGTCGCTCTTGGTTGCCCACATAACAAACTTCATGGACGCTGTAGAATGTGTGAATGCATTGGCGGTCAGCTTGACCAGATCCCCGTATCTTGCCGTTATGTCGGCCATCTCTCCGCCGTTTCCGCCATTGCTGTCAAATTTGATCGTGTAGGTGTTGGCGATCCACCTTGCATACAAAGTATGATCGGTTTCGTTCGATACGATCGTACCTGCCGTGACAGCAGTCCCTCCGGTCGCTGAAGCGTACCATCCGGCAAAAGAATATCCTTCCCTGGTCAAAACCGGGAGTTCACCATACTCCCTTCCATAGTATGCGGTTTTATCAGCGCTTTCTCCTGCACCCTGAGTATCAAATGATATATTGACTGCTGAAGAATAGGATACGACTTCACTTCGCCATGAACCGGCAGTAGCTGCCTTGTAAACATAAAGTGGTTTAGTATCATCCGTGGGAAGAGGCACAACTGTAACCGCGGACGTCATGACCCAGCGGCTGTCAGAAAGACTCGATGACTGTGTATTATAGCGATATCCGGCCGGAATAGTGACTCTTCTCTGCGTGATATCGAATTGCACATCGCTCGTATCAGGACGATATGGGACACGGTACTGATGATAATACGGATCCCCCCCGAGTTTATATTTAATGAGCTGACCAATATAAGGGGTTATGGACATTCCCGATGTAATAGCGTTCCCTTCAAGATCCTGAAGGCTTATCACAGGTGAAGGTGAAACAGTCTCTCTCTCATAATCAAAATGCATGTAAAAGTTCACGCTTGGCGTCTGGACATAAGCGGTATTTCTGCCTACGGCATAAACATTCTGACACTCAGGCTGATCTCCGTGCTCACTGACATTATTTGCAAACGTTACAGTCGAGAAGTCGGGATACGGAACGCCCGAATTGATGAAGATCGCTCCCCCCAGAGAGGAGCGGCAGTTGCTTATGGTGCTGTTGGAAATACTGAAATTCGCACCGGAAGAAAGCGCTATACCACCGCCAAAAGTCGAGGAGCAATTATCGATAGTCGCGTTGTTCATCGAGAAAGTCCCGCCCTTTACACTTACAGCAGTATCATAGTAGCCTATAGTATCCTTAATTATTCCGCCTGTCATTGTGAACGTTGCTCCGCTTTCCACGCGCACAGCTCCATATGTATTCGTTATCGTACCGCCCTTCATCTCAAAAGTCGCACCACTGCGCAGAATGACTGCAGGGGCTTCCGAAGTAACAGCATCACTTAATCTGGCATTCCCCTCCATGATCAGTTTCCCGCCGGAATCAACTTCGATAAGGGGTTGTGCGGTACCGGGATTTGTACTGCTTGTCACAACGACATTGTCCTTTATGATCAAGGTACAGCCATCCGGAACATAGAAAAGCGGGCCCGCGGTATAAATATACATGCCGCTTTCACCATAGTTGGAGCGCCTGTATGTCGCGTTCCCCGCTAATGTCAATGATTTATCCGGTGTAACACGCCAGATCACATTATACAGATACGAGTTATTTTTCGTACCATCCTGCTTGCCGCCGATGTTGTACTCATTGAACAAATCATCGAACAATCCCGCGTAAGCCTTGGCCGGGATCAGCGATACCAGCATACACAAGACAATCGCTATAGACACACCTTTAAACATGAACTTCCTAAAGTTTCTCATTTCTTTCCTCCCTCACAAGCGATGATTTCTGCTTCTAATCTTGTCTGAAATTCTTCTTTTTTCATTGCATTGTGGCTGTCGATCAGATATATTTCTTTTATGTTCTCTTTCTCTCCCAGAGGATTTACCGCTTTGAACCTGTATCCGTTCTGATCCATCCACTGAATCAAGAAGTCATATGCTTCATGCAAAAACTCATAACCTCCGAAATGTACGACTGATACAGTGAAACTTCCGTCCGGACGACTTTCAAGAACAGCTTCGTACCATTGTGAATATCTGTCCAAAGCATAGCCCTCCCTTTACTGCAATTGTTGCGTCATAAAGATAGTTTAGACCTGACCACTATGGTCAGGTAAAGTGATTTGGATAATTCTTTACGAATTTACGGGAATCAATATTTCAGTTACAAAATGATCTTCATCGGATGTGTTATAAATGCTTTTCAGATAAGCCTCCATCGGATCACCCACTATTCTATACCCACTGAACTCTATCCATCTGTATATGAACACATACGCTTCACTCAGAAAATCATAACGGCCGTTGTGTATTATACTGACAGCCTTGAATCCTTCAAGTGTTTTGTACTCAAAACTCTCACTTTCTTTACCCCGTTTCTCTACAAAAAGCATCAGCTCTATATCATTATTTTCAAGAACAAATTCCTCATCGTGGAAGCAGGTAAGACTGTTCGGAAACACAAGTATCTTAGAGCCGGAACGTTGAACATTCTCATAGTGTCTCTGCCAATGCTCCAACAAATCAAATGCATCCGGTAAAATGAGCCGCTTTGATGCTGATAGTTTGCTGTCGATCGTCTTAAGAGTGACCCTGTATTTCTGATTGAACTCATGACCTTTCACAGCATCCTTATAGAAAGAAAGCAGTTCCATTTTCCGCCGTTCATCCTCGATTTTTCTTGATAATTCCTCGAGTTTCATTTCGAAACGCCTGGTATTATCCTCGGCATTCAGCATTTCTTTGATTTCAACGGTAGAAAAATCCATATCAAGGTAGGTCCGTATCTTTGATACAGGTATAAGCTGCTCCACGTCATAGTACCTGTAGCCTGTGGAAGGTTCAGTGTAAGCAGGCTTTATCAGACCGCACTGTTCATAATACTTCAGCATCTTAGTCGTAACCTGGGCCATTTTAGAGAAATCACTTATCTTATACATTACACTGAAACCCCAT
>Ga0172377_10004361_pt1 | contig 14547 bp, 11 predicted proteins | sample Pumphouse3metaG_FD_119749 | JGI IMG/M metagenome (GOLD analysis project Ga0172377, IMG submission 119749) | Leachate microbial communities from a municipal landfill in Southern Ontario, Canada - Pumphouse #3 metaG | ecosystem: Engineered > Solid waste > Landfill > Unclassified | place: Canada... | reverse complement strand
GAGAATTCCAAAGCCCTTTGCACGTTTTTAACTTCCCAGGCATCAATAATATTATCCCAAGGAACGAATTGCATTAAAGCATCCAAGGGGTCTAAATTCAAGGCAACAAATTCGGGAATAGTGTACCACTGATTTGTCCCTATAACACGTGTTACCACTGTCCAGTCATTCTTTCCTTTTGCCAAATCGAGAACAGATGCTTTCAAGAGTAAATCTGTTTTGAAAGTACTGAGAGTTGTTCCAATTTGCCAATACTTATTGGGCTTATCCTGTAAGGCTACAGGGAAGGCTCCATCAGGAGTTTGCTTAACTTCATTCACATAAAAAGTACTGAGGTCTGCTGCCTCTCCACCTTCAACTCCATCGATAAGATTTACTTCCAGATTTTGCTGCACAAACGGGTAAATCACGGGGAAGGGAAGGTTCATGTCCAAGGGTGCGTTCACAGGATTGCTGGCTAAGGCTGCGGGAGAGACATTCAAAGTAAAAATGAACCAAGCCTTATCAACTGACGTGGCAGAGATAATGTTTTCCATGCTCATGTGAATCTTATAGTCGGCTGCTGCAAAAGGTGCTGTCCACGCTGGATCAGTTGACAAATCCATATCAAGATCGCCAAAACCAAAGCCGGTTTGGTACATTCCAATAAATGCACCGCTGCCAATATCTCCCTGCCAGGTTCCAAAACCGGGTATGGAGTGAAGAGCAGCTTCTGTAGGGTAGGGAGTGGTAATTTCAAAGGTGGCATTCTTCAAAAAAAGCACAGGGACATTATTGTATTCTATGTGGCCTTTCGCGTTGGAATACACCCTCACATCACCAGCTTGACCAGCCGCTGCCCAAGGTAAAAGCGGATTGGTGGTGTTTACTCTTCTAAAAGAAACAAGTTCAAATTCGTTAGCAGGTTCAAACACCAGCTTCACCAATGAAGGATCGAGCGCCAAGGGGTGAGTTGAACCAAAACAGGTGATGGTGGTTTCTTTGCCGGGGGTAGTACCTACATGCACTTTCTGCTCTGAAAAATAATGCAATGGGGTAGTAGCATTATAGGTAAAGTGTTGCCCGTCACTAAAAAACAAGCCTGCACCTGTATTATCGGCGTCATAAATCCAGTTTCCGCTGCGTTCGTAGGCCTCAAGGTTGTTTACTGCGAAGCTAAATACATTTTGGGCAAGCACCATAGTGGGCAGGATTGTTAGAGCGAGTATGATAATAATCCAAGTTCCACTTAATGCAGATCTCGTTAAGACTCTGTACATAATATCTCCTATGTCAGCAATGTTTCAGAGAGAGAAAGCTTAGACACTTCTCAACTCCGTGCTGTTTAGACACATAATAATCTATAATGGGTTTGAAAACAAGTACCAAAATATCACTTACTATAATCCAGCTAAAAAAAGAGATTGACACTTAAGTAGGTTTCCATACATCTGGCATTCTGATAACAGTGATGATAACATAGGAGTTACGATATGAATTACTTTTTAACCGAAGATCAACTGGAGATGCAAGAACTGGCAAAAAGAATTGCCGTAGAGAAAATGAAGCCTCTATCCGAGCATTATGACGCAGAAGGCATCTTCCCTTGGGACATTGTGGAAATAATGAGACAAAGCGATTTGTTTGCTATCCTTATTCCTGAAGAATATGGCGGAATCAGCGGGAACGTTGTTGATCTGGCTGTCGTTACCGAAGAGCTTTGTGCCGTTGATGCGGGTATTGCTTTGGCTTTTGGTGCCACTGGACTGGGGATGTATCCCATCTTAATCGCCGGCAATGAAGAGCAAAAGAAGAAGTATCTTGGGCAGATTGCAGCAGGTGAACAGCTTGCAGCTTTCGCTCTAACTGAAGCCAATGCCGGCAGTGATGCAGGCGCCATAGAAACCACCGCTCGTAAAGAAGGCGATACCTATGTTTTGAACGGAACCAAGCAATGGATCACCAATGGTGGCGAAGCTGGGATCTATACCGTATTTGCCATGACCGACAGAACCAAAGGTGCAAGAGGTTGTTCTTGCTTTGTAGTAGAGAAAGACACACCCGGATTCAGCTTTGGCAAGAAAGAAAACAAGATGGGCATCCGTGCTTCATCTACCAGAGAGCTTATCTTTGAAGATTGTGTGATCCCCGCTGCCAACCTTCTGGGACGCGAAGGCACCGGTTTTATCACCGCCATGAAAGTCTTCGACAAATCTCGCCCGATGGTTGGTGCACAGGCTGTTGGTATAGCTCGCGGAGCATTCGAAGCAGCAGCACGCTATTCTCAGCAACGGATTCAATTTGGCAAGCCCATCTCCAGCAATCAGATCATCCAGTTTATGTTGGCGGATATGGCTACCCAGATAGAAGCAGCGCGCGCTTTAGTAATGCAAACCGCCAGAATGGTGGATTCGGGAGCCAAGAACTACTCCAAAGAAAGCGCTATGTGCAAATACTATGCCTCTGATGTGGCTATGAAAGTTACCACCGACGCAGTGCAAATCCTTGGTGGATATGGCTATATGAAAGAATATCCCGTAGAGAAAATGATGCGTGATGCCAAGATCCTGCAAATCTACGAAGGAACAAACCAGATTCAACGTGGCATCGTAGCCGCAGCTATCTTAAAGGAATACTAATGCATTCCTGGATTAAGGAATTCCCCGCAGCGATTACCGTTTGCGATATCAACGGCATTATTACCGCCATGAACGATCGCGCCATTGCCACCTTTAAGGGCGATGGCGGAGCAGAGCTAATCGGCAAGAACCTTTTCGATTATCACCCTGCCCACTGCAACGATATTATTAAAGAGATGTTAGCTACCGGTAAACCCCATTCTTACACCATCCAAAAAGGTGAAGTAAAGAAGCTTATTTACCAGCAGCCTTGGTTTAGCGATGGCAAGGTAGCCGGACTTGTAGAGATGTCCTTCGTATTACCTGGCGAAATGCCACACTATGTCCGCTCTTAAACTATTGGTGCACACTTGTTGTGCACCTTGCTTTATCGCCCCGTACAACAAACTTAAAGATGACGGTTATGAGGTTAGCGCCTATTGGTTCAACCCCAATATTCATCCTCTTTTAGAATACCAAAAACGGCGTGATACATTACGAGAGTTTTGTGCCAAGGAAGGTATTGAACTCATTGAGGAGAACCGTTACGGCTTAGTCCCTTTTCTTATAAAAACGATGAATAACATAGCAACCAGATGTGAATATTGCTATCAAGTACGTTTGCAAGAAACCGCCAAAGTAGCTTCCGCCAAAGGTTTCGACGGCTTTAGCACGACTCTTTTATATAGCAGATACCAAAAGCATGAGCTAATCATCCACACCGCCAAAACAATGGCAGAAGAGTATAAACTAAACTTTTTCTACGAAGATTGGCGTAGCCTCTGGCAGAAAGGCATTCAGCTTTCCAAAGAGGCGGGTATGTATCGTCAGCAATATTGTGGCTGTATTTTCAGCGAAGAGGATAGATACCATGAGTAAATACTCGGAGATAAACCTCGGCGAGATAAGCACATACTCTATCAAAGACCGCAATAGTAAAGTGGCCACTAATGCTTTTGCCAAAGCTGGAAAGGTTGATACATCTGCGTTTCTAAATTGCCTTCCGGATATCCTTGCCGCTGCCGATTTGAAAGAGCTGATTACGGCTTGTAAAGCTGCTAAAGCGAAAGACAAGCCTATTATCATTGGTATGGGCGGGCATGTGGTAAAATGCGGTTTGGCACCCCTCATTATCGAGCTGATGGAAGCCGGATATGTGAAAGCCATTGTAGTAAACGGATCTGTGGCGATTCACGATTACGAAATTGCCTACTTCGGCAACACTTCTGAGGACGTATCCATCGCACTGGAAGATGGCTCTTTCGGCATGGCTGAAGAGACTTCCTTTGGCATCAATAAAGCTATTAGTAACGGCTCTGCAAACGGCTTGGGTTTGGGCGAAGCACTGGGCGAAGCGCTGCTCTTTGACGCACCCAATGCCGATAAATCTATCTTGGCAAACGCAGCTCGCCTCAATATTCCCCTTTGCGTGCAAGTTGCGCTAGGCACGGATATTATCCATCAAAGTAAACACGCAGACGGTAAGGCAATCGGCGATTGCTCTCTGAGGGATTTTAGGATATTCTGCCTGCAAGTGGCAAGCTTGAACGATGGCGGGGTGTTCCTCAATTTCGGCTCTGCGGTTATCATCCCCGAAGTGTTCCTAAAGGCTTTAACCGTTGCCCGCAACATCAAGGGCTGCGTGAAAGACTTCACCACCGCTGTGTTCGACATGAATATGCACTACCGCGCCAAGGTTAATGTGGTACAAAGACCTGTGGAAACAGGCGGGAAAGGCTATTACTTCATCGGGCACCACGAGATTATGATTCCCCTACTCATCAAGTCTCTGGTGTAGTAGGTAAACGGGTTAACAGGTTAGCGGGAATGCCTGCGTCCCTGCAGGCAAGGCTCTATCGACGTCCTCGTCGGACTTCAATATTTCACTAATTATCCCACTGGCAGTATTATAGCTTACATACAGTGAAGTCTAAGTCGCTATATCGCTTATAAAGCTTGCATGTAATTTATCCTCCACCAAATGAACGTAGCTGCGCAAACCAAGAGAAAGCGACAAGGACTCCACACAAATCGTGCCGTTAACGACTCCAGACTCAATTTAATGTTTAGCAGCATCGTAGTGCTACTCTACGGTGATCCTCTCTGTTTTTCTCTTTTTAACTCTGTTTTTCTCTGTGTTAAAAGATAATATCACATCAGTATCCCATTACAAAACAAAACCAAGCATCTATCCACTCAGTGCAGCCTAAATCTTAACCTTCAACTAAAAAAGGTCAGTTACCCGTAGTATCAGTGTGAACTAAAAAAAAGTTTCTTCCTTGCTTGAACATCCCACTCAACTCCCACTCATTGCCCATAATAAGGGCATTGAGTGGGCAATGATAGGACAATGCCCGCAAGCAACAAGGCATAAAGAAAAGCCTTCATCGGGGTGATGAAGGCTTTTCACAGGATGTTGAGAGGGATTGCTTTTGGGAAAATTTAGAATCCGAACCAGGGACCTATGCTAAGGTTTAGCCCTTGATATTCGGTATTGGGGGAGTGAAGAACTTCGAAATTATCGTCATTTAAGCCTTTAACTCTCCAACCTTCTTTGGGTGCGTAGCCATAAGTGTAGCCTGCTTCGGCACGAATCCCGAACCAAGGCAGAAAATGATACATAAGCTCAGCGCGAGGCTGCACAACAAGGAAACTACGCTTGGCTACAGTATGTGTATTATTGCTGTTAAGAACGGTTGTTGACCAGTTTGTCCAATCGTAATTTGAGTTGCTCTTTAATACTTCGATGGTATGGCTTGCGGCACCCAGCATAACGCCAGCGGAAGTGGTGAGGTTATTTGTAATTGCAAAGCGTTTATCGAGGGTTACACCACCCATCGTATTCTCATAACGTAACCACAGGTGATAGTTGCTTCCTGGGGTAGGCTCAAGTATTTTGGTGTTGTCTTCATAGGTTGTAGCTTGCCCACCAATAAAGAAACCTTTACCTATGTAGCCCTTACCACCGCCACCTTGCATAAGCACACCGTTGTCACTGAGCTTGGCAAAGCCCATGTTGGATATAATCGTGTTAATGTCAGTCATATCAGTATTAAACCACATGGGTATCCAGCTACCACCACCATAACCAACGGACTTTTTGTGTTTTGCAGGTGTACCCAGGTCATTGGGTTCTTCGGTTGTCTTGCTATCGCGTGAGCCAAAGGTGAAATCGAATTTAATCACTTCGCCCATGCGGAAAAGCTCCATGGTAATGGTGTCATTTGCACGGTATAGTTTCCGCAGCCGTTCAAAAGTGGCAAAGTTAGTTACTTCCTTGCCATCCATGCTGAGGATGATGTCGTTTTCTTGCAGACGTTGTTCCCAAGCAGGTGAACCGGAAACAACACCGGTGATAAGCACCCCATAATAACCTTTGTAACCGAGCTCTTGCGCTTTGGGGAAGCTTAGGTCTTCGGAGAAAATACCCATATATGCGGTATCTTGTGAATCTGATTTGGTGTTTAGATTTTTGTTAATGCTCATGATTAATTTGGGAGAACCGGGGACATCACTGAGGTTCTTTTCCATTTCTACACGGATTTCCCTTTTGATGTCATCGTTCAAATCTGCCACTAAAGTGCTTAGCCCAAAGGCCATCAGGATTAAGATAAAAAATGCTTCTTTCATTGTGAACTCCTTATTAGCTTTTCCTTATACTATACGCAAGGACTGTGCCAAAGAAAGCGAAAACTATATGATGTTTCGTAACAAGAAGATAGCTAAATATCGGCAAGCCTCATAATATGGACATATATCATAATGATATGCAACAATGATATAACAGCCTTAAATTACTGGTTTCGGAACAGGAATTGCACAACTCAAGTTAGTACTTAATTGACCCACATGGAGATAACATGAAAAGATATATCCTGGTTTTACTAATAGCCATAGTAGCTGGCATTTTGGCAGCCACACCGCAATACATTTTGGGAATTCCCAACAGCAAAGCACTGAAACAAGCAAATACCAGTGTCCTGAGGCAGGCGGTAAATACGCTTGCCAATAGTGGCTTAGATGTATATTACTACAATGAAACTCAGATCATTGCCGGAAGCAATAGCCTGGGCTATCCCGATGCCAAATTGCTCGGAAAAGCAGAAGATGGCAGCTTGTATCTGGTAACCAAGCTGGGAATGGGCAAGGACAGCGAGATAAACAACTGTGGCAATATCCTGATTGATTTGGGCACTTCGCTGCTCCTGCAAACCAAGCTGGATGAGATACAATTGCGGCAAAAGATCAGCAATCCCTTTATCCTGCTGGAGCTAAATCCCCTTCGCCTTAGCCCTCAAACAGCCCCACCCATGGAACTCAATTCTAACCGCACCACGATCGAAAGCCTGTTAACGCAGGTGAATGCGGATAGTGTGCTATATTTTATCCAGTCGTTACAAGATATGCAAACTCGCTATGCTTTGGCAGATAATCGGTTAACCGTAGCCAATTGGATCAAGAGCCAGTTCCTGCGCTTTGGCATAAGCAATGCTGCCCTGCACGATTTTCAGTGGCAAGGCACCACGCAATACGACGTGGTAGCCACGATTACCGGCAGCGTGTATCCCGATACTTATATCGTGGTGGGCGGGCATCACGATTCCATAACCCGAACCACTCCTTATATTTTGGCACCCGGCGCAGACGACAATGCCAGCGGTGCGGTGGCAGCCTTGGAAATGGCAAGAGTAATGATGGCAACAGGATATCAGCCAAAGTGCTCGATTCGCTTTGTTACCTTTGCAGCGGAAGAATTTGGCTTATGGGGCTCTAAGGCTTATGCGCAATATGCCGAAGCTGAAGCGATGAATATCCGGTTGATGATGAACCATGATATGATCGCAAACAACATAGCAGGTGATCAACGGGTGTTATTGATGCCCTATGATGGCTATTTGGATTATAGTAATCGAGCAGCGCAAATCACCAGCCAATATACCTCACTCGTGCCCGTGTATGGCACATTGAATTCCGGTTCCAGTGATAGCCATTCCTTCTGGCAAAAGGGATATCCGGTGGTTTACTATTTCGAGTATAATTTCAGCCCTTGGTACCACTCCGACGACGATTTAACGGCAAACATAGACCCTGTGTATTGTGCCGAGGTTATCCGTGCCTCCACAGCCGTAGCTGCCACATTTTCCAGTTTGCCCAATGCTCCCTCCAATCTTAGAGCCTGGGATGCAGGTAATGGTAACTCTTTAACGGTGGTGTGGGGTCTTTCCTACGATAGCAATATAGATCACTATAAGCTTAGCTACACTAATACGGTAAGCTCAGAGACAATAACTGTAACTGCGCCTAACAACTTGTGTGTGCTAAACAATCTGCAGGAAGGCGTTCGCTATGATATTTCTGTATGTTCTGTGGATGCAAGCGGCAATGAGAGCAGTAGTGTTTACACCAGTGGTACTCCGCTGCAAATTCCGCTTATGCCTGCCAATTTTACGATAGCACCGTTCCAAACAGCGATAGAGCTTTCCTGGCATCCCAATAGTGAGATAGATTTGGCAGGTTATCACATATGGCGATCCATGGATGCCAACACAGTGGGAGATTTGCTCGCTACGGTTATGGCATCAGATGAATTCACCACCTATATCGATGAAGCTGTGATAGGCTCTCAGCAATACTACTATTACCGCCTAACTGCCTTCGATAACGATTTGAATGAAAGCCCCTACAGCGAAGTGCTGCGTAGCCGTCCTGTAACTATGGATCAAGGCATCCTGATTGTGGATGAAACCAAGAACTTTAGCGGGAGCAATCCCTTTCAGCCTACAGATGGGATGGTGGATACATATTACGATAACCTGTTGCAAGGTTTCGATGTTACTGCACACATAGATTTAGAAGAGCTTATCGAGCCTCTGCGCCTGGACGATATTGGCATTTATTCATCTATTCTCTGGCATGGGAACGATTACGGAGAAGTAACCTATCCTTCGTCAATAAAAGGCGTTTTGAGGGAATATATAAACCGGGGTGGTAACATTCTTTTTAGCGTTTACTTTCCCAGTAAGGCGTTTGAACAGAGTTCTTCCTATCCAGCTACCTATCCATCAACGAGCTTTATGAGGCAGGTCTTAGGCATTAGCACGGTAGATTATAACTCTGGTGCCCGTTTTAAATATGCCACTCCCACCTGGACTAGCATTCCGTATCAGGAAGTGGACAGCTTAAAAACAACCGCGGTGTTTAATGGACATATCTACCGCGTAGAATCTATTACGCCGGAGGTTTCGGGAGACATGCTATACGCCTATGATTCCGACTATGCCAACAGCAGCATGCAGGGTGTCCTGAACGGGCAAAGCGTGGGCGTGCATCATCAGTATGGATTGGGCGAGACCATGACCCTTAGCTTTCCTCTGTATAACATGGAACAAGCTTCTGCAAAGGCTTTTGTGAACAGGGTATTCGGCTTTATTTTTAACGAACCGAGTCCCATTGACGATCAGTTAATTGTGCCTGCTGCAGGTCTTAGCGTTTCCCCCAATCATCCCAATCCCTTCCGCAATAATACCATATTTAGCATCACAAGCAAAGACATCCACAGCCCCATGACGGTGCAGGTGTATAACTTGAAAGGGCAGCTAGTTACTACGTTATTCAGCGGTATTCCTGCTGCAAAGTCTTCCTTCAATTGGGATGGCAGAGATAGTAAGGGAATGCAAGTAAGCTCCGGCATATATCTGCTTAAAATACAGCAACAAAGCGCGGTTGTTAACAGCAAGATGCTGCGAATGAAGTAAGATACTGCAAATCATTTAGCCATTAGGCACTGGTTTTCCGGTAGGCAAAAATGGCTATTATATTTATCAAACACGCATAAGCGGACAGAATCAACAGATCTGCACGCAGGCTGGAAATACCTGCTCCTTTTAGCATAATAGCACGTGTTGAGCGGATAAAATAGGTGATTGGAATCATCTGGGAAAGCACCTTACCCCATTGAGGCATGTTTTCTACCGCAGAGAACAAACCGGAGAGAAAGGTAAATACCATCATGACAAAAAAGGCGATAAACATTGCTTGTTGCTGGGTTTGCGCAGCTGTAGATATAAGTAGCCCTATCCCCAGCATCACACACAGATAAACAACCAAAAACAGCAGTTCCACCAAAGGGCTGCCTACAAAAGGAACCTGAAACACAAAGCGGCTGATAAGCACTCCCAGCCAAAATTCACATATCCCGATAATCAGCATGGGGATAAGCTTACCCAGGATGAACTGGTACTTCTTGATGGGGGTTACATTTATCTGTTCTATAGTGCCGATTTCTTTTTCCCTGGCTATGTTTAGGGCGGTTAACAGCAAGCCGATAACGCTTACGAGAATAACCAGAATACCCGGTATCATATAGATCTTATAGATTAGTTCGGTGTTAAACAGGTATCTGGTGGCGGTAGAACTGGGGGTTTCCTGCACTTGGAGTAATTCAGACAGGTAAAAGCCACTTAGCACCTTTCCGGTGTAGGCGGATATTAGCCCCGCAGCCGTGCCGTCCACGGCATTTATACGCATCTGTATGCTTACAGGTATCCTGTTGATTAGGTCTCTTTCAAAACCTTTGGGGATGCTGATAACGAGGTCTGCCTGGTTGTCCCTCAGTTGGATATCGTTTGTGTTGGGGTTGTCGCTGTTGCCGGTCAGAATAAAAAGGTCTCCGACGGTAAAGCTGTTTAATAATTCAGCCGAAAGGGGTGATTTATCCAAATCTTCCCAGGCAAGGTATATCTTCTTTAGCTCAAAATCTGCTGCATTGGATAGCACTAATAGCTGGATAATGGGCAAAAAGACTATGATAGCCAGCATCGCCCGGTTACGAAAGATCTGCTTGAACTCTTTACTGATAAGGATAAGTATATTACGCATGCTTGTTTACCTGAATCTGGTGGTGAAGTTTTTGAGGCTGAGAAGGGTGAAGATACCGGTCATGAGTAGTAATACCGCCAGTTCACCTGCATAGGCAGAAAAAGGAGAAGCCTTTAACATGATATGCTTTAAGATGCTAACAAACCATCTTGCCGGCATAATATAGGTAATCCCCTGCAACCATAGGGGCATGTTTTTGATGGGATAGATCATGCCACTAAGCAGGGTGGTGGGCAACATCAGCCCAGCCAATGACATCATCATGGCAACTTGCTGTGTTTTTGCCTTGGTAGAGATCAAAAACCCCAAAGCCAGAGCACAGAGGCAATACACAAAACTCACCATGATTAGCATGATTAAAGACCCCGCCATTGGCACACCAAACACGCCGAAAGATAGAGCTAAGATAATGCCTGTAATCAACAGGGAAACAAGTAGATAAGGTGCCAGTTTGCCGATGATAATCTGCAAGGGCTTTAGCGGTGAGATAAGTAGTACTTTCAGGGTACCGCTTTCCTTTTCGCGGGTAAGCGAGATGGAGGTCATCAGCGCACAAATAAGCATCAAAACCACCGAGATCAAGCCGGGAACAGTGGCATAAACGCTCTTAAGCAAAGGATTGTAGTAAAACATCTGCTCGGTTATAAGCATGGGGACAGGGCTTCCGCCAATGCTATCTACCCAGAAATCTGCTAAAGTGGCTTTTACATAAGCTTCAATTGTAGTGGCAATATTAGGATCGGTGGCATCCAGCAATAGCTGTAAAGAGCTTTCGCTGTTCTCAACAGCCTTGCGGTCAAAATCCTCAGATATATACAGTATTGCCTTAACTTTGCCTTCTGTTAGCAATTCTTCTGCCTCAGGCATAGATTGGGTGAGCCGCACCTTAAATCTATCGCCTCCCTCCAGTCTGTGAATCAGTTTGGTGGATTGCTGCTGCTTTGCCATATCGACCACAGCAAGGTTGGTGCTTGCTATCTCGAAGCGCAGCACAAAGCCAATCAACATGATCTCTACCAGAGGCAATAATACCATTATCATGAGGGATTTGGGATCGCGGACTATATGCAAGAACTCCTTGCGGACAAAGATACTTAGGTTTTTCAAGCTTCCTCCCCTCTTGCCAAAGCCAATATTACATCGTAGATGCTTAGTACCTTAAATTGCTCCTTTAGTTCTAAGGGTGTGCCAAGTGCGCCAATTTTACCATTTACCATGATGGATATTCTATCGCAATATTCAGCTTCGTCCAGGTAGTGAGTGGTAACAAATATGGTTATGCCTTCGGATGCAGCGGCGTAAAGCATATCCCAAAAAGCTCTGCGGGTGATGGGATCCACTCCTCCGGTAGGTTCGTCTAGGAATACAAGCTGCGGTTTGTGGATTATGGCGATGGCAAAAGCCAGCTTCTGCTTCCAGCCCAGAGGTAATGAGCCTACCAGCCTGTTTTTGTATTTACTTAGCTCCAGCTTGTCTAGCATAGTGTTGCCTGCATCTTTAATCTGAGCACGGCTCATCTTGTATATCCCTGCATAGAAACTGATGTTATCCCAAACACTGAGGTCATCGAACAACGAAAACCTTTGGCTCATATATCCTATATTCAGCTTCACTTGCTCGCTTTGAGTTGCTACATCGTATCCGCACACAGTAGCACTGCCGGAGCTTGGGGCTAATAAACCGCAAAGGATGCGCATAGCTGTGGTTTTGCCTGCACCATTTGCACCTAGAAAGCCGAAGATTTCCCCTGATCTTACCTCGAATGTGATGTTGTCCACTGCCACGAAATTGCCAAACCTACGGCTGAGATTGCTTGCCTGGATAATTACATCACTCATTTCTTCATCTGTCCCATAAGCTGCAGGAAGCAATCCTCGAAGGTAGGCAAGACTTCCTTTATCTGATATGGAGAATCCATGCCTTGTTCAAGCTTGCTGCTTATAAGTTTCAGGGTAGAGGCATCGGTGTTATTTAGGCTAATGTGCAATGCATCACCAAAGGAATAAAGGCTGTTAATGGCTGCTTCGTTTTGCAACAATGCTTTTGGCTTTTGCCTGTCTTTGCAGGTAATGGAGAGCAGCTTGCCGTCATAGCCTTTTATTATGTTATCAGGGGTATCCAGCTTCATAATTCTGCCGTTATGAATCATGGCAACCCTGTCGCAGCGCGTAGCTTCGTCCATATATGGGGTAGAGACCACAATTGGTATGCCGCTATCCCTAATCTGCATCAGGTTATCCCAGAATTCCGTGCGGGACACTGCATCCACTCCAGTGGTAGGCTCATCCAAAAACAGAGCCAAGGGCTTGTGAATAAGCGCACAGCACAAAGCCAGCTTCTGCTTCATTCCTCCGGAAAGTGCACCTGCTTTGCGATTGGCAAATGGCTTTAGCAGTTCATATATCCCCTTTATCAGGTGATAGTTTTCTTCTATGCTGCTACCAAAGATGTTGGCAAAGAAACTTAAGTTTTCCTGCACCGTCAAATCCTGATACAGTGAGAACTTACCCGGCATAAAGCCAATGGAAGCGCGTATTTTGCCGTAGTCTTTATGGATATCCATCCCGTTTATACTTGCTTCTCCCGCATCGGGTATTAACAGGGTAGTCAATATCTCAAACAAGGTGCTTTTGCCTGCCCCATCGGGACCAATAAAGCCAAGAATCTCGTTCTGATATACTTCGAAGGACACATTATCCAAGGCAAGAGTACTGCCGTAGTGCTTAACTAAACCTTGGGCACTAATAAATGCTTGCATCGCCTAAAACACTATCTCCGCCGGCATCCCCAGCTTCAAACTACCGTTACTTACGCAGATTGCCTCCACCCGATAAACCAGCTTAGTGCGCTCTTCGCGCGTCTGAATCACTTTGGGAGTAAATTCTGCTTTGCTGCTGATATAGCTTATCTTTGCGGAGTATGTTTCCAGTTTTTTAGCTCCGTCTATCCGCACTGTGATCTCCTTACCCACTTTCACACTCGTCAGTTGGCTGCCAGAGATGTAAAAGACCACCTTCAGGTTTTTCAAATCCGCCAGTTTAACTATCGGTTTGCCGGTTGGCACAAACTCTGCTTTTCCTGCATAAGTGCTAAGCACGGTTGCTTCGTAAGGAGCCTTCAGATAGCACTTGGCGATATTAGCGTTAATTGTTTGCAGCTTTGTTTGGGCGATGTTAATCTCCGAGCCTGCCATCTGGATTTCGGTGTTATTTAGCTTTAGGCTTTGTTCTTTAAGCCGCAGGTTGGCATTAATATCGTCCACCTGTTTCTGAGTTGTGGCATTCTGAAGCAGCAGTTTCTCAAACCGTTGTTGTTCAATCTGTAGGTTTCCTTTTTCTGTTAAGCTAAGCTGTAGTTTCTCGTTTGCCGCTTTCTGTTTAAGCTGTAGCAAGCGGATATTATCTTGCAATTCGCTGCGGCTAAGTGCCAAATCTGTGGTATCTGTTACCGCAATCAGCTCGCCAGCTTGCACAGTATCGCCTTCCTGAACATACATTTCGATTATATTACCGGCAATGCGGGCAGAGAGTACTGTTTCTTCTGCTTCAAAATTTCCCCAGGCATCGCTGTTGTCTTTGCTTGTACAGCCCGCCAGAACTGCGATTAGCATCAATACATATATGGCTTTCATATTTTCCCTCCTAAGAGCAGCAGTTTTTTTGCCTGCAAGGCAGAAAGCTTGGTAACGCTGCTTTGCAGCTCCAGCTTGGCGCTTAGCAGGTTATTGGTTTGAATCAATAGTTCTGTGGTGGTGATAATCCCAGAGCTGTATTTGCCTTCATAGGCTTGCACTATCTTCTCCAGCAGCTCCACTTTTTGCCTGCTGCTTGCTATGTTGTTGTCCACACTTTCCAGTTCGGCATCCAGCCCGCTAAGTTCGTTTTGCAACGAAAGCAGAAGGTTTGCCTTATTCGCTTCCATTATCGCAGCCTCATTCGTGGCAATCCGGCTTTCCTGCAGTCCTTGTCCAAAATCCCATATTTTCCAACTAAGGCTTAAGCCTATGCTATAATAATCGTGCAAGTCTGTGGAAAACATATTATAACCGGGCTTGCCCAGACCAGCCATCGCT
>Ga0172377_10004359_pt1 | contig 14549 bp, 9 predicted proteins | sample Pumphouse3metaG_FD_119749 | JGI IMG/M metagenome (GOLD analysis project Ga0172377, IMG submission 119749) | Leachate microbial communities from a municipal landfill in Southern Ontario, Canada - Pumphouse #3 metaG | ecosystem: Engineered > Solid waste > Landfill > Unclassified | place: Canada... | reverse complement strand
TTTTGGACCAGCGACGATACGGATGCCTATCAGCGCCTTTTTATTCAATGGGGTGATTCTCAATTCTATCCTGCTATTGCTATGGCTGCTCATGTCAGTGCGAGCCCAAATCATCAAACTGGGCGACAAGTCCCGTTGAAATTCCGTTTTGATGTAGCCATGACCGGTCGTCTCGGAATGGAGTTGCAACCTAAAAGTATGAGTAATGAAGAACGTGAATTTGCAACACGCGCCATTGCTTCCTATAAGGAGATTAGGCCGATCGTGCAGCTAGGGGACCTTTATCGTCTGGTATCTCCTTACGATCATGGACCTATTTCTTCATTAATGTATGCTAGTGAAGATAAGAGTCGTGCAGCTTTCTTTGCTTATCGTTTGGATTATCTATATAATCAACAAGTACCTTTGGTGCGATTGACTGGTGTGGACGAGAATCGCAACTATCTGATTAAGGACCTTACTCCGCAACAGGCGGGGAAACCTTGCAGCTTCGACGGAAAAGTGGTAAGTGGTAAGATCTTGAAATATGTGGGTCTGCAGGTAGGTTCTGTATTGGAACACCCGATGACCAGTATAGCATTGGAACTGATTGCGCAATAGAAGAGGCTAGAAGACGTAACTATTAAACGGGGATAGCAGGCATTTTGAAATGGTCTGCTGTCCCCGTTCCTATTTATTACTGTGAAAGATTGATTAATAGGTCATCTTATCTGGCTTTTTGCGCCATGTATCAAAAGCTTTAAGGGCCTCATCACGCAAAAAGGTTTCTGTAGGTAAAATTCTTTCTATGATAGGGCGGCTCACTTCTTCATAAATCATGGAGTCATCGAAGCCAATGCGTTTTGCGTCTTCTTTGGTATTTGCAAAAAAGAGTCGGTCCAAATGAGCCCAATAAATTGCTGAAAGGCACATCGGACAAGGTTCGCAGGAAGAGTAGATTTCGCATCCCGTAAGGTCGAAAACGCCCAATTTCCGACAGGCTTCGCGAATGGCGTTGATTTCGGCGTGGGAGGTGGGATCATTTTCCGGTACCACACGATTAACGCCGCAAGCAATAATTTCTTCTCGTTTCACAATGACGGCGCCAAAAGGGCCACCGCCTTCATATACGTTCTTTATGGAGAGCCTAATGGCTTCACGCATAAAATCCTCTTGAGTCATTGCTGATGCCGTTTTATAATTTAGAATAGGCAAAGTTAATTTTTTTTCGTAACTTACGCCCTCATTCTTTTATCAAAAAATGTTCAAATTCAATTTATGAAAAAATATCTCATAACTCTCTTTTCCAGTTTGGTTGTTGTTACGTCTATTTTTGCCGGTCAAACAGGTGGTCCCGTTGATTTGGTAAATGCTTTGGTGGGTACACTTTCTACTTTTGAATTGTCTACCGGTAATCTTTATCCTGCCATCACTATGCCATGGGGCATGAATGCGTGGACCCCGCAAACCGGAAAAAACGGAGACGGATGGAGCTATACATACACTATACACAAACTGGAAGGCATTAAACAAACACATCAACCCAGTCCGTGGATTAACGACTATGGCTGTTTTTCATTGATGCCGACGACGGGGAAACCCCTTATGAATGAAGAAAAACGTGCAAGTTGGTTTTCTCATTTTGGAGAAGAGGCGACGCCGTATTCTTATAAGGTATATTTGGCTGATTATAATGTGACAGCAGAAGTGGCGCCCACCATGCGCGCTGCAATTTTTCGTCTAACTTATCCCAAAAGACAGCAGGCTTATCTTACGGTAGATGCTTTTGACCATGGTTCTGCTGTGACCATTATTCCATCGGAACGCAGAATTGTGGGTTACACGACGCGAAATAGTGGTGGCGTACCTGCAAATTTCAAAAACTATTTTGTCCTTCAATTTGATCATGATTTTACGTATCGAGCTGTTGCTGATGGTGACAGTTTGAATACGGAAGCGACGCATGTAAGTTGCGAGCACGCTGGAGGTGTTGTGGGCTTTGGCTCCAATGGGGGTGCGGTGATGGTGCGCGTGGCATCATCGTTCATTAGTCTGCAACAGGCGGAACTTAACTTGAAAAGGGAATTGGGAGACCGAACATTTGAAAACGTAAAAACTGCTGGTGCGGCCGAGTGGAACAAACAACTCGGGCGTATTGAAGTAGATCACAAAAATCTGGATCATGCTCGTACATTTTATACCTGTCTCTATCGTGCCCTGATTTTTCCACGCAGTTTTTATGAATATGATGCTCAAAACAATCCCGTTCATTATAGTCCTTTTAAAGGAACTGTGGAAAAAGGCGTAATGTTTACCGACTTCGGAGTATGGGATGTGTTCCGAGCTCTATTTCCATTGATTAATTTGGTTTATCCCGAGATAAATACTCACATTCAAGAGGGCTTTGTCAATATGTATCAGGAAAGCAATTTCTTACCAGAATGGGTTAGTCCTGGTCATCGAGGCTGCATGGTGGGTAATAATTCCGCATCAGTAGTTGCAGATGCTTATTTGTCTGGTCTGCGAGGCTATGATGCCGAAATGCTTTGGAAGGCCGTTGTTCATGGTGCGAATGCCGTTCATCCGCAGGTATCTTCTACGGGGCGCCTTGGTTTTGAACTTTATAATAAATTGGGTTATGTGCCATGTGATGCCGGCATTAATGAAAGTGCTGCACGCACGCTAGAATATGCCTATGACGACTGGTGCATTTATAAGTTTGGCAAGGCTTTGGGCAAGTCCGAGCTGGAGTTGGCACCTTTTCGTACTCATGCTTTGAATTACCGTAATCTATTTGACAAAGAAACTTGCCTGATGCGAGGACGCAAGCAAGATGGGAGTTTTCAAACGCCATACAATCCTTTGAAATGGGGCGACGTTTTTACGGAAGGAAATGGTTGGCATTATTCTTGGTCTGTATTTCATAATCCGAAAGATTTGATTAGTCTAATGGGTGGCAAGCAACATTTTAATAAGATGTTGGATTCTATTTTTGTCCAGGCGCCTGACTTTGATGACAGTTATTATCATGGTGTGATTCATGAAATTCGGGAAATGCAAATTATGAATTTTGGACAATATGCTCACGGAAATCAGCCTGCCCAGCATATCATTTATCTTTATGACTGGGCTGGACAACCCTACAAGACGCAATATTGGACACGCGAAGTCATGGATCGTCTCTATCGTGCAACACCGGATGGGTATTGTGGAGATGAGGATAATGGACAAACTTCTGCTTGGTATGTTTTTTCTGCCATGGGTTTTTATCCTGTCTGCCCCGGTTCAAATCAGTTTGCATTAGGTGCTCCCTATTTTGATCAAATTCGACTTCATATGCCTGCGGGTAAAACAGTTATTATGACGGCAACCGGGCAGAGTTCTCAAAATCGCTACATTAAAGCGATGACGCTCAATGGAAAACCCTATACAAAAAATTTTCTGAGACGTGAGGATTTAAAAAATGGAGCCAACATCGTCTTTCAAATGAGTGCCCAGCCAAACAAATATCGGGGGATCAATGAAAGTGATTTTCCCTATTCATTTGACAACGAATTGGAAACGAATCATTAAAAAAATCTTTAAGGAATGTTTTTTTGCCGGGGAAAAAAGGCTCGGTGGGTAAAGTTGTGGATTTAACAAATTGTTCCTTGTTTAAATGATCTATAAAATATTGCTTTTGCTTCATGCAAAGAAAACCAATCGGCTATAAGGGTATCCTGTCCTTGTTACTACCAAAAGGGGCATGTTTGACTATTTTGATTTTACGGATTATTTAGGGCGCGGGACGTAAAATAAACTCGTTGCTTTCAAAGAATTGATTCGATCGTGTTTCCTAAATTTTTACATGCTCAATCAAAGTTGGTGACGCAGTGCGTCACAAAAGAAACGCAGTGCGTCATGAAAGAAACGCGTCGCGTCACAAAAGAAACGCACCGCGTCACATAGAATAAAAAGTGATCTTTCATTTAGAACACATATCCTGATAGAATTTCAGCCAAATAATGAAATGTATCAAGTGTCTCAAAGGCCCTACGAAGTAAAATGTTTCGACCGCGTTAAAGTCCGAACCTATGTTGTTTAAAAATAGGGAATGTAATGGAAGTATTTAAATTCGCGATGCCAGATTGATGCGAAGCCCAACCGAATTTGTTGTAACCTAAATTTTTAATGCTAAACGAATCCATACTCTTTCTGAGTTGGATTTCACTTTAGTTATCTTGATAATGAACTCCGACAGAAACATAAAATGGGCGATTTCTAATAATCGCAATTTGTTAAATCCACAACTTTACCGACTGAATCGAAAAAAGATCCTGCTACATTTTAACAAGATCTGATGTGCTCTTTTTAATGGAGTAGAATGAGGAAAACCTTTTCATGTTGATGAAAAAGGTCAGATTTTCATTTTGCGCCAAATGGCATTTGGAATAAGATGCCAGAAAAAAGTGATAATGCGCCACCGAGTGTCGAGTATAACCACATGATGATGATGGTGCAAGGCGTGCACGATGCTACGCGCAACATGTTCTTTTTTCATAAGTAGGGGATAATGGTTCCCATCATGGAGTAAATCGGTATCCACAAATCCTGGTCGAATATCGGTTATTGTGATGGGAAGGTGCCGCATAGAGGCAAGTTGTTCCAAGGATTGGAGGTAGGTGTTTTGAAAAGCCTTTGTAGCCGAGTAAGAAGGAGCTGCGCCGAGACCTTTTGTTCCAGCAATGCTGGTGATGGCTGCGAGGTGACCGCCATGGTGTGTGGCAAAGTAATTGAAAGCTGCATCGATCATTTGTGTAAAGCCCATGGCATTTGTTCGCACCGTGTCGAGTTCTACAGCTGGTTCCAGCGTGCGATTTTGATGTCCGATGCCGGAAGCGTAGAAGAAGAGGTCCATGCCACCTATGCTTTCAATGAGTTTGCGTAGACAATCCGTCGCACTTTGTGAAGTAACGTCTAAGCAGGTTATCGTGACCTGATGCGGTGCAATGGCCTGCAAGCTGCGGAGTTTGTCTTCGCGGCGAGCTGCAATGCCAAGTTGCCAACCTTCGGCCAACAGGAGTTTGCCGACTTCATAACCCATGCCCGAAGAGGCACCTACAATGATAACTCGTTTCATCTCGGCAAAAATAATGAAAAGTACGTGAGTAGCAAAAAGAAACGAGATCTTCTACAGGAAGAAGTAGAAAATGTATTTTGCTAAACGGAGAATAATGTTTATTTTCGCTGGAAAGAAACCTTCTAACTAACATTTTTATGATGAAAAGCGTTCGGATAGCATGGATTTTTGTATTTGTTTCGTTATTATGCGCCACAACGAAAGCGGAAACAGTATTGCAAAAGGATAGCGTAGCCGCTTTAATGAAACGGGTAGCAGCTTGGCAGATGGATCATTATGACCAACATCATTCTGCAGACACCAACTGGGAAAATGGGGCTCTTTTTGTAGGAATGAATCATTGGGCTGCATTAGCTAAAGCATTGTGGGGAGACAATACGTATTACGGATGGCTGTGGAAAATAGGACAGCGTAATGAATGGCAGCTTGGGGGCAGAATGTATCATGCAGATGATATTGCTGTGGCGCAGACGTGGCTGGCGCTGGCAGAAGTATATGGTGGGGATAATAGGTTGTGTGATCCGACAATAGCACGACTGGATTTTGTTACATCGCACCCCAGCAAAGCGCCATTAGATTTGAGAAATCAACGAAAAGATAATTTTGATCGTTGGTCTTGGTGTGACGCCCTGTTTATGGCACCTCCCGTTTATTTGAAATTGTATTTACTGACAGGAAAGAAAAAATATTTGACATTCATGAATCATGAATATAAGGCGACGACAGATTTACTCTATGATCGCGAAGAGCATTTGTTTTTTCGTGATGCGCGTTATTTTGGCAAACTAGAGCGAAATGGTAGAAAAACTTTTTGGGGACGGGGAAATGGATGGGTAATGGCTGGTCTGGCTGAAATCCTAAGAATGATGCCGGAAAAGAAAAAACAACGAAAATATTATGTAAGGCTGTTTCAAGAAATGAGTTGCAGATTGAAAGATTTGCAGCAGCCAGACGGATTTTGGCATGCGAGTCTATTAGATCCTGCATCATATCCGGCACCTGAAACGAGTAGTACGGGATTTATCACTTATGCTTTGGCTTTTGGAATAAATGCACATTTGCTTGACAGAGTCGAGTACCTACCAACTGTCATTCGTGGATGGCAAGCTATGTGTAGTGCTGTATTCCCGAATGGGAAACTGGGCTATGTGCAACCTATTGGTGCCGATCCGCAAAAAGTGACGCGTGATATGACGGAGGTTTATGGTTCAGGGGCTTTTCTGGCTTTAGGATGCGAAATGTATCACTTAGCAGAAAAATAAATGAAGAAGAATTAAGGTTGCGTAATGATTTTGCAAACTTTGTCCTGAAAACGATGAGCCGTATTGTTGGAACGTATGCCCTGATTTAAAATGCAAAAACAGATCAGATGATCATTTGCGGAAGTGGCGTAGCCAGCTAAAGAACTGACGCCGCGAAGAGTTCCCGTTTTGGCGTGTACATTAGAGAATGCGTATCCTGAGCGCATGCGGTTTTCCAAAGTGCCGTCAACACCGGCAAGGGGCAGAGCAGGGAAAAGGTGAAGATAAATATTGTTGCGTTGCCAGGCGTAGCGTAAAGCTCGTACAATGAGTTGCGGCGTTACATAATTATATAAGGAGAGTCCGGAACCGTCCGCAATGTTGTAGTCGTCGGGGTCCAAACCGAGAGAACGAATAAAGTTATTAACTTTTGCGGCAGAAACTTTTGCCGAGGGATAATTGCTACCATCTTTTGCACCAAATTGATAGAAAAGAGCCTCTGCATAAAGGTTATCGCTGTTTTTAAGCATACGCATCAGAATTTGATCCATGGTGTGACTGCGCTCTGAAGTAAGTTTTACACTATCGGCAGGAATTAGTTTCTCAGAGTACGTTTGTGGATGGGCAATGCCATTATCATTTAATTTTTCAAAAAACTTACTCATGAAGATGTCTTTGCCGTTATAAAGCAGAGGACGCAACGTTCTTTCATCGTCGTCCCAGCACCAGCCCTCACCCCATTTAAGGGTGTCTTTGAGTGACATATCGGAATAGATGTTGCCGTTTATTTTCTTAAGACCTTTTTCAGCAAGGGCTTCGACGAAGGCTTCCATATCGTCACTTCCGAAACGAGGGTCAAAACCGCCCCTAATGTAAACATCACCTAAAAGAATGCTGTCTTTGACTTCTCCCGTCGTATAAAGACGTGTAGTAAATTGGTACGAACCTCCCAAATTTGTTAAGGCGGTAATTGATGTGAGTAATTTTAAAACCGACGCCGGGCGCATTAGTTGCAATTTGCCGAAGTCAAACAGAGCAGAGTCTGCTGTGAGGTCGTACACATACATTCCGAGTTGAGTGTGTTCGAACATTTCATTTTTGATCAATTGTGAAAGAGAATTCCGGAGGTTCTGAGGCCAGTTGAGCGTGGAATCTTGAGCGACAGAATCACTGTCGGCACTTTCCATATAAAAAGTGTCGCGCACTGCTACAGATTGCTCTTTGGGCAAATATATTGCGTTACAAGGCAGTAGCGAGAAAAATCCACTGATCAGACAAAATAATATTAGTCTCATCGGCGCGAGGTGGGAATTTATTTTTTTCATTGACGATAATTTCATGGCAGGAAAACCGCTAAGTAAACGGCATGAACCTTATGAATGGGACTCAAACCTGCTTGCGACTGCAAAATTACAAAAAACTAAGGTTTTAAGGCTCTTATACGACTACCTTTTTGTACTTTTGTGCCTACTAAGTCAAGGAATTATGATTCGTAAATTTGATTTTTTAATCATCGGTTCGGGTGTGGCTGGGATGTCATATGCCCTACAGGTGGCGAATGCCGGAAAGGGTAAAGTGGCCCTGGTATGTAAGACCTCTATTGATGAAGCGAATACTGCAAAAGCTCAAGGGGGAGTCGCTTCGGTTACTAATCTGGAAAAAGACAACTTCGAAAAACATATTCATGACACAATGGTGGCTGGTGACTATATCAGCGATCCTGCTGCCGTGAAACAAGTGGTCGAAAATGCGCCTGCAGGTATCGAACGTTTAGTGAAATGGGGTGTAAATTTTGATAAGAAAGAAGATGGTTCTTATGATTTGCATCGAGAAGGTGGGCATAGCGAATTTCGTATTCTTCATCATGCCGACGATTCTGGTTTTGAAATACAACGAGGCTTAATAGCTGCTGTGCGTAAAAATCGAGACATTACTGTTTTGGAAAATCATTTTGCAGTAGAAATCATTACGCAGCATCATTTGGGTATTCAGGTGACGCGACGCACGCCTGACATTGAGTGTTATGGCGCCTATGTATTGGATCCAGATACGGGAAAAGTGGATACTTTCCTTTCAAAAGTTACTTTGCTTGCTACAGGTGGAATAGGAGCTATCTATGCTTCTACCACGAATCCAAATATTGCGACAGGTGATGGCATCGCGATGGCCTACCGTGCCAAAGCTACTGTAAAAGATATGGAATTTGTACAATTCCATCCAACGGCACTTTATCATCCAGGAGAAACTCATCCGGCATATCTTATCACAGAGGCGATGCGTGGTTATGGTGGTGTTTTGCGACTGCCAAATGGAGAAGAATTTATGCAGAAGTATGATAAAAGATTAAGTTTGGCTCCGCGTGATATTGTGGCTCGTGCAATAGATAAGGAAATGAAAATGCACGGCTTGGATCATGTTTGTCTTGACGTGACGCAAAAGAATGCAGAAGAAACGAAAAAACATTTTCCGAATATTTATCAAAAATGCCTGAGTATAGGCTTGGATATCACAAAAGAATATATTCCCGTTTGTCCTTGTGCCCATTATCTCTGTGGAGGTGTTTTGGTGGACTTGAACGGAGAAAGTTCTATTCATCGTTTATATGCAGTAGGAGAGTGCTCTTGTACTGGTTTGCATGGTGGTAACCGATTGGCTAGTAATTCTCTAATTGAAGCTGTGGTATATGCGGACGCTGCGGCAAAACATTGTCTGGAGGAAATAGACAAGTACGATTTTAATAATGATATTCCTGAATGGAACGATGACGGCACCATGACGAATGAGGAAAAAGTACTGATTAAGCAAGATATGCGCGAAGTGGGACAGATAATGTCAAATTATGTAGGCATTGTGCGTAGTAACGTGCGTTTGCATCGGGCTTGGACTCGTCTTGACTTACTTTATGAAGAAACAGAGGAGCTTTTTAAGCGTGTAAAAGCTACTCGTGATATTTGTGAGCTGCGGAACGCCATAAACGTGGGCTATTTAGTTACGCGACAGGCTATTGAGCGCAAGGAAAGTCGAGGACTTCATTATACAATCGATTATCCACGTCACGCTTACGATTATAAAGAATAATATTTTAAGAAAGCCCTCTTAATTTATTATAGAAAAAGTCAGGTAGAAAGAAATTTCTACCTGACTTTTTTATAAGTAAAAATTCATTCCAAGTAGGTGTAGCCATAAAGCCCAGAACGGAAATTACTGATAAACTCCTTCCCTTCGTCTACTGATATTTTATTTTGTTTGATAGCGCGCGTAACCCATGACTCCAGTCTGCGTACGAGTCGTTTGGGATCATATTGTACATAGTCGAGTACGTCTGCTACAGTTTCTCCGTCAATAATCTGGTCAATGGAATATTCCCCGTTTTCGTGAACAGAAATATGAACAGCATTGGTATCACCGAAAAGATTATGCATATTGCCTAAAATTTCTTGGTAAGCGCCAACGAGAAATACACCTATATAATATGGCCGGTCTTTTTCGATAGCATGCAGCGGAATATAATTGGTTTGCCTGTCGCGGCATATATAAGTTTCTATTTTTCCGTCGCTATCGCAGGTAATATCTTGCAGTGTGGCGTTGTGGTCAGGTTTTTCGTTGAGTCTTTCAATCGGCATGATGGGGAAAAGCTGGTCAATAGCCCAAGAATCCGGCATGCTTTGAAAAAGTGAAAAATTGCAGTAATATTTGTCAGCAAGCAATTTGTCAAGGCGGCGTAATTCTTCTGGAATGTGTTTGAGAGAATGAGCAATGGAATTGACTTCGCGCGTAATGCTCCAATAAACACTCTCAATTTGTGCGCGCGTCTTGAGGTCAATCAGCCCGTGGCTGAAAAGGTCAAGCCCCTCGTCGCGTATTTGTTCTGCGTCATGCCAGTCTTCCAACATGGAGCGCGCTGACAGATTGTCCCAAATGTCGCTCAAGTCTTTTACAAGTTGGTGGTCTTCTGGCTGCGCTTCCCAAGATTCGTCCATGGACGGCTGTGAAGTCGATTCAAAGGCCTGCAAAATGAGAACGGAATGGTGTGCTGTCAGAGAGCGGCCGCCTTCCGTGATAATGTCAGGGTGTGGAATGTTATTGCGGTTGGCCACATCTACAAAGGTGTAAACGCAATCGTTAACATATTCCTGAATGGAATAATTAACAGATGATTCGCTGTTGGAAGATCGTGTACCATCGTAGTCTACGCCTAGTCCTCCTCCGCAATCTACGAATTTGACATTGAAGCCCATTTGGTGGAGTTGCACATAAAACTGAGCAGCTTCGGTAAGAGCTGTTTGAATACGGCGTATTTTTGTAATTTGGCTGCCAATATGGAAATGCATGAGTTTAAGGCAGTCTGTCATGTCATGCTTTTTCAAAAATTCGAGGGCTTCGAGCAAGTCAGTAGAGTTGAGACCAAATTTACTGGCGTCGCCACCGCTTTCTTCCCATTTGCCCGCTCCTGAAGAAGCGAGTTTGATGCGGATCCCAATATCCGGACGCATATGAAGAGCTTGTGCTGTCGAGAAAATGGTTTCGAGCTCTTCAATTTTTTCTACGACGATAAAAACACGTTTACCCATCTTTTGCGCTAAAAGAGCCAATTGAATATAGTTCCGATCTTTGTGCCCATTGCAGATAACAAGGCTGTCAGATTCCATATTTGTGGCAAGTACCGCGTGAAGTTCCGGTTTTGAACCAGCTTCCAATCCCAGGTTGTAACGTTTCCCGTGACTAATAATTTCCTCTACTACGGGTCGCATTTGGTTGACCTTAATAGGAAAAATAATAAAATGTTCGCCGGTAAATTTGTATTCTTTGGCAGCCTTGTCAAAGCACTGGGCTGTTTTTTCAATTCTGTTGTCCAAAATATCAGGGAAACGCAAAAGCATGGGCGCCGTTGTATCTCTTTCTGCTAATTCGTCCACCAAATCCTTTAAATCGATTTGCGTACTGTCTTTCAATGGGCTAACGTAAACGTGCCCTTTTTTATTAATTCCGAAATAGTTAATGCCCCAGCCTCCAATATTGTAAAGCTCGGCGGAATCTTCAATTCTCCATTTTGCCATCTTCTTGTGCTAAAAGGACTCCTTTGATGTGGTTAACTAATAGATTTATTTTATTGTAGTCGTCGAGTATGTTGACATTAAAAGTATAATGTGCATGACTGTAATAGGGCATACGCTCTTCTAATTGTTGTTCAATAAAAATTGCCAGTTCTTTGTCGTTTTTGTCTTGCAGTAACGGTCTTACGGTGTGGCTTAACTTGAGATGTGTTAGAATAATTTCTGGAGAAGCTTTCAGAAAAATCGTTATGGTCCGCGAATTCATGTAGTCCATATTGTCGAAAAAGCATGGAGTGCCACCTCCACAAGCCAGTATAATATCTTCGAATTCTGCAACTTCATGTAGCATACGGCGTTCTAGTTCGCGAAAGCCTTGCTCTCCTTTCTCTTCAAAAATTTGTGGGATGCGTTTATGGTAACGTTCTTCAATATACCAGTCGAGATCATAGAAAGAACGATTTAGGCTTTTGGCCAAAGTTTTGCCGACGGTCGTTTTGCCGGCGCACATGTAACCCAGCAGGATAATACTTTTCATTTATTTCTTTTTTGCCGTTTTGCGAGTGGCCGTTTTGCGGTGTGTACCCGTACGTTCGGGCTGTTTGGCCATAATTTCATGGCATTCTTCCATCGTGAGATCTTTAGCCTTGGTGGCGAGCTGTTTAGGAAGATGAAAATTTTTGCCGTCGTATGCGATGTATGGGCCAAAACGTCCTGTGCGAATTTCCAACTTGGGATCTTCTTCAAATGTTTTTAGATGACTGGCAGCTTCTGCTTCCCGTTTTTGTATGATTAGTTGTGTGGCTTCCTCCAGATTAATTGTCATCACATCCATTGTTTTTGGAATGGAAACATATTTTTTGTTGCAGAGAATATATGGTCCAAAACGGCCATTGTTAACAACAACTTTGTAACTTTCAAATTCGCCAAGATCCCTAGGTAACTTGAAGAGTTCCAAGGCTTCGTCCAGCGTGATGGAATCAATACTTTGACTTTTCATCAGGGTCGCAAAGTGTGGCTTTTCTTTGTCGTTTACGTTTCCCATTTGCACCATAGGTCCATAAGGTCCTATTTTTGCCGATACTGGGCGGCCTGTTTGCGGGTCCGTACCCAATATTCGTTCTCCAACTTTATGTTCGGTTTTAGTATTGAGAGCCTTATCAACTTCTGGCATAAATTTGTCATAAAACCGTTTCATCAATTTGGTCCATTCTTTTTTGCCTTCGGCCACAGCATCAAAGTCTTTTTCTACCTTGGCTGTAAAGTTATAATCCAGAATATCCGGAAATTCCTGTAAAAGATAGTCGTTAACAACCATACCCACATCTGTGGGGAGAAGTTTATTCTTTTCGGTTCCGGCTATTTCTGTTTTTTCCGTTTCCGTGATGTTGTCACCTTTGAGTTTGAGCTGCGTGCTGATGCGTTCCTGTCCGTCCTTGTTGCCGCGCTCTACGTAACCACGTTGTTGAATAGTAGTGATAATGGTGGCATAGGTAGATGGTCGCCCGATACCAAGTTCTTCCATTTTATGAACAAGCGATGCCTCGTTGTAGCGTGGAGGACGCTGCGTAAAACGTTGCTCAGCGTTAATTTGTTTGCGAATTAGGTTCTGCCCCTTTTTCATGGGAGGTAGAAGGTTTATGGTTTCTTCGCTTTCGTTTTCGTTATCGGTAGATTCGTGATAGACTTTTAAAAAACCGTCGAATTTCATCACTTCACCTCCGGCTTCAAATGTTTCTTCTTGTCCAGAAATGGAGATGGTTACCGTGGTACGCTCAAAGAGGGCATCGGCCATTTGAGAAGCAAGGGTACGTTGTCTGATCAGTTGATATAGGCGCTTCTGTTGCGATGTACCATCTATTTCTGCGCGGTCTATGAAAGTGGGGCGGATAGCTTCGTGTGCTTCCTGTGCTCCTTTTGCATTGGTATGATATTGACGAGGTTTGGCATATTCTTCGCCCATCGTATCAGTAATGACTTTTTGGCTGCTGTTGAGGCAGAGAGAGGACAGGTTGAGCGAGTCGGTACGCATATATGTGATGAGTCCGGCTTCATAAAGTTGTTGTGCAATTTGCATGGTGAGCGCCACAGGAAATCCTAGTTTTCTAGCGGCTTCCTGTTGTAGAGTAGACGTCATAAATGGGGGCGCAGGCGAATGCTTTACGGGCTTCTTGGTCAGTTCGGCGACGGTAAAAGAGGCTTGCTTGCAAATTTCTAGAAAATCGCGGGCTTCTTCTTTTGTTTGAAAACGTCGGTTCAGGCTGGCTTTGACGGTATTTTTTTCTCCATCTTTATTTGTGATGTCAAATTGAGCAATAATGACGTAGCTCGATTGTATCTGGAAAGCTTTAATTTCATTTTCTCGGTCGGCAATGAGTCTTACAGCAACACTTTGTACGCGTCCAGCAGAAAGGGCTGGCTTAACTTTTCGCCAAAGAACCGGCGACAGTTTAAATCCTACGATGCGGTCGAGCACTCTCCGAGCCTGCTGCGCATTAACCAAGTCCAATTCAATGTTGCGGGGGTGTTGCAAAGCTTCGAGAATAGCTGTTTTCGTGATTTCGTGAAATACAATGCGTTTCGTATTTTCCACATCTAGGCCCAATACTTCTGCCAGATGCCACGAGATGGCTTCTCCTTCTCGGTCTTCATCGGAAGCTAGCCAGACGTTGCTCGCTTTTTTTGCTTCGTTTAGCAATTCTTCAACGACCTTCTTTTTGTCTGCCGGTATTTCATACTCAGGTTCAAAGGTTTTCGTGTCAATACTGAAACTCTTTTGCTTCAGATCTCTGATGTGGCCGTAGCTGGGCATCACTTTGTAATCATTCCCCAAAAAACGTGCGATGGTCTTTGCTTTTGCGGGTGATTCGACTATTACAAGATTATTTTGCATGCTTATTTTCTGACCGTTACTATTTTGGAGGGCAAAAGTATGAAAAAATAATGAAGTTCTTTCTATTTATAAGGTAAAGTTTAAGTTGCCATTTTTTAATTTCTTTTTTCTGAAAGACGACAATGTTCAAAAGAATTCTTTTGTGAGCCTGCAAAATGATTGTTATGAAGGCCAAAAATATTTTTTACTGGAGTTCCTTTAGACGATAAAAAGGGAATCTTTATTGAAATCATGATTTTCTTAAAAGACAGAACTTTTTTATTGAA
>Ga0172377_10004357_pt1 | contig 14552 bp, 9 predicted proteins | sample Pumphouse3metaG_FD_119749 | JGI IMG/M metagenome (GOLD analysis project Ga0172377, IMG submission 119749) | Leachate microbial communities from a municipal landfill in Southern Ontario, Canada - Pumphouse #3 metaG | ecosystem: Engineered > Solid waste > Landfill > Unclassified | place: Canada... | reverse complement strand
GCTTTTTCCGCCTCGGGAAGGCGGTCGAGAAGTAACGAAACTGAGGCAACGTTTCCTTCATAAACTTCCCGATTCTTCTTCCGGAAAAGGTTGACGAAGTTTAGCGAGCATTCAAAATACGATTGTAGCGTTTGTTTCCGGTGTCATCGATATTTTCATCGCCACCACAAATGGGATGATGCTAAGGGAGGAAAAAAGAAAAGAAAATGGTGAAAAACCAGACAAGAAAATAGCGTTTCCACAGACGTTTGGCATTTGCTTTTTCGCCCGCCGATAAATTCTTTATGATAAGTTTTCAAGTTCACCTTTTTGGCCACATTCCCGCGTAAGCGAAAAAACAAGCAACGTTTGAACGCCTCTTTTTTCGTACCATTCTCCTTTGTTTTCGCCCTTCTCTTAACGGAAATCGTGATTTTGGTAGCGTAATTCACTCCAATCGGCAGTCATCGCGGTTGACCTTTATGCGCGCGAGGCGCATAGTAACTTCTTCTAAAAAGAGGAGAAACTATGAAACTCGATTCCGAAATCAAAGACTACGGCGCCGCCCACAAAAAGATTTATTCTTCGATCTACCGCGCCATCAAACGCTACGACCGCATCGTTGTCTTCCGCCACATCAAGCCAGACTTCGACGCGATGGGAACCCAGATGGGTCTCTACACCTTCATCAAAGACAACTTTCCGGAAAAAGAAGTGCATTTTGTCGGGGATAATCACGTTTCGTTTACCCCGCGTCTCTTCCCGGAGACCGAACGCTTAAACGATGCGTGGTTTTCTTTGCCCTTCCTCGCCATCGTCGTCGACGTCGGCGATGACGAAAGGATTGCCGACCCCCGCTACAAGAAAGCGAGTTACATCTGCAAAATTGACCATCACCCTTGCAAGAGCGAGATCGCCAAACACCCGCTTTGCGATCTCAACATGGCGGCGGCCAGCGAACTCGTTTGTGACCTTATTTTAAATTGGAAAGGGACCACCCTCTCGAAAAAGGCGGCCCGCTACTTCTATATCGGTCTCGTCGGCGATTCGGGACGCTTTCAGTATTCTTCGACCACCGCTCATACTTTCGCAATTGCTCAAGCCTTAGTCAACACCGGCATCTCCATCAACGAGATCTACCTTAAAATGTATGAGAAGAAGATCGATGACCTCAAGGTCACGGCCTACATCCTCGGCCACTTCAGCGTCTCGCCGAATGGAGTCGCCTATTACCTCTTGCCCGCCAAGGTTCAAGAAGAACTCAAGATTACCTCAGAGCAGGGCAAGGATAACGTCAATCTCTTTGCCAATATCGCCGGCGTCAACGCTTGGTGTTCCATCACCGAAGATCCCAATCCGAAAGAATGGTGCTGGCGCATCTCGATTCGAAGCAAGAAGGCCGACATCTCGGGGGTGGCGATGAAATGGGGCGGCGGCGGTCACGCCCAAGCTTCGGGCGCCAAGATCAAAGATTTGACCGAACTTGATGCCTTCATCGGCGACCTCGATAAACTCTTCGCTTAATCGCGTTTTTTCAAAGACGATACTGTTTTGCGTTTCCTTTCCATTCGCGCAAAAACCATAATGAGAGGCAACGAAGGGTTTATTTGCGGTTCATCTCTATGGGGGAAGAAACCCAAGGGGTTCTGCTTTTTGTTTACACGCTTTTGCGGCGATCGACTTGGCGTCTCGGCCTTGCGGCCAAGCAGCGACTTTCGCCTCTGGTTTTCTCCCGGCGCTTCTTTCGATGACCAGCGCGGTATTTGCCGGAATTTTGCTTCCGCGACCGCGATGACGGCGCGATGACGGCAATGATAACGCCCGGGCTCTCGCGCTCAGCACGATCCTCGTCTATGCCACGATGATCGTCCTCAAAGCCAGCTTTCTTTCTTTGCTTCGTTGGCCATACGTTTGTTTTCGAAACCCATCATAGGCTTCCGCTTTTCTCCGCCGGAAGACTTGGATCGGTTATTTTTAAAAGGCCGCTTCTTTGTTTTGTTCCTAAGAGAATGCCTATTTTTTATTTTCCTATGCAATACTTGCACATTTTTTGCTTTCTAATGTGCCGTTTTATAATGAGGCCATGGGAAAATATCCTCAAAGAAGTGCAAAAAACCACTCAGGTCGAAGCGGAAAAAATCGCCGATGTTTTCTCGCGAACTCGCCTCTTAATGAAAACTGTCCCTCCGAGGTGAAGTCATTTTCGTATAAAAATGTCTTTTTAAAAAAGAGGAGGTTGATTTTCACGATGAAAGCCACGGCGCCCTTTCTCTCGAGGCGATCCCCTGCCTTTCCGCATCGATTTCCGATGAGGTCCATTTCTCTTACGCTTATTTTTTTGGCTCTTTTGCCCGAGGGGAGGCCTGTGAGGATAGCGACATCGATTTTCTACTCCCCCCTCAGTCTGAAGACTTTGCTTATTCCGATCTCATCGATCGTTTGCGGCGGACTTTCGGAAGACGAATCGTTCTCTTAGAGACCCGTCAATTTTTTGAAAACCCCAAACTTCTCGCCGCCGTTTTGAAGGATGACGTTCGCCTCGATGGTCGAAACGATACCACCCTGCCTGAGGAGGCATTCAACGGCGTTGATCGCTTGCTTTTCTTGACGAAAAACGTTGCTCATTCAGATTTCCGAAAAATACAGCGCTTGAGCCCGGAGTTTCGGCAAGAAGACGCCGGGGTTCCTCCGAACCGAGACGCTCATGATTATGGCCATGTTGACCTCAGATCGTTGGCCGAGCGGGGAAAGAGGAGCGGCCTCATTTGAAAGAAAAAACCACCTCATAAACGCCCAAAATATCTTTATTCAACAACAGAAGGACTTTTAACGATGGGTGGCGTGGAAGCTCACGCCGATGCAATCGGGGCCGCAATGGGCGCCGGGGACCGGGGAGACCACCACGTAATCGACATGAAGGTCGCAACCGAAGTGCTGCTTAAGCAGATGGCCCACTCTTTCAGCGAGGAAGAGGCAGTCGGCGTGGGCGATGATGACGCGGTGATCTTGAATGTGATCTTGGAGTTTGATCACGTAATCGAGAACTTTGTTGAGAGCGCTGACCCGACCGATCGCTTTGCCGATCGAGACCATCTGGCCGTCGCTATTCATATAGATGATCGGATGCATGCCGATGAGGCCGCCCATCGCGGCGGTGATGCCTGAAACCCGACCGCTTTTGGCAAAGAACTTGAGGCTATCGGCATAGAAATAAATGGCGAATTTATCGACTTCGGTTTTGGCCCATTCCTTGATTTCGTCGATCGATTTGCCCAAGAGATACTGATCGCCAACCTCTTCGACGATATTGAGTGAGCCAATGGTGATGCCCTTGGTGTCGATTGTTTCGAAGCGAACGCCCGGATACTTCTTTTTCAGTTCTTCCACCGCGAGGTTCATCGCGGAGAACGTGCCGCTCATGGCTGAGGAGAAATGGACATAAAGAATGTCCTGGTGAGCTTGGAAGAAAGGCTCGAAATAAAGGGTGTACTTCGCCGGGGAGATTCCACAGGTGCTGAGCAAAGGCCCGTGGCGAAGTTTCTCGTAGAAAGCATGCGAATCAAAAGTGCGCCAATCCTCGTAAGGATAGATCTCTTTGCCATTTTCGATATAAGGCAGCGAAATCAGGTGATAGCCAAAAATGCTGGCAATCTCCGGCGTCACGTCACAGTCGGTATCGGTAAACAGGGCGTACATAATTTCTCCCTTTGGGGTGTTCAAACACAAGGGATAATACTATCGTTCTCCCGCGCCCGCTGTCAACTAAGGCTAGCAAAGGTAGGCCTGCTACTTTAGTATTAGTGCAAAGAAGGTTTTGCCATGGTTAAAATCGTCATCGATTGTCTCGGAGGCGACCATTCGCCCGATGCCAATATCGAGGGTTCGTTGCGAGCCCTCAAAGCGTTTTCCGATCTCGAACTCACCTGGGTGGGCGACGAAAGTTATCTCAAAGACAAAATCATGGATCATCCCGAGTTTTCTTCCCGAATTGCGATTGTTCACGCCCCGAAAGCAATCGGGCTTAACGAAGCGCCGACTTTGGCGGTGTTTCATCAGAAAGATTCCTCCCTTGTCGCTTCACTCGATCTTTTGCGGACCGACAACAGTTACGATGGTCTCGTCTCTTTGGGATCCAGCGGCGCCCTTTTGGTGGGCTCGGTCGTTAAAATCGGCAAACTCGATGGCGTGACAAGACCCGCCTTTTGCCCTCTTCTTCCAACGATGAATCAGCATTTTGTCGCCGTCTGCGATTCGGGAGCTTCGAGCGAATGCACGAAGGAAGAGCTCCTCCAGTTCGGCATCATGGCTTCGGAATACCTCAAGAAAGCCTGCGGAATCGCTACGCCGCGCGTCGCCCTCCTCAACATCGGAACCGAAGAAGGCAAAGGCGACACGCTTCGGAAAGAAGCTTACCCCTTGTTCAAAAACTGCAAAAGCATCCATTTCGTCGGCAATATGGAAGCCCGCGAACTCACGAGTGGCGATTACGACGTCGTTGCCTGCGATGGTTTCAGCGGCAATGTCCTCATCAAAGCGGCTGAAGGGACGGGGATCGGCCTATTGAAACTGCTCAAAAAGACTTTCTTTAAGAGTCTTAAGAACGAAATCGGGGCCTTTTTCCTGAAAAAAGACATCTATGGCATCAAGGACTTCATGGACTACAACAACTATGGCGGCGCGGTGATGCTCGGTTTAAAGAAAATCGTGATCAAAGGCCACGGCTCGGGTGATAGCCTCTCGGTCTACCATTGCATCGAACAAGCCTATAACGCCAGCAAAAACCACTTAGTGGACTGCTTAAAAGATTCGTTTAAAGCCTGAAGCGGAATCAAAAGAAAAACAGCGAGCTTCCCCTTTATGGGGAAAACCTCTGGCTTTTTCGATGCGATAGTTTGGCTTTAGGTTTATACTATTTTTATGAGTTTCGTCCCCCTCCACATTTATAGCGGCTTCTCCTATCTTCAAAGCGGCCTCGTGGCCCCGAAGATTCCTTTTTTATCGAAAAAGATGGGCTACGAAGCGTGTGGCATCTGCGATAATGGCACCCTTTCGGGCTACGCGCCTTTCACCCACGCCGCCATCGAGGCAGGAATCGCAGGGATTTACGGCATGGACGCCCGGGTGGCGGAAGGAAATTTCTCTCTCTTCGTCAAGACCGAGGCCGGTTATCGGAATCTCTGCGCGCTCACCTATTTGGCCAGTTCGGGCAAACTGACGTTAAGCGATATCTATGCTCACAAAGGTGGGCTCGCCTGCGTCTTCCCGCTCGAGGATTCCTTTCTCTACCCCCGCTTTAAGAGTCTCAATCAAGACGACGCTCTTCATTTAGCCAGCCTTTTGAAACCATTCGAGGAGGTCTATCTCGGGCTCCCTTATCGGCCCGACGAAAAAGAATTCACTCTTTTCGCCCGCAATTTCGCCTCGGGTCACGCCTATTCTCTCGTCGCCTTCCCCCATATCGCCTATGAAAAGAAAAACGATGCAATCGTCCTTTCGATCGTCTCGGCGATCTCCCACCACGAAACCTTAGGAGCGAAATCCCTCATCGGCGACGAGTTCTTCCCCGCTCCCGAGGACATGGTGGCTTTTTACACCCCCGAAGAAAGAGATCTTTCGGGCAAGATCGCCGAAGAAAGCGAATTCACTTATCTCCAAAAACGCGGATCTTTGTTGCACTTTATCTGCCCCGAAGGACTCGATAGTCCAACCTATCTTCGCCAGCTGACCTTGGCGGGACTCGCGAAAAGAAAACCCAACGCCCCCGTCGACTATCAAGAGCGCGTCGACTACGAGCTTAGCATCATCGACAAAATGGGCTATGCCGATTACTTTTTGATTGTCCAAGATTACGTCAATTGGGCCAAAACTCACAGCGTCAGCGTCGGTCCGGGCCGTGGATCGGGGGCGGGTAGCTTAGTCAGCTGGTGCCTCAACATTGTCGTGCCTGACCCAATCGAAAATGGTCTGTTATTCGAACGCTTCCTCAACCCGGAAAGACAGTCGATGCCGGATATCGACGTCGATTTCAGCGATATCAACCGCGATCAAGTGGTCCGCTACCTCCAAGAGAAATATGGCGAAGAAAGAGTTGGCCACGTCTTAACCACTCAAACAATCGGCGCCAAGGAATCTCTCCGCGATATTGCTCGGGTCTATGGCTATGAAGAACGCCAGGTTGAACTGATTCTCGACACCATCGTCGACGATAAAATCTCATTAAGGGATGACTATCGCAAAAACCCGCAATTCAGAGCCTTGATCAACAGCGATAAGTACTATCTCGAAATCGTTTCTTTGGCTTCGAAAATCGAGGGATTGCCACGTCAAGCGGGTCTCCACGCCGCCGGCATCGTCCTTAATAACGAGCCTTTGGTCGATGTTTTGCCTGTCGCCGATAACCCAGGGGTGGGCGAAGTGGCCTGCCTCGAAAAGGATTATCTCGAGGAGCAGGGCTTCCTCAAGATGGATATTCTGGGTTTACGGAACCTTTCGATCATCGATAACTGCCTCGCCCTCATCGTCAAGGATGGCGGGCCACGCCTAGGTTATAGCGATATCCCCTACACCGATGAAGCTTCGATCGCCCTCGTGAAAGAAAACAAGACGATGGGCCTCTTCCAACTCGAAAGCCCGGGTATGAAGCGGGCGATCCGCGAACTCGAACCGACCACTTTTAATGACGTGGCTGCCCTCCTTGCGCTTTTCCGGCCCGGCCCGATGGAAAACATCCCCGCCTATAGCCGCCGGAAAAAAGGCACGGAAAAAATCAGTTACCTCGCCCCTGAACTTGAGCCGATTCTCCATTCGACCTATGGCGTCATCGTCTACCAAGAGCAAATCATGCAGATTGTACGGGCGATGGCGGGCTTTTCTTATGGCCAAGCCGACTTATTCCGCCGGGCTATTTCGCACAAACAAGCCGACAAATTGGCCGCTTTGAAAGACCAGTTCATCGCCGGATGCCTTAAAAATGGCAAGGAGAGAGCCGTGGCCGAAAAGGTCTATGCGTTGATTTATAAATTCGCCGACTATGGTTTCAATAAATCGCACGCGGTTTCCTATGCCGTTTTGACCTGCCAGATGGCCTATCTCAAAAAGCACTTCCCCAAAGAATTTTATTGTGCCATTCTCGATTCCTATTCGCCAAGCGACAGAAAATTCAAAGACACCATAAGCGAAATCAAGGCGATCCACCTCAACCTCACCGTCCCCGACGTCAATCACTCCGCCTTCGGTTTCACCGTCGACGGGAACGCCCTTCGTTTCCCCCTTTCGGGCATCAAGGGACCCCAATCGGCCCTCGTTCATTCTCTCCTTGACGAACGGGCCGAAAAAGGCGCATTCGTTGATCTCTTCGACTTTGCCGGACGAATGAAACGCTACGGGCTCAGCCTCGTTACCCTCATCCGTTTCATCGATGCAGGCGCCTTCGATTCGCTCTATCCTTCCCGGGCTTCATTAAGGGCCTCGGCAGCCGCGGCGATGCGCTACGCCGAAATGCTCTTTGGCGATACGGGCCAAGAAGCGCTGTTGGCGATCGGGCTCGATAAGCCAGCGATGGTCGACTCGCCCGATGATCCGCGAATCAATCTCGACGCCGAATACGAGGCGCTCGGGATGATGATTTCTGGCTCACCCCTATCTTTCTATAAAGATATCCTCGCCGCCAAGAACATCACGCCGCTCAGCGATCTTCCCGATAGCCTCGGGACAGTCGTCACCGCCGGCGTCGTCAAGGAAATCCGAGCCATCACGACGAGAAAGGGGACCCAAATGGCCTTCCTCAGCCTCTACGATGACGTGAGCGAAGTCAGTTTTGTCCTCTTCAGCGAAGCCTATGCCCGCTGCTACAGCATCCTCAAAACGGATGCGGTCGTCCTCGTGAGCTGCCATAAAGATCAGCGAAAAGAAGATTCTTACCTGGTTGATAACGCCGAAGCGTTAGGAGCGTAACATTATGCAAAAAATGATCATCATCGATGGCAATTCCCTCTTGTTCCGGGCTTACTATGCGACCGCTTATGGCGATAAGAGCGCCATCATGCGGACGAAAGATGGAACGCCGACCAACGCGATTTTCGCTTTTGCGAACATGCTAGCCAAGATGCTCCAAAGTTTCAAAGGCGGCGAGAGCATCGTCATAGCCTTCGATACGGACAAAGACACCTTCCGCAAAGAGGAACTCGCTTCCTATAAAGCCAACCGGGCTCCCTGCCCCGAAGAGTTAAAGAGGCAGTTCCCGCTTTCGCGCGAACTCTGCGGCGCCCTCAACATCATGTGCTATGAGCAACACGGAGTCGAAGCGGACGACATCGCCGGCACCATCGCCAAGATGGCGTCGAAAGAAAATGATGACGTCACCCTCTACACCTCCGATAAGGATTATCTCCAGTTAATCGACAAAAACGTCAAAGTGTCGCTCTTGAAAGTAGGGCTTTCGAACATGGAGCTCCTCGATGAGGCGGGGATGAAGGCCAAGTTTGGCTTCACCCCGAAACAGATCATCGACTACAAAGGCTTAAGGGGCGATGTTTCCGATAACCTCCCGGGCATCCCAGGCGTCGGGGATAAGACCGCGGTTAAACTGATCCAAGAATATGGCGATTTTGAGACGATCCTCTCCAAGGCCGACGACATCGGCGGCAAACTCGGGGAAAATCTCAAAGCCTACGCCGAGCAGGGCCGGCAATGCTACCGGCTTGCCACGATGAAGACCGACGTCGAGCTGCCCTTTGGTTTAAAAGATCTCGTCTACGAAGGCTACGATTTCGCCTCGGTCAATGCCTTTGCTCAGAAATACGAACTCAAACAGTTTCTTTCCCGGCTTCCCCTCGCCCTCAAGAAAGGAGCGACGCCGACGGAAGAAATGACACAAAAAACCATCGCTACTTTCCAGGGCATTCCTTTAGCCTCGACCTTGGGCTTATCCCTCGACATCGATTTCGACGATTACCACGACGCGCCCTTGGAGGGAGTGGCCATCTCTTCGGGCGACGCCGTCTATTACGAAAACATTGAGGACCTCAAAAAAGATACGACCATTCAAGAGATTTTGGCCAATCCCGCCATCGAAAAGAATGTCTACGACGGCAAAGCTTCAATCTACGCTTTAAAACGCTATGGCATCACGCTTCAGGGCATAAAAAACGACCTCTTGTTGGCCGCCTATCTCCTCGATAGTTCCGTCAGTTCGAATCCCCCGCTCGTCTATTCCTCTTTCGGCATTGACATCGTCTCGGCCGAAAATGATGGCGGCCTTCTTTCATCCGGCCATCCGTTGACCGCCGCTAAGATGGCTTATTTCGCTGACCATTTGGTCGACAAACTCACAAAATCCCTGCAAAGCGTCGATGCTTTCAAACTCTATAGCGAAGTTGAGATGCCACTCATGGCAGTGCTCGCGGGGATGGAACTCGAAGGTTTCCCCCTCCGCGCCGACAAGCTAAAGGAGTATGGCAAAGACTTCGAGCGGAAAAAAGAAAAGGCAGCCAAAGAAATCTACGCTTTGGCGGGCCGTGAGGTCAACCTCAACTCGCCGAAACAGCTTGGGGAACTCCTCTATGGCGAAATGGGCTTAAAGGGGCCGAAAGACGGTTCCACCTCCATCGAAGTTCTCTCTTCTTTGGCCGAGGAATCGCCCATCATCGAGAAGATCTTGACCTACCGAAAATACGCCAAATTGATGGGAACGTATATCGATGGACTGCTCCCCCATATCAAGGCGGATGGAAAAATCCACAGTTACTTCAATCAGGCCCAGACGTCGACCGGCCGGCTTTCCTCGTCTTCGCCGAATTTGCAAAACATCAGCGCCCGCGATGAAGAAGGCAAGCAAATCCGCAACGCTTTCTTTTATGATGATCCCGCCATCTCGATGCTGTCCTTGGACTATGGCCAAATCGAGCTTCGCATCATGGCAGCGCTCTCGCACTGCCAAGCCTACATCGACGTTTTCGCGAGCGACCGCGATGTCCACACCGAAACTGCCAAAAAGATCTTCCATACCGACGAGGTAACCCCCCTGATGCGGCGGAAAGCCAAAGCCGTCAACTTCGCCATCATCTATGGCACGACCGACTTCGGCCTCGCCGAACAGATCGGCGGCACTCGCCAAGAGGCGCGTGATATCATCCGCAACTTCTATCTGTCTTATCCTGAAGTGGGCGCATTCCTTAACGAAACCACCCACGATGCCGAAACCAAAGGCTACGTCACCACGATGTTTGGGAGACGCCGCTACCTCCGCGAAGTCAACGATCCCAATTACGCCAAGCGCGAAGCGGCGCGAAGGGCCGCCCTCAACGCCCCGGTCCAGGGTTCGGCCGCCGATCTTATCAAGCTCGCAATGGTCAACATCGCCCAATTCCTCAAAGAGGGCCACTATCAAAGCAAGATGGTGCTCCAGATCCACGACGAATTGATCTTCGCCGGTCCGGAAGACGAGCTCAAGATGCTTGAGCCGAAACTCGAAGAGCTGATGACCCATGCCGTCTCGCTCCCGGTCAAACTGACCGTCGAAGCAGGCTTAGGCAAGAGTTGGTACAGCGCCAAGGATTAACCTATGCCTGAGCTTCCAGAAGTCGAAACCGTCCGGACGATCCTCGAGGGCATCGTCGAGGGCAAGCAGATCGCTAAAATCCATGTCTATCGCGCCAAAAACATCGTCTCAGGCGCCGAAAATTTTGTCGCATCGTTAACCGGCGAAACTTTCTTATCGGTCGAAAGAAAAGGCAAATATTTGATCTTTCACCTCACCCACGATAAAGTGGTGGTTTCCCATCTGCGGATGGAAGGAAAATACTACGAAGGCAAAGTCGGGGAAATTCCCGACAAATTTGACCTTTTGGTCTACGATTTCACCGATGGGAGCTCGCTACGCTATAACGATGTGCGGAAGTTTGGCGTCCTCCTTCTCACGAATGAAGAGAAACTCTATTGCGAAGAGCCGCTCTCTCACCTCGGTCCCGAGCCTTGGGATTTATCCTCCGAAAAGCTTTACGCCGGACTCCAAAAGAGAAAAAACACGACGATCAAAGAGGCCTTGCTCGACCAAAGCCTGATCGCCGGACTGGGCAATATCTACGATGACGAAACGCTTTATGCGGCCAAAGTGAACCCGAAAAGATTAGCGGGCAGCATCAGCCTCGAGGAGGCGAACACCCTCTTAATCGAAGCAAGACGCATCTTAAAAACCGCGATTGCCAAGGGCGGGAGCACGATCCGGAGCTATCACCCTTCCGAAGGGGTCGATGGCCTTATGCAAAATAGCCTCTTGGCCTATGGGCAGGAGAATGAGCCCTGCTCCAGATGCGGTTTTCCGCTTCGCAAGATCTTTATTGGTGGGCGCGGCACGGTTTATTGCCCCCGCTGCCAACCCTATTTTGGTCATCCCCTCGTCGTGGCCGTCTCCGGGCCGATTGCCTCGGGGAAATCGACCGTGAGCCGCTACCTGGAGAAAAAAGGCTACGTTAGAATCGATGCTGATGAGATTGTGGCCGAGCTCTATCAAAAACCCTCGATTCAGAAACGGATCGCCCATCTTTTGGGGCCGAGCGTGCTGACTTCTTCTGGGCTCGACCATAGCGAAATGCTTACCTTATTGAAGGCCAATCCGAGGAAAAAGAAGGCCCTCGAAAAGATGATCCATCCCCTCGTTTACCGCACTATCTTTGCAAAACTCGCCTCGATGAACTCGGGCAAGGTGGTTTTGGACGTCCCGCTTCTCCTCCATGGCCCGCTTGAAGAAGTCGCTGACCTCATCATTTATATCTCCTCTAGCGAGAAGAATCAGATCGCCCGCCTCGTCGAGCGGGGCAAAGACCCCGAAGCCGCTTTGGCCCTCAATAAAGGCTATCCGCGCGCCCTCCTCAAGAAAAAAGCGGCCATCCTCTTATCGGGGGACGGCCGCCCTAGCGACCTTGAGAAAGAACTCGACAATTACAAATTTCTTTGATTCATTTCTTGCCTAAATATGCTTCGAAGCCTTTTTCGACAACGCTGACTTTCACGAGATGGCTGCGAATCAGATTGGCTAAACTCTTAGCGTAGATCGCCGCGGTTTTGTCGCTGCTATAGAGGGTTTGGATCTCATCGGGGGTGTAATCGCTTGCAAAGAAAGTAAGCCGATTGTTTTTCGCCCGCTCATTAAGGAGCGGAAGCACGATTTGATCGCGGACGTAATCGCTTTTGAATTCGCTGCCGAAATCATCGATCACCAAAAGAAAGCACGTCTCTAAATCCGCCATCTTTTTCTCGAACAAACCGCGGGCAGAAATCGCCATTCCCTTCAGTTCGTCGAAGCGTTTGTTGGCATTGATGAAAGCCACGCTTTGGCCTTGGCTGACCAATAGATTGGCGTAAGTGGCGAGAAGAAAGGAGCGGCCTGAACCCATCGCCCCAGTGAAATAAGCCCAGGGTTTCTCGGGATTCTTGCTGGCCAAAATCATGGTGCCCAGCGCTTCTTTGACCCGGGTTGAGCGACCCAAGGCATTGGGCATTGACGAGAGCCATTCCTCAGGGAAATCCCGATAGAGATAGCCTTGGAGAAGACGCTGCTTCGCCATATAAAGATCGCAGGGGCTATATTCGCGTTGGAGCAAGCCATTGAGCCAAACGAGTTTCATCGCCGCCTGGGGATTGGGGTCTTTTTGACAAGCTTCCAATCCGGGGCAATGGGCGCAATAAGCACGGTCGTCTTGATAGGAGGAAACCAAGGGCAGATTCTCTTCGATCGCTTCCTCGCCAAGGCCAAGGGCGTGGAGTTCTTTGAGGAAGGTGGGATCGTTCAGGATATCCCGTAACGCTTCGTTGCTCGTCGTTTTGGGCGCGTATGCCTTCAACGTGTCTTTGATCGGATCCATCATTATTTCCCCGCTTTCTTTGGCGAATAAATCTCGCTCATGAGCTGATCGAATTCGGCATCGCTCATCGAGCATTCTTTATCCGTTAAGGCCAAGGAAGGATTCGTTTTGGGAGTCGCTGAAGAAACGGGTTTGGCCCCTTCGCCATCGCCGGGCTTTCCATAACTCTTTCTGCCGGCGGAAAAATAGTTCATCGCATCGAGGGAAGTCTCTATCCCCTTCCGCATCAAACTGGCGGCGATTTTCTCAGCGTATTTGCCCGGGAGTTGCCCATCTTTGGTTGTGATCACGTAGAAAACAAGGGCGTTGCACAAAGGGGCGGATAAGCCCATCTCGACGGTCAATTCTTCGAGAAGCGCCAAATCGCTCGGGGCCGGTTTGTTGCCTTTTTGCAGCTTGCTCAAAAACTCGACCGGGGTTAAAGAATCCATTGCTCGGATCGTCCGCGCTAAGGCGCCGTCATCATGAACCTCGCTGGATTTGGCGGGGGCTTGACGGAGATAATGAAAACGAAGCGACTCTTTGGCGTCCTTCTCGACGCCATAGAAGTCGATGCGAGAGCCAGCCTCTTTCCCAAAAGAGAAGTGGGGGTAAACAAAGTCCGCCATCGCTTCTTCGCCATAGGAATAGAGGGCGGAGAGTCGGGCGAGTTTCACATACTCTTCGGCGCTGAAGGTCACGTCTTTAATCCGCGGGTCTTTACTCAAGAGGGCTTTGAGAAAAGCGTTTTTATCAAAGCCGGTCTGAATCGCGCCGGTTTTGCGTCCGCCCGTCATCGGGGCCTGCTCTTGGAAGGCGGGATCGTCGAGATCGGGGGCGAAGTAGTCGCGAAAGCTCTCGGAGACATTTTCAAAATCGCTCGGTGGCGGAACAAGGGCGTATTTCTTGGCAAGCGCATTGATTTTGTCATTGTCTAAATATTTTCGCAAAGTTCCGACAAATAAAACATTATCGAAAAAGTCTTTCGGGGTTTTTGGCGCATAAAGGCAATAAACGAAGTTATTGAATTTCTCCCCTTTTTGGAAATAGGTGACCACCAGGCCCACCGCTTCAAGGGCATTTAAAGACGCCACCATCTCCCCGACCGAAATCTGAATCTTGGCCAAAAAAGTTTTGTGAGAATGGCTCTCGGGGCTGCTTTCGGAAAGGAGCGCCTCAAAAAGGGCGACGGCCTTGATTCCAATAAGCGGGGTATAAAAGTCCAAAAGATAATCGCGATCCTGCGATGAAAAAAGGCTTTCGGGCCGGGTTTCGAATAAATCGCTGGGGGATAATTCTTTCATTGCTTTAAAAGTGTAACATCTCTTCCTTCATTAATCTAGATTTGTTTCGATAAAACCTAGCGAATTTGCTAGTTTTCCACAAAATTGTTCTCCACGAAATGGCCGAGGGGGAGTCGCTTTTTAAGAGTTTCCCACTTCCCTTAAGGGAACTTTCCACAACTTACTTATCGAGTCCTTTCTTGCCCGTCCAATAGTTTTTGCCCCAGACGGCGAAAGTGTAACGCTTATCCAATTTCTCGATTTCGTAATCGACATAATAGAGAAGTCCCTTCCGCACGATGAAATTGGGCGGGTAATAGTCGATGTTGATCCCGTTATCGTTTGCTTTCTTCGCCATTGCCTCCACTTGGGGAAAATAAGCGGAAACGTCTTGCTTTTTCTTGATCATGTCCGCGATGTTGCGACCCTTGATATATTGTTTCAAAACCAG
>Ga0172377_10004355_pt1 | contig 14552 bp, 15 predicted proteins | sample Pumphouse3metaG_FD_119749 | JGI IMG/M metagenome (GOLD analysis project Ga0172377, IMG submission 119749) | Leachate microbial communities from a municipal landfill in Southern Ontario, Canada - Pumphouse #3 metaG | ecosystem: Engineered > Solid waste > Landfill > Unclassified | place: Canada... | reverse complement strand
TACAGAAATCATGCCTATGGGTAATGGTGCTTTGAGAGTTATTCCTGTAGAATCCGCCATTAAGAACGAGACGAGACGCGCACCTTACGAAGAGATTTCCTACTGGTTGACAAAATATCAAAATCACATCGCATTAGCACCTTGCCAATGCCGTTTAGTTCGCCAACAAATGGGCGAAGGTACAGGTAATATGCCTGAAGAAATGTGTTTGATTCTCGGTGCAACCGCTGAAAGTTGTATCAGAACTGGAAAAGCTCGTAGAATCGATAAGAAAAAAGCTGAAGAAGTACTTAGAGAAGGCGAAAAGCGCGGATACATGCACCAAGTTTCCAACATGGATGGCACAAATAAAATTTGGGCTATCTGTAACTGTGAAAGAAACGTATGTCTCGCTTTGCGCACCTCGCAATATTTCCACACTCCCAATATGTCGCGCTCAAACTACGTTGCAAAAGTTAATCCTGAAAACTGTGTCGCCTGTGGTCAATGTGTCGAAACATGCCCCGCAAACGCGATTAAATTAGGACAAAATTTGTGCACCCACAAACCCATCAAATATCCCAAGGCCGTTTTACCCGACAATCACACTTGGGGAGAACACAGATACAACCCTAATTTTAGAAATAATTTTGAAAATGTATACGAAACCGGTACAGCTCCCTGTAAAGTAGCTTGTCCCGCTCACATCGCAGTTCAAGGTTACATTAAATTAGCATCTCAAGGTAAATTTAGAGAAGCGTTAGAACTCATTAAAAAAGAAAATCCCTTTCCGGCTGTTTGCGGTAGAATCTGCCCTCACTTCTGCGAGAGCGAATGTACTCGCGGCAACTTGGACGAGGCTGTCTCAGTCGATGAAATCAAGAAATTTATCGCCGATCAAGAATTGAAATCAGAGAACAGATTCGTTCCTGAAAAATTGTTTGACTACTCGGATAAGAAGATTGCTATCATCGGTTCCGGTCCTGCTGGATTATCGTGTGCTTATTACTTAGCTCTCAAGAACTACTCGGTTACAGTCTTTGAAAAAGAAGACAAACTCGGTGGTATGTTAACTCTTGGTATTCCTTCTTTCCGTCTTGAAAAAGATGTTATTCAAGCTGAAATTGACGTTATTCGTCAATTGGGTGTTGAATTCAAGACAGGCGTCGAAGTTGGTAAAGATGTCACTCTCGACGAGTTGCGCGCTCAAGGATACAAGGGTTTCTACGTTGCGATAGGTGCTCAAGGCGGAAGAAGTCTCGGTATCGAAGGCGAAGAATCTGCTGATGTAATTTCCGGTGTCGATTTCTTGAAACAAGTAAATCTTGGCAAGAAAGTTGAAACTAAGGGAAATGTCGTTGTCATCGGTGGTGGTAACGTCGCTATTGATGTTGCAAGAACAGCAACAAGAACTGGTTCGACAACAGTAAATTTATACTGCTTAGAATCCGCGAAAGAAATGCCTGCTCAAGATGAAGAAGTCAAAGACGCCAAAGAAGAAAACATTGGTATCAACAATGGTTGGGGTCCCAAGCGCATCGTTTTGAAAAATGGAAAAGTTACTGGTGTTGAATTCAAGAAGTGTTTAGGAGTTAAAGATGCTGAAGGTAGATTTAATCCTCAATACGACGAAGAAAACGTCATTACTGTTCCCGCTGATAAAGTATTGTTGTCCATCGGCCAATCGATCGTGTGGGGAGATATGTTAAAGGGAAGCAAAGTAAAATTAAATAGAAATAATACTGCTGTTGCAGACTCCTTAACTTATGTTACTGGCGAAGAAGATGTATTTGTAGGTGGTGATGTATTCACCGGACCTAGATTTGCTATCGACGCTATCGCCGCTGGTAAAGAAGGTGCAGACTCACTCCATCGTTGCGTACAACCTGGTCAAACTTTAGACATAGGTAGAAACAGAAGAATATTCAAAGCTTTAGATAAAGAAAATGTCGATTTCTCAGGTTACGACAAGGCCAAGCGTCAAAAAGTAACCATGGATTCCAAGAAGAAAAATTCCTTCTCAGATCCTCGCAAGACTTTCACCTTGAAGCAATTACAAACTGAAACAAAACGCTGCCTCGGTTGCGGTGCTGCAGTTGTAGATCCCAACCAATGTATCGGTTGCGGTGAATGTACAGTCAGATGTAAGTTTGACGCTATCACATTGCACAGAGAATTTAACGCAAAGAGCTTCGGTTACGAAAATATTAAACCTCACGCGCTAAAGAGAGCTATATCTACGAAGATAAAAACGGCTTTAAATCCTCACAGAGACGACTAAATTATGCACGAATTAACCCTCTTAGTAGGCCTTGTTGATATCGTAGAAAAAGAGATGAGAGACAACGATATTAAGACAATAGACACTATTGTTGTTCAAATTGGTCAACTCTCTTCAATCGTTCCTCGTTTCATGATGGAATACTATCCAAATGTTACTGAAAATAGCCTGTTGAAAGGCTCGAAGTTGAAGATTGAAATAATTCCTGGAAATGGTTTGTGTCACCACTGCAACAAAGTATTTAAAGTTGTGAAAAATAAGGGAAAATGTCCCATTTGTCACGCTGAGGACTGGGAGTTATTAAGCGGACGTGAATTCACGCTAAAAGAGATAATTATTAAAGAAGAAGAATAGGTAGAAAATCTGATAAAGAACTCAAAAAAAGTTGGATATTGCATCCAACTTTAGAGTTCTTTTTTGATTGAATCGCCGCTTGGTGTTCGCTTTTTACAAACTTCGAGAGACTATCTCTTTTCACCTAAAATATAGTAGTAATTCTTTCCTTCTCTAGCTTCTAAAATCTTAAATTTAGCTTCGAATCTTTCCGCTTCCTGAACAACGGGTAACAGATCTCTGGACAGGACGCTTACTGAACCGGAGTGAGTGTGGTGCAGTTGTTCTCTACCTAGCGAGTGAAGGATTGCAAATTTTCCTTTGGGATTTAAACATTTGCCGAGGGCATCGATCAATTTATCTGTCTCGAGAAAATGAGGGTAGGCGTTGAAGAGCACGATGAAGTCGTATCCTGTTATATTCGAAGTCAAGAAGTCACCGGCGACAAATTCTGCGTGGTCTTTAGAAATCTTATTTCGAGCGACGTTTATCATCTTTGTCGAAAGATCTATTCCCAAGACTTTTCTTTTAGTTGCGTTGTAAAGTATATCCGTGATGATTCCAGTACCGCAAGCTAAATCGATAACCTTCATTCCTTCTTTAATCGGCAGGGTACTCAACAATTCTTTCAACTGATCTTGAGTCATCTTTTCGTGAGAATCCCAAGAATCGGCGCGCTCATCAAAGAAGGCTTTCATCTCCTTATTACTCATTTGTGGGCCAATTTTCCGGGATATCCAACTGCTGATATCCACCGTACATGGAATCGGATATTTCTTGATAGTAATCAACTCCAAGGAATTTTTTTGTTATCGCATTTGATTTTTCTTCTATGGTAATATCGCTGAAAGATTCGGGGAAACTTACGATACCATCGTAGTAGGCATCGCAGTACGCTATTTCAAGATTGGTGTAGTAAGCGTTGTAGGGCATTTGTAAATATACTTCGCCATTTTTAATTGCGGATAAATTGTTGTACACTTCAGCTTTGTTGCTGTCAGCGTACTGAGTTTTAAAGACCTCTAACCCACCGGCATCGAGGATGATTTTATCAGGATCCATTTCAACAATGCGCTCAAGATCCACGGACTTCTGATATCCTTCAAATCCGTTTTCATCCAGTACATTATTGATATTTGAAGCGTTGAACAAAGTGTAATCCGCGGTTGAACTTTCGAAGCCGTGCGTTCCGTAGTTTGTCTGACAACCCAAGTACACAGAAGGCTTAGTGCTGTCAGGAATGTCCTTAGTTCTGTCGTTAAGATCAGTCTTGATTCCTTCTATATATGAAGTCAATTCTTCAGCTCTCGCCTGTTTGTTTAGTATTTCTCCCATCAACGTTAAGGAAGTTTCAATGTCGTCGTCGAAAGCCTCTTCATTTCCGTAACTCAAGGTTACTACGGGAACTCCGGTCTTCTGTTGAAGGGTATCCATCGAACTTGAATCGCTCGTATACAAGGAGAAGATTAAATCGGGATTGCAATTTAAGATTGCTTCAGCATCGGCTGAACCGGTAGGGCCTCCTTGACCGCACAAAGGCAACGAGGAAAATAGTTCGCTGTTTACCATTTGATAGGGCCTTATTGAGATTAAGTATCCTTGCTCCACTTTTTCGACTCCGGAAAGCATGCTCATGTCACCTATGTAGGAGTAGAGTCTCAAGGCGCCTGCACCAATGCAAACGACATTTTCAATCGAGTTGCGGTCGAGAGTTACTTCTCGGTCTAGCAAATCGGTCACTTTGATGATGTCGTCGTTTTCCGCACTTGTGCTAGTGCTGTTTGTGCTGTTGCATCCTGTGAGCAACATGCTCAAGGCGATCGCTGGAATCACTGTCTTTTTAAATTTCATTTATATACTTTCTTTCTATGGTAAAATAACTATCTTTTCACCAATTTTATTTATATCTACATCTAATTCGTAAACATCCTTTATAGCCTTTGCGTCGATGATGCTGTTGTTTCCAATCTTGTAGACTTTTCCTTTTTTGAGAAGGATGAATTTGTCTGCAAGGAGCAAAGCCAAATTGATATCGTGCATCGTAACTAGAACTGAAATGTTGAATTCCTTCGCTAAATGTTTGATCAGTTTGACGATCTCCATTTGATTCTTGATATCTAAATCGCTCGTGGGCTCATCGAATAACAAGATTGCAGGTTCCTGAGCTATGGCTCTAGCAATCGCTACCTTTTGTTGCTCTCCACCGGATATTTCATTCACGTTTTTAAGCGCTATTTTTTCTAACTTCATGTCTTTAATGATGTCGTGAACCACTTTTAAATCGCGCTTGCTGGGTTGATAGCGGAAGTAGGGAACTCTTCCTAGAAGAATTGCGTCAAATACGCTCATATCCGCAAATTCTATCGATTGCGGAACGTATCCGATAGTTTTAGCTAAATCTCTTCCGCTGTATTCCTTAACTTCTTTGTCGTTGACTTTAATCGAGCCGTATACGTATTTTGTAATGCCGTCAACGCACTTGATGATTGTGGATTTTCCTGCGCCGTTTGGTCCGAGCAATACTCCGCATTCTCCCGGGAGTAAATTGAAGGAAACGCGAGTTATGATGTTCGGTTCTTTCTTTCCGTATCCAAATGTTAGATTGTTAACTTCTAGCCTCATATTTTGCGCCCTTCTTTCCTCAGCAATATGTAGATGAACAGCGGAGCGCCCAAGAGGGCAGTAACAGCACCTACGGGCAAGGTTATTCCCGATATAACAACTCGGGATATGGTGTCAGAAAATAGCAGCATAGCGGATCCTGCGAGACCGGACGCTGGGATGAGAAAGCGGTAGTCGCTTCCGATTATGCGCTTCATAATCTGCGGTGCAACTAATCCTAAAAAGCCGATAACGCCTAAGAAGCTGACGCAAACAGCTGTTATCAAAGAAGCTAGCAGCAAACTTACAAAACGAACTACTTGGAGTTTTATTCCCAGCGATTTAGCGATTGTATCGCCTCCGCGAAGAGAGTTGTAACTCCACTTTAAAAAGTAAAATATGACAAAACTCACCAATACGACGATGAAGATGATAAGATCTTGAGCATAACTGGCGCGAGACAAATCTCCAAAGGTCCAGTAGACAGCGCTGGCGACTTCTGTGTCGATTGAAAAATACTGAACGAGTGTTGTACCAGCCGAAAACAACGCTCCTCCGGCAATACCAGCAAGAACGACTGTTTCAGGAGAGAATTTATTGATTTTTGACAAAGCTAGAATCAACAGCACAGCTATCATCGAGAATAAAAAAGCCATGCTTGAGACTAAAAAAGGATTGGAAATTGTTAAACTCTGACCGTCGGTAGAGTGGAAAGCGCCTGCTCCAAAGACGATAATGGCGATGTTCGCACCAAAAACTGCGGCGTTAGATACACCGAGAGTTGCGGGTGAAGCCATGGGGTTTTTCAACACGGCTTGCATGATGCATCCCGAGAGTCCGAGGCCACATCCAGCGACGATTGCAGCGATAACTCTGGGCATGCGAATATTCCAAACTATGAGATTGGCATTGTTTGTTCCCGAATTAAATACAGCTTTAATCGCTTCGATAAATGTTAAATTGCTCGATCCGACAAATATGGAAACAACTGCGAGAATGAGTACTAAAACTAACAAGATAAGTAATACAATTACTTTTTTTCTTACAGATACTTTGTATTGTTCTAATACGTCGGAAGAGAACTTGATGTTTGTTGTGTTTTCCATTGATTGTAAATCGCTATCCTATTATTTATAACAATATATACTATAGGTGTCAATCATTATCGAACTAATAATAAGAATATGTCCAATAATATAAAAAGTAGTCGAACAAAGCGTTTGATATCATTCGTTTTTGGTGGTATTATTACTATATGGACAAAAGAGAACAAAAATCGCTAGAGGCTATATATAACGCCTTTAGGAAAGTAATCAACGAAAAGGATTACGAATCAATCACAGTGCAGGATATAATCGACAGCGCTAATATATCCCGCTCAACTTTCTACGCGCACTTCAAACAGAAGGACGATGTTTTAAACAGCATATGCGAAGATATTTTCAACCACGTTTTTTCCGCGTCTCTTCACAAGGAAAAAGACCACGACTTTTCGCAGGCCTCTATCTTCGACTACAAGCACCTGATCACTCACATCTTCTACCACTTCTTGGATGAGAAGGAACTGATACACGCAATTCTATCATCTCAAGGAAAGAATCTATTCATAAAGCGATTGAGCAACAGAATTCAGGGACTGACTAAAGCTTGCGTAAATTCAAAGCTTATATATAAGAAAAACGTACCAGAGGATTTACAGATTCACCAACTGGGTGAATCGTTCATAGGTTTGCTCATCTACTTCGTTATGACAGACAAGGAAATCAAGCCGGAACAAATGACGGATTACCTATTCGATTTGTACGCTTAAAATTCGACGAATTGCAACCGCTCCAATTGATTTTGAAGCGGTTTTTTTACGCGAAAAATTAATCGTATTTACTGTATAAAATAAAATTTCGGTTTTATAAGCGCACAGGATTAGTTTACTATATTTACCAATATGTAAAGTAAATATTAGAAACTTAAATCTTTGTGAGCAAATCATTTGACATTCCTTGATATAAGCGTTCTAACTCAATATGATTTTTAAATAAGGAATTTTAAACAGAAGTGTAAAATTTGTTTAACTGGAAAGGTAAAATATGAAGAAATTTAAAGTTCTAGAAATCAAGAAGTCCGTTTTTGCTAGCAACGATAAAGATGCTGAAAATTTACGCAGCGATTTAAAAGACAACCACAAATTTCTCCTAAACTTAATGTCTTCACCGGGAAGTGGTAAAACGACTACTTTGGTGCAAGTCATTAATCGTTTAAAAGACAAAGTGAACATCGGCGTGATGGAAGCCGATATCGACAGCGATGTCGACGCTAGTACCATCGAAAACAAAACCGGTATTAAGGTTATTCAACTCCACACGGGTGGCATGTGTCACTTGGATGCAGAGATGACTAAACAAGGTATGGACGGTTTAGGAATGAAGGATATTCAATTCGGAATATTGGAAAATGTAGGAAACCTCGTTTGTCCCGCGGAATTCGACACTGGCGCAACAAAGAATGCCATGATACTTTCCATTCCTGAAGGCGATGATAAACCTTTGAAATATCCCTTGATGTTTCAAATTGCTGACGTTGTCATCTTCAACAAAATCGATGCGATGTCCATATTTGATTTTGACCTAAAAAAGTGCGAAGAGAGAATACTTCGCCTCAATCCCAATGCTAAATTCTTTCCCATCAGCGCTAAAACTGGTGAAGGAGTCGACGAACTCGCTAACTACTTATTCGATTTATACATAGAAAATACAAAATAAAGGAATATATATAATGAAAAAAGATCAAGAATTCGCTGAAGCTAAATTTGCTAAAGGTGTAAAACAAACCGGAGCAGATAGAAAATTTAAGAAAAAGAGACCGAACATATTAAAGATGTGCAACCACATTCAGACAGTTGCTATCGTTCACTACAACGATCCTGAGTATCTGATCACCGAATGTTGCGTTACTGACGATATGGCTACTCTAGCGCTGAGCATGAAACTTAGAAAAAAGTACACTTTGGACGAAGTGACAGCAAGAACTAAGTTCACTTCCGACAAAGTAAAGAAGCTGCTTGAACAGCTGGGCGAATTCGGTATCGTAATGGAAGATCCCAAGGACGAAGATAGACACTGCACCGTCTACTGGATTCCGATTTTTGTTCCCGGCATCATGGAAATGTTCATGGCGAATTTGGATGCGGTAAAAAAATACCCGCAAGCCGCACAAGCTTTTTCAGAGTTTTCGTTACAGAGATCTAAGATGCTGTCCGTCGCTCTACCTGTCGGTACCGGACCGATGAGAGTTATTCCGATTGAAAGAACAATCGATGGCGATTCTCACAGCGAGAGTTACGAGTCGATAAGTTACTACATGGATAAATATGAAGACTTTACCGTCTCTCCTTGCTCTTGCGAAATGCGCGCAAAGTGATGGGAGAAGGTTGCGGTCACTTAGCGGAAGACATCTGCATTCAAGTTGGTGACGCTGCAAGATTCTACGAGAAGACTGGTAGAGGTAAGAGAATCACTCGCGAAAGAGCGAAAGAGATCTTAAGAAAAGCCGAAGATGACGGCTTGATGCACGAAATCACTAACCTGGACGGTAACGGAGATATTCACGCTATATGTAACTGTTGCGGTTGCAGTTGTTTCTCGATAAGAAATATTGAGCATTATCACACCAATCAAATGGTCAGGTCTAACTACACAGCTACGGTTAACAAAGCTAACTGTGTCGCGTGTGGGGAATGCTTTCGCTTGGTATTCCTTCCTTCCGTCTTGAAAAAGATGTTATAGATGCAGAAATAGATATTATCAGACAACTCGGAGTTAAATTTAAAACAAACACTGAAGTCGGTAAGGATGTTACTATTCCTCAGTTGAGAAAGCAGGGATTCGCTGGTTTCTACGTTGCAATCGGTGCTCAAGGCGGTCGCTCTTTGTGAATTGAAGGCGAGGATAATAAAGATGTTATATCCGGTGTTGAATTCTTAAGAAACGTGAACTTAGGCGAGTTTAAAGGCCTGAAGGAAAATGTTATCGTAATTGGCGGCGGAAACGTTGCAGTTGACGTGGCTCGCACCGCCACTCGAGTTGGTGCTAAATCTGTCAACTTGTTCTGCTTGGAAAGCAAGGGGGAAATGCCCGCAGCTGATGACGAACTTGAAGAGACAGTTAAAGAAGGTGTAAAGATCAATAACTCGTGGGGACCTAAACGCGTCGTTGTCGAAAATGGCAAAGTGGTCGGAGTTGAATTTAAGAAGTGCACTCGCGTATTTGACGAGAACAAAAAGTTCAGCCCTAAGTACGATGAGAAAAACACAAAGATCGTAGCGTGCAATCAGGTTTTAGTTTCAATCGGTCAATCCATCGAATGGAAAGATCTACTCAAGGGAACTAAAGTCGAATTCAACAGAAACAACACAGCAAAAGCGGATGAATTAACCTGCCAAACAGCTGAACCCGATATCTTCGTAGGTGGAGATGACTTCACCGGTCCTAAGTTCTGTATCAACGCTATCGCCACAGGTCGCGAAGCTGCTATATCGCTTCACAGATACGTCCAGCCTGGACAATCTCTACTCGTTGCAAGAGTTCAAAAACCCTACGTAAGTATGGATAAGGACAACGCAGTATTTACCGGTTACGATCGCACACCTAGACAACAATTCTCGCTTATTAGTCACAAGGATGAATTTAAAGATGACCGCAAGGTCTTCACTGAAGAACAAGTTAAGAAAGAAGCGTCCAGATGCCTCGGATGCGGAGCAGCATACGTCGATCCAACCATGTGTATTGGATGTGGCCTTTGCGCGGTCGAATGCAAGTTTGACGCCATTCACTTAGAGAGAACAACCTCTGAACATGGTGTTACATATGAACAGTTGCCTTTAAAGATAGCTAAACATATGGTCACAAGAGCTTTAAAGATTGCCGTTACTCCTCAAACTCGCAAGTACAAGGAAGTAAAGTAATGCACGAAATTGGCATATGTTACGAAATTGTCAGGCAACTTAGGGATATAATGAAAGAAAACAATTTAACCGAAGTATCTGAAATTGTTCTATCTATCGGCAAGGCGCACTCAGTCGTTCCTAAATACATGATAGATTCTTGGCCTGTTGCAATCGATGAAACGGAATTCGCAAATACCAAGATGACCGTCGAAGAAGTAACGGCTATCGGCAAATGTCGCAAGTGCGGACACAACTTTGACATCAAAGCCAAAGATAGAATTTGTCCCTTTTGCGGGGCTTCTGATTGGGATGTCATCATGGGTAAAGATTTCTTCATCAAAGAGATTAAAGCTTGCTGATATTTCTAATTGAATATACATAGTTAACTAGCAGGGCTTTTCGCTCTGCTAGTTTTTTCTTAATCCTGTCTTAAAAACACTTCCATAAAAAAACTCTACTTCAATCTATCTTCTAGACTGAAAGTAGAGCTTTGTAAACTAAATTAACAAAATGTTAGATGAACAGATTGTGATTGGATGAATTGGTAGCGGCAAGATAAGATGCGACACCAGCAACTTCTGCTTCGTCGATCAATTCTTTTCTGTCGATTCCCATCAAATCCATACTCATGGCACAAGCGACGAGTTTGATATTCATTTTCTTCGCTTGATTCATCATCATTTCAATGCTGTCTACGTTCTTTTTCTTCATGATGTGTTTAATCATCTTGGGACCCATACCGCCCATGTTCATGGTCGACAAGGGAAGTTTGTCAGCGCTCTTAGGTAACATGAAACCAAACATGCGAGATAAGAAATCTTTTCTGACGTGCGGTTTCTTTCTCTTCTTGAGAATATTCAATCCCCAGAAGGTGAAGAACATAGTTACTTCTTTACCCATGCTGGCAGCGCCAGTGGCTATGATAAACGAGGCGATAGCCTTGTCTAAATCTCCGGAGAAAACAACTATTGTTGAACCGTTTTTATCGTTGACTACTCGGTTGGAAAGATCTTGAGGAACAAGGCTACCCTTAGCTAATTTTACTGTGGTAATCTTGGTCTTTTTATCCGTTCCTTTAAAGAGAATAGTGTTGCCGGTATTTTCACACCAAGCGCCTATGTCGGCTTTGAAACCGGGATCGGTTGCTTGAACTTCAAGGATTTCACCGGGATTCAGTTTTTCCATCTCTTCAAATACGCGTCTGATGGGTCCGGGACATTGAAGTCCACAGGCATCTATCTTAATTGATACTTTGGCGTCGGGATCCAATTCGTTTAAAGTCTTTTGAACGGTTGCATCCTTGGGCAAGTTGCTTTTGCAAGTGCTGAAATTGTCTTTTCTACCTTTTGCTACTTCGTTGTATGTTTTAAATCCGCCGTCGAGATTTACAGCGTCAAAACCGAGTTGAGTGAGAATTCGACAAGCGAGGTAGCCTCTCAAACCGACCTGGCAATATACGTATACTGGCTTGCCCTTAGGAATTTCGTTGACTCTATCTCTGAGTTGTTCGAGCGGAATATTTACCATTCCTTTGATAGAACCAGTTGAAAGTTCAAAATCGGAACGAACATCGATAAGGAATCCGCCATCTTTGACAATTCCGTCAATTTCGTGCCACTGACAAGTCTTAACAAAACCGGTGAGAATATTAGTTGCGTCGTATCCAGCCATGTTTACCGGATCCTTTGCGGAAGAGTAAGGTGGAGCGTAACAGAGTTCTAAATCGGGAAGATCGAACACTGTGAGATTTCCTTTTATCGCGGTTGCGATAACGTCGATTCTCTTATCGACACCATCAACACCGACACCTTGAGCGCCGTATATTTTACCTTCGGGTGAGAATATTAATTTTAAAGCGACGGGGAAAGCACCGGGGTAGTATCCAGCGTGCGAACCGGGGTGAATGTGAAGAACCTTGTAAGGCAATTCTAATGCCTTTAAAGCTTTTTCGTTCTTTCCGGTACTAGCGACGGTTAAGTCGAAAACTTTAGCGACGCTGCTACCTAAACTGCCGTTGTATTTAACTTTCATTCCACAGATGTTATCAGCTACTAAGTGGCCCTGTCTGTTGGCGGGCCAAGCGAGCGCTATGGATGTGTCGTTCTTAGTTATGTAATCTTTTATGCATACGGCATCGCCCAACGCATATATGGAAGGATCGCTGGTTAACATGTAGTCGTTAACTTTGATGTAACCGCGAGGATTTGTCTCGATTCCAGCCTCTTTAACAAACTTTGTCTCGGGTTTGATTCCGATGGAGAGAATGATTAGATCAGTAGCGATTTCTTTTCCGCTGTTGAGTACAATCTTGCTTCCGTTGTCGGCGAATTTCTTTACGCCATCGCCGAGAATCAAATCGACATTATTCGAACGAATGTGTTCGTGAAGAATAGATGCCATTTCAAAATCGATCGGAGCCATAACTTGGTCCAACATCTCTACTAAGGTTACCTTGATGCCTAAGTTAGCAAGGTTTTCCATCATTTCTAATCCGATAAAACCACCGCCGACAATCGTGGCGTTCTTGATGTTGTTTTTAACGGTGTAGTTTTTGATCATGTCCGTGTCGGGAATATTTCTTAAAGTGAAGAGGTTCTTACAATCTTTAATGCCTTCGATGGGAGGCTTTATAGGTGAAGCACCGGGAGAGAGAACTAATGTGTCGTACGATTCCTCGTATGTCTTACCAGTTTTAACGTCCTTTACTTCTACGACTTTCTTATCTTTGTCGATTTTAGTTACTTCGGAAAATACTCGAACGTCAATTCTAAACTTGTCGTGCATTTCTTCGACGGTCTGAACCAAAAGTTTGCTTCTATCTTTGATAGTGTCGCCGATGTAATAAGGTAGTCCGCAGTTAGCGAAAGAAATATATTCGCCTTTTTCAAACATTACTATTTCAGCTTTTTCATCCAAACGACGCAATCTTGCAGCCGTAGATGCTCCGCCGGCGACTCCGCCGACAATTAGGATTTTCTTTCCCATATTTTTCCCCTTTAACTTGTAATCTACTAAATTTAATACTAAATTAATGTATGTGTTTACGCACTTAAGCATATAAGCATATTCTTATATACTAGAAATGTTTTTAAAAATAGTCAAGAGGAACGATAAAATGAACAATAATTTAATAAAACAAGCAGGCGACGTATCAAATATTTTGAAGGTGCTGTCCAATAAGAACAGGCTGATAATAGTTTGCTCTCTCATAGGGAAAGAACAGACAGTCAGCGAGATCAACGATCTGTTGTCCGACTTGAGCCAATCCGCTATATCTCAACATTTGAGCATTTTAAAGGCGAACGGCATTGTAGAAAACGACAAAAGAGGAATGAATATCTACTATTCTATAAAGGATGAAAGAATCGTCGTTTTAATAAAGTGCCTGAGAGACAATTTCTGCAGCACTCCTGAAATATTTGACCTTAAGGACTAAAATTTTTCTCATCAGTTTTAAATTCGTAATGCTTATCTGAATATCTTAGATAATTTTTTTGAATTATTTAATAAAATCATTAAAATCATATATAATAAATTTTTAGGAAAGACTATTAAAGATGTTCCTAAAGAAGATCTAAGGAAGGGTATTTTATGAAAAAAATTATTGTTTCATTGATTTCTATTTTATCTATCGTTTCTTTGACTGCGTGTAATGAAACGAGTATCAGTTCGGAAAGTTCTGTAACCTCTGTGACGGAAAATTCGATTGATACTACCAGCGTTACCGCTGTTACAAGTGAAGAAGTAAGCGTTGATGATCCACTTAGCGGATTGGAGCCTGAAGTTCAAACTTACTACTCGGAAGTTGACTTCGATCAGGATCCAGAAAATCTAAAAACGACGCTTGCTGTCTTGATAAATGACCACACAGACGTCACTTACAGCGGATTAAAAAGCGTATATGCGGATTCGGATTTAAGACCTGATGGAACGATATACGACATATACTCCGATACTAAGTACACCATGGATGACGCTTACGGCGCATACAAAAAGGAAGGCGATTACTGGAATAGGGAACACACAGTTCCTCAAAGCTGGTTCGATGAAAAATTACCTTATAGAAGCGATGCGTTCCACGTATTTCCCTCCGATGGTTATGTGAACGGAAAAAGAAGCAACTATCAATTTGGAGAAGTTGCTAATCCCTCAAGCGCCAAGTACACGTCAACTAATGGCTGCATGTTGGGAAACAATGCGGCAGGCACTTTGATATTTGAAGTAGCTGACGAATATAAAGGCGACATCGCTCGCGCATACTTCTACATGGCAACCTGCTATCAGGATGTTTGCGGTAGTTGGGGACACGCGTTCTCGTACAACGACTATACAAAGTTCACTCCCTATACGTTGGAATTGATGACCAAGTGGAACCGCGAAGATCCCGTATCTCAAAGAGATATAGATCGAAACAACGGT
>Ga0172377_10004352_pt1 | contig 14567 bp, 12 predicted proteins | sample Pumphouse3metaG_FD_119749 | JGI IMG/M metagenome (GOLD analysis project Ga0172377, IMG submission 119749) | Leachate microbial communities from a municipal landfill in Southern Ontario, Canada - Pumphouse #3 metaG | ecosystem: Engineered > Solid waste > Landfill > Unclassified | place: Canada... | reverse complement strand
TAACTACAATCATGATAATGAAAGTAATTAAAGTTAAAATTTTGATGAAAATTTTGTTTTTTAACATATATATTATATATATCATTTTATTCAAAAAAAAACAATCACAGACCCTTAAAAATACCCACACTTCAGTCTTTAACCCATATAGCTTAAAACTTCATTTTTGCTACCAATCAACACAGGAGATCGCTGGTGTAAACTACTTGGCTGAATATCGAGAATATTGTTTTCACCATCAGTAGCTAGGCCACCAGCCTGTTCCACTATATAAGCCAAGGGATTCAATTCACAGTTAAGTCTTAATTTGCCACTAGGGTGTTTTTCATCTTGTGGGTATAAAAAAATACCACCCTTTAATAAATTGCGATGAAAGTCAGCTACTAGTGAACCTACATAACGTGCTCCACATGGATCGTCATTTCTGGTTTTTAACCAATCAATAAAGGCCACCATACGAGGAGACCACAGTGGTCTATAAGCTTCATTAACACTATAAGTACGGGCTGATTCTGGCATCATGATTTTAGCATAATCCTGAGGCAAAACAAATTCTCCAACACTAGGATCTAAAGTGAAGCCATAGACACCATGGCCAGTGGTATAAACTAACATAGTACTAGTGCCATAGAGAAAATAGCCAGAACAAACTTGAGCTCGACCTGCTTGTAAAAAATCTGACTCATTAACTGATCCTCTTGCATCACTAACTCGCTGATAAATTGAAAAAATGGAGCCAATTGAAACATTGGTATCAAAATTTGATGAACCATCTAGAGGATCAAACCACAACACATACTTGCTCCTAGAATCAGGAGCGAATGGTACAAAAGTCATTTCCTCTTCTGAAGCAAAACCAGCGACGTAAGGGTTGTTGCTGAGAATATCTTTAAATTGTCTATTAGCCTGTTCATCGAGCTTAATAACTGACTCCCCCTGAACGTTAATCTTACCGGTTGAGCCATAGGCCCCATTGATACCTGCTGTATTAACTAAATAAGAAATCTCTTTAGCCACTCTAGATAAATCAGCTAAAATAGAGCTTAGCGCGCCAGTTGCTTCTGGATGACGCAACTGCTCGCGTCGTAAATGATCACTAATGTTGATGGGCAGAGCATGATTCTCGCCATTATGCGACAATTCCGATCTCATGTGTGAGAATTTAACATGATTTAGTCAAATAATCAACTCGCCTCTCGCTAGAGTAAAAAACGGATGGCTCCCCCGGTAGGACTCGAACCTACAACCTTGAAGTTAACAGCTTCCTGCTCTGCCATTGAGCTACAGGGGATTTTAAATATCACTTGGCGCAACCTCGCACCATTAGTAACAATAGAATTTTATCAAAAAGAAGCAAAAATACTAGTCAAAAACCACTATTTCTTTTTAATCTCTGCCACCACTGCCTTATGATCACTGACTCCGCCGACTACTCTAACTTTTTTTACCTGGTAATTAGGGCTGGTAAAAAGAGCATCAGTTACTAAACGAATATCTTTGCCAGATTTATGAATATCTTTATCGATAGTCGTATCAATTTTACTTGGAATATTGTCCTTGTACATTTTAGCTAATTGATCATAGATTTGCCCACCTCGTGGCGTATTAAGATCACCGCAAAAAATAATTTCTGGATAATCGGCTAAAAAAGATTTTAACTGCGTAAAATGTTCTTTTTGTAAATTGCTAACCTTGCCTTCTCCAGACCAAGTAAAGTGAGTGGTTCCTAGTTGATAAACCTCACCGTCAAGTTCAATTTCCACTGTTAATAAACAACGATTCATTGAATTGGGATCTTGATAAGCAAAAAATTCGGGGATTTGATTGGCGTTGCCATTATAGTAATGTTTACGCGTTTTTGATAAATTTTTGGCAAAGACACACAGACCCCACAAGCCATTGGTTGGTAGATGAGGGTTATCTTTGGTGACTTTAGCTTGAGAAACAAAACTATATTTATCTAAACCCGTACTTTGACAAATTGTTTGAATATCTTTGGCAAAAACTTCTTGCAAACACAAAACGTCAGCCTTTTCTTTAGCGAAAAATGACAAAATTTTATCATCCAAATGCTTGTTCCCTTCAATGTTGAGACTAATCAATTTCATTTTTTCTTTCTTGTTTATTTTCTGCTTCTTTTTCTAACAAAATACAAACCTTATTAAAGCCTAGATTATATAATTCTCGAACTCTTGCAGTGCTTAAAGCACATTCTTGAGCGATAGCTTGGGGATTTTCTAGTCTAAAACTATTCTCTAGAACTTTTCTAGCTAAACCGTCAATTTTTTCAATAGCTCTATCTATTTCTTTAGAACTTGGGTTGGGTAAATTGCGGGCTAAAAATGTTTCACAGATTAAAAAATCAAAATAATCTCGATTTAGACCATGAATTGTGTCTTTTTCTTTTTCTTTCATAATTTTACTCCAAAAAATCTTGTAATTTTTTACGTCTACTTGGATGTTTTAACTTTCTAAGTGCTTTTGCTTCAATTTGTCGAATACGTTCTCTAGTCACCCCAAATTCTCGACCAACTTCTTCTAGAGTCATGGTTCTATTGCCAGCTAAACCGAAACGCATGCGCAAAACCTTGGCCTCCCGGTCGGATAAAGCCCTTAATACCTCTTCAACGTTTTCAGTTAACATTTGCTTACTTGTTGAGTCATAAGGAGATTCTTGTTTATCATCGGCAATAAAATCACCAAGAGTACTGTCATCTTCACCATCACCTACTGGCATTTCTAGTGAAGTAGTGTTTTGTGAAATTTTTAAAATGGCGCGAACTTTTTCTGGTTCAAGCTCCATTTTTTCACCAATTTCTTCTGGAGTTGGTTCTCTGCCTAAATCTTGCATTAAGCGCCTAGAGGTACGCATCAATTTATTGATGGTCTCTACCATGTGAACGGGAATGCGAATGGTTCGAGCTTGATCCGCTATGGAGCGAGTAATCGCTTGACGAATCCACCAAGTAGCATAAGTAGAAAATTTAAAACCCTTGGTCCAATCATATTTTTCTACTGCTCTAATTAAACCTTTATTGCCTTCTTGAATTAAATCCAAAAAAGTCATGCCACGACCAATATATTTTTTAGCGATGGAAACTACTAAGCGCAAGTTAGCATCAATTAAATCTTTTTTGGCCTTAGAACTACCAGCCTCAACTTCCTGGGCTAAGCGAATTTCTTTCTCACGAGTTAAAAGGGGAATACGGCCAATTTCTTTTAAATACATGCGAACGGGATCAGAGACGCCAACATTACCTAAGTTGGCCAAAACATCAAGTTCTTGCTGCAGTACATCTTCATCTTCTTCCAATTGATCTTCAGAAACTGATTCAAATACATCAATATTTTTTTGAAAAAGTTGATCATAAAAATCATCTAACAATTCAATATAAATTTCTGGCTCTACAAAAACATCTAAAATTTCATCTTGAGATAAATAGCCACGCTTTTTACCGGTTTTAATTAAATTTTTTACTTCCGTTAGCAAAGATTTGGGTGGTTTTTTATTGCTTGCGGAAACTTTAGCTTTAGTTTTTGTTTTACTAGGGGTTTCGCTTTTGCTTTTGGCCATAAAGTTTTACCTAAACAAGACTTATTAAAAATAAAAAAGATCACTGTCAAGTACTTTTCTTTAGCGACTGCCTATTCACCAGAGAAAAATTCAGTGTGTCAAGTATATAATTATACAAATAAAATCAAAGTAAATCAAGGGCCAGAGTTTAAAAAAGTGGCCAATGACGAGTGTCAGTCAGAAAAATTGCTTCTTTTTTAGCGACAAGCACCATGTATTCAAACATTGCTGACTTACTACCATCGACAGTCTTCACAGTCCAAGCATTATCATCTACATAAACTCGATCGCTTTTACTTCCCAAAACTTGAGCTTCGACGCAAAGCACCATTCCCTCTTTCAGAGTAAAACCTGTGCCCCTCTGACCATAAGCAGGTAATTGAGGAGCATCGTGTAAACTGTGACCGACTCCATGTCCAACAAACTCTTTTACCACACTAAAACCAGCACCTTCAACCACCTCCTGTATTTTTGCGCCAATATCTCCAGTTTTCTTACCAACAATGGCTAAATTAGCTCCCGCAATAATTGCTTTTCTGGCAACAGTCAATAAACGATATTCAGCCGGCTTGGGTTTACCAACCGATTTAGAAAAACAATGATCAGTAATCCAAGAATCATCATTAATACCAAAATCTACTTTCACTAAATCGCCCTTTTTTAAAGGTTTGTTTTCGGGAATACCATGTAGCACGGTATCATTGACCGAAATGCAAGTGGCCCAACGATATTTATTATTTTTAGGACCAACTCCCTTAAAACAAGGAATTACTCCCATTTTTAGGCATTCTTGATCAGCTAGAGCATCAATTTCTAGAGGAGTTATTCCTAGTACAGTCGCATCAAATAATTTTTTGAGAATCTTCATTGATTTATCTGCAGCTTGCTGGTAGCGTTTTAATTCTTCTTGGGAACGAATAATCATTCTCTTATTGTAACACTAAGACAAATAAGCTTGAATTTGACTAATAATCAGCTAAAGAAGAAATTGACCCTGGCGATAAATTATTTTACTTTGGCCATTAGTTAAAAAAGCAGTTACTGTTCGATCTGTAGTAGAAACAATGTCACTGTGTTCGCTGCTATCATTAAAACCTCTAGCTGCCCAATCGCGTTTTTTTAATTGACTGGGATCACCTCGATAACAATCTTGATAGGCCATACCAAGTGCTAAATGCATATTGCCATAAGGGCCTCCAATATTTTCATCAAAAAGAGTTTCAGCCATCACATGAGTAATGCGCGACATTCGTTTATCGGTCAAAGAAAATTCACCAATTTTATCAGCATTTTTGTGCTTTAACATTTCTAACAATAAATGTTCACCGCTTTTAGCTCGTGCCTTAATCACCCGACCTGCTTTAATTTCTAATTCAACATTTTCAATTAAATTACCATAACGATATAAAGGTTGATTAAAATGAATCCAACCTTCAACTTCTCGCCAATTGGGCGAAGTAAAAATTTCAAAACTAGGAATATTACGACCGCTACCACCTTTCCAGCAACGATCTTCACCAATGCCAATTTTTAAATCAACATCAGGTCCTAGTACTTTAACAGAGCTTATTTTTAAATTATTCAATTTTTCTTTAATATCTAATTGTAAAGTCTGAATGCTTCGCCACTTAGCAATTGGGTCATCTTCATCTAGAAAACAAGCTTTGATAATTTGCTGCCAATATTCTTTCAAACTCAAGCCAACTATTTCAGCTTTGGCTGCTGTTCCCCAAAGAGCAATTGTCCAAGTAAATTGATTTAGATTTTCTTTAAAATTCAACCAATCTCGATAAGGTTTTTTACTATTTCGAGCTCGCATAATTTTACTAGGATCAATTTCTTTTAAAATAAAAGGATCTGGGTCAGCAATGATACTAATTTGATGATTTATTAAATGAGCTCGAGCTCGCAAAAAACTTCTTGGAAAAAACTCCAATTGCTCTTGATTAGCTAAGCGATAAAAATCTTTCTCAAACCCAGTGGCTGTTAAATAAAGCATTGGATGGGCACCAGCTCGTAAAATTTCATTTTGCAGTTCTAAAGCTAAAGGCTTAGCTATATCCGGCACCATACATTGCACAATTTCTCCAGCATGAACTCCTTCACCAGAATTAAGCGCATAGTTAACCAAAATTTGAGCATATTTACGCAAAATTTTGGCTGGCGGCTGGTATGAAGACTGCTCTTTTCTTATTTTTTTCATAAACTCTACTGTTCACAAGCTTTGCTATTATAAACAAATTTAACGATCTGGAAACTAGAAATTTAAAATTCCAAATGTTCTAAAAACTTTAGCGAGCGAATTTCTGTCATTACTTCTTTAATTAATCGTTTTAAATCACTAATAGCCTCGTCACTAATCACTAAACTGCGACTAACAAATTTATTACCTCCTTTTTCTGTTGGTTCAATAAAATCAAAAGCTGCTTCCACCACTTCAATTTTGGGACTAAGCTGACGATCAAGTTGCATTAACAATTTATAAAAAACTAACTGACGCTGATAATTACCGCGAATGGTTTCTGGCAAAGTTGCTTCTCGCTCAGATAAATCTTTAGAGGCGGTTTTAGTTTTTACCAAAATATGGTTAAGGCTTTTGCTACGACCAGTTTTATAATCAATCACTTTCACCAACCCTTGTCTTTGATCCAAGTAATCCAAACGATCAATTTTACCAGTTAAAAAAACGTCTCCTAAAACAATTCTTCGACCCTTATTACCGAAGCTTCGCTCAACTGCTAAAACTTGAGTTTTTTCTTGAATAACCTGTTGATAATAAGCGCTTAATACTTCTTGACCGTAATTTAAACGATCCTTAAAATCAGATTCGCTTAAGATTTCCTGATTAAGTGCTTGAGCAAAATTAGCCAAAAAACTATCTAAGCTAGGATATTGATTTTGTTCCTGATAAGAGCGATAAAATCTTTCTAAAGCACTGTGTACTGCCGTTCCAAAACACATAGAAACTTCTTTTGCTGCAGGTAAGCGTAAAAGATTGTTAACTACAAAAGTTTGTGGATCTTTTAAATAATTATTTAAAGCAGTCACTGACAATGAAAAATCTTTAAGTAAATAAGTAAAAAAATTTTTTTCTTGAATGCCAATTTTTTTTCTCACTGCTGTGGTTAATAAAGCTGTCAAATAAGCCTCAACGTCTTTACTCAAATCCACTTCACTTTTTTCTATCTCTTTTTCATCTAGTTCTGTTAAAAAAATGCTTGGCACTTTATTACTAGCACTAGCATTAGTCTCAATAACTTCAGGATAACTAAGATAGACTCTTTTTTTGGCTCTTGTTAAGACCACATAAAATAGGCGCCTTTCATCTTCGTTGCGTTCTTTACCAGATAGATCACTGTGTTTCAAAATTCCTTCAGGCAATTTTAATTTATTTGCATTACGTAAGTTGCCCCACTTTTTATCGACAAAATTTAAAACAAAAACAAAATCCCACTCCATGCCTTTAGCTCCATGAGCGGTAGATAACTGCACTGCCTCTTCAATTGGTAAAGGATTTTGTAAGCGAATGCTTAATTGATGTTCTTTATAGATTGCAAAATATTCTAAGAATTTACTTAAACTCAACTTATGATCTCTACTGGTTAAATCTTTAATTTGTTTAAATAGGGTATTTAGTTCTAGCAAGCTTTTAATTTTATCTGGCTGTTTTTTTAAAAAAGGTAAAAGATTGAAGCCATCGCTCCCAATTAATTTTTCAAACCAGAATGTGAGAGCTAGTTGTTGGCTATGAACTGCCAAGCCAGCCAATTTAGTAAAAAAATCTTCAATAGTTAACCACTCTGACTCAGTGATTTCTTGATCTTCTAACTGTTGATTGACACTCGCCAAACCCTGACTATAAATTTGATAAATAGAAATATTTTTTCGCTGAACCCTGCTCAATTGTCCAGATACCCTAGCTAATTTCATTACTAACACTGGATCTAAATTAATAAAGGGTAAAAGCATTAGTTGATAAAGATTTTTTAATTCCAAGCCCTGCTGAAGCTGGTCTATTACTTCCATTAGCAAAAATAGTTGATTGATAAGTGTACTTTGCAGAATGTCATCACCTTTATTTAATTGATAAGAAATTTGCCACTTATTTAAGACTTCAATTAATTCCTGAGATTCAGCATGGGTTCTATATAAAACAGCAATTTCTTGAGCTTTTACACCCTTGGCTAATAATTTTTTTATCTCTTCAACGATATAAATTACTTCCAATGTGGCCGTTGGAGCCACATGTAAAACAATTTTATCTCCCCGACCTTTTGGCGAATGTAGCGTTCTAGCTAAATCAATTTCAATATCTTGACTAGTAAATTTTGACAATTGATTGTTTTTTATTAAATCACTGGCAGTATCATAAAGATTTTGGGGACAACGATAAGCAGTATTAAGAGTAATAATTGTGGCACTTGGATATTGACGTGTAAAAGCTAAAACGTTTTCCACTGAAGCCCCTTGAAAACGATAAATGGCCTGATTAGGATCGCCAACTGCAAAAACATCAGGTTCCAAACCCTGTTTTGGCCAATACGAAGCTAATAAATTTAACAAACGCGTCTGGCTATTATTACTGTCCTGATATTCATCTACCAAAAAATGTTGTAGTTGTTCTTGTTGCTCTAATAATAGTTCTGGGTGTTTCTCAAAAGCTTCTATAACAAAATTAATCATATCGTCAAAATCATAACGGTTGCTGTCGACTAATTCTTGCTGATAAGCTTGATAAATTAATAATAAATCTTTGTTTTTATTTAAATCTTTAAGGGCTTTTTTAATTTTAATTTTACTTTTACTTTCTTCCTCCAAACGAGCTAATTGCTGTTTTTCAGCTTGAATAATATCTTCAAATTGCAAAAGCGAGATGCCTTCTCTTTTTAAATCTGAAATTGCCTTAATAATATCTTTCAAGTAGTGATAGTGATCATTAAGTGGTCTGAGGTTTTTCGGTTTCAACTGATCTATTAAGTTTTCAAAAATTTGATAACGCTCCAAATCTCCCAAAGCTTCACTATTATTTTTTAAAGGAAAATATTCTGGATAATTAGTCATTAATTGACTGCAGTAAGAGTGAAAAGTATGAATTTGTAAGTAATAAGCCTCTTTACCTACAATCTTTAATAAACGCTCTCTCATGTTTTTAGCCGCTACATCGGTAAAGGTTAGAGCTAAAATATTATCTGCTTTAGCATCAGTTTTTAATAAAATATTAGCAATGCGCAGCGCTAAAGTTTGAGTTTTACCAGTCCCCGGACCAGCAATCACTAATAATGGCCCCTGATCAATGTGATCTACTGCTTGTTTTTGTAGAACATTCAATTCTTGATAAGCTTTTTGAAAAGCTGATTGTTTTTTAATTGCTTGTTTATTCATTTTTGGCTTGATAATTTGCTAAAATTTCTTCTACCTCACTAGCGCTATTAGTCTTAACTAATTGAGCACGTAATTTAGCAGCACCCGGCACTTCTTTAATATACCACGCTAAGTGCTTGCGCATGCTAAAAAATTTATCTCTGCCTCTAAGCAGGTTGTGCTTTTCAAAAAGCTTGGCATGCTCAATAGCTAAAGCAAAAAAATTGCTTTTTTTAGCCAATTTTTGACGTTTGGCTAATGGTAAAAAAACAAAGGGATTGCCGAAACTGGCTCGACCAATCATGATTCCATCCGCTCTAGTTAGTTGAGCTTTTACTAATGCTTCTTCGTAGTTTTTTACATCACCATTAGCAAAATACTTAATTTTTGGATCAAATTTTTTAATCATAGCGCCAGCTTCAGCCAACGCTTGCCAATCAGCCCGTCCGCCATAAGCCTGTTTTAAAGTCCGTCCATGGAGAGTAATTAAATCTGGCTTGACTGCTAGTAAAGTCGGCAACCAGGTTTTCAATTCATTTTTATTAATACCTAAACGAGTTTTTACTGATACCGGTAAAACTTGACGTTTTACTTTTTTTATTTGCCAAAATTCTTTTTGTTCTTTTAAGGCTCTTAATAATTTGGGATTAACATTTTTGCAATCACTTAAACTTTTACCCTCAGCCCAATCGATTGCTGCTTGTTTGGCTTGCTTAATAATTTCTTGAGCTAATTGAGGCTGAGCAATTAAAGCTGCCCCAGAACCACTTTGAGCAACAGTTTTGGCTGGGCAACCCATGTTAATGTCAACTCCAGTAAAAGCTAATTCAGCCAGCAACAAAGTTGTTAAATAAAAATACTCAGGAGTTTTACCAAAAATTTGCGCAATGATTGGTTTTTGCAAAGGCCCATAATCAAATTGACTAATTAATTTGGGCGCTGCCCCTCGACATAAAGCTTCAACACTAACAAATTCAGTCCATAATAAATCCACTTGTCCATGTTTTTTGACAATAGATCGAAAGGCAAAATCTGTTACCCCATCCATAGGAGCTAAAGCTAAAAGAGGTTTCTTTTCCACAACTTATTATAACTGGTAAAAATCTAAAAAATATTCAATTAGTTTTTGATAACGATTGGCATTCTGTGCTTGACCCAATAAATATTGTTCACGCTGCAGCTGTAATAATCTATTTAATAAATATTGATGATAATAAAGAAAAAAATTTTTGTTTTGATTTATTGATAATTCAGACAACTGATCTTTAATAAAAGTTAATTTTAATTCTCTAGCTAAATAGTCGGCTAAATTAAATATTTGCACCAAACCATCACTTTGATAAATAAAGAGTTGAGCTGATTTTAGTTTCTCTAAATCACTAGCACTAAACTGCCAAGTATATTCTCCAGAATTTGGCTGTGGCCAATAATATAAATAGTAATCTTGATTTAAATTTAATAAATTTTTTTCTCTGGAAAGAATTGCTTCTAATTCTTGATTTTCATCTTTAGAAACTAATTTAAAATTTAATTTTTCAGGACTGAGTAATAGCCAATAGCTTAAGTCGGTTTGACTTGCTTTAAATATCCGCAATGATTCGATTGGATCTTTTACATGATCTAAAATTGTATGATCGCTATCAATGGGGTCGTTTATCAGATAAGTATTAACAGCACTCTCATCATCTTCAACAATCCCACTGATCACTACAAAATGAGCTCCAAGATCAGCAATTAAGGGTTGTCCAATCTTCAGTTGTTCACTAACAGTGTTTGCTTGATAGTCAGTATATGCAAATTCTAAAACTTTATCGCTATTATCTGTTGAAGCTGCTAATAAAGAGCTTAGGCGTGTAATAGCTAACCAGTTAACTAAAGCAAGTCCTAAGTAACCATCTGCTTCATTTTTTAACCATATATTTAAGGTTTCTGGATTAATGGCTTTGCCCCTCAAATCACTTGACCAGTTTTCTTCGTTTGGAAAAGTATCATAAGCATAATAATTCAATAGCATCGCTGCACTGCTTAGAGCACAACCACTGCTAGCAATAGTTAAAGCAGGATTAAAAAACTCTTGAGAATGATCATAAATTGATTCGGCCCAGTTGCTATCTAATTGAGAAAAATAGGGAACAGTTAATTGAGGAAAATAATCTAAATTAAAATTAGAATAAATACTTGCTGATTGCTGATAATCACCTCTACTTAGATAAAATAGGGGCCGTCCCGGCTTCAAAAAATTTGGCCAAAAATCTTGATCATTTTTACTAGAAAAAAACAAGCGCTCATCGACAAAAAATTCAAAATCTGGTTTCTGATAAACTAGATGAAAGCGGTAGGTTTTGCCAGGCTCTGATGGACAAGGAACTAAAGTTCTATGAGTTAAAAAATGATTTTCAAAATTTTCCACATATAACTGTTGATTAATAAAGTGAAAACTTAAAAAACTCAACAAAACTTTACCTCTACTATTTATTTTATAATCAAACAATATGCCAAAATTTTTATCAGCTCCGTCCAGTGGGGTAAAATCAAAAGATAATTGATAATTAGATTTAACTGGCCAAAATTGTGCTTTTGGAGCAATAGCGCTCTTATAACTAGAGACTGCGGGGGGCGGTAGCAGTTGACCCTGCAAGCGCCCCCCGATCACCTGCCAATCACTCAAATCACCCAAAACTAAATCCCAAAGCTCAGAAGACAATGGTCCATCTGTTAAGTGCAAAAAATTATTGAAAGCTTGAGCTTTTACTGGACCAATAGAGCTTGCAAGAATCAAAATGAATAAAATGATTTTGCCCCAGAAAAAGTTGGATTTCTGAATAGTTTTCAGCAAGTTAGTCACAAGTTAAATCATGACTAAAAAAATTGACAATTAAGCTAACAAAAAGCTAAATGACTTAGCGAGCAATGGAAAATCTCTCCAAATAGCGTAAAAAAATTGCTGGAGGATCTTCTAATAAAAACTGTTGAAATTCCTGATAAATGCTTTTTCTTTCCTCCGCTTCCAAAGTTTGACGACCTTTTTCTAACAAACTATCAATTCTGGTATTTTTGTAACGAGTAAAATTAGTAGCCTGTGTACTATGCCACATAAAATATTGGTCAGGATCTATAGGAATACTTTGACCCATCAATAACAACTGAAAATTATTTGTGTCTGGGAAATTAGTAATTTTAATACGTAAATTAATAGCCAAATTGTCACATAATTCTTTATCTTCAACATTATCACTGTTACGACAAACTCTGATAGCTTCTTGACCAAAAGCATTCAGCTCTTTTTGGATAAACTCAGCTTCTTCTTGAAAAATAATAGTAGTAGTCAATTCAAAATTTAAAGGCTCTCTTGGTAGCTCGTCAATCAAACGCTCAATGCCTCGCCCCCAATCTTTTTGATAATTTTTACCCCCCTCTAAATATGCCCAAGATTTGGGATTAAAAGGGCTGTTAGCTTCCGCTTCACCATAGTCTTTTTCTAAAGCATAAGATAAAGCTTGACGAACATTTTTAGTTAGTTGAGGATCACTGTTATTGAAAAATAGGGCTAAGTAACTGTCATAATCTAAGTCCCTAACTATTTCTAAATTTGGCCAATCACAAAGATCATGACAACTAGCTAGATCTAGTAAAATATCAACTTCTCCTTTTTGAAAAGCTAAAGCTGCAGCATCTTCAGTACCATAAAATCGGTAAATATATCGCTCTTTCGGACCATCAACCCTTAATTCTTCCAAATAATTACCACTAATTTTATAGTCCAACATTTCATATTGGCCAATGCCAATTAATTTGCTTGTATCGGGTAATAAAAAACGTTTTTGTGTGGTCGAGCGTAAAATTGGTTCTGCGACAGCCACTGAAAAAGGAGCAAAGGCTTCTGGTAACTTAAAAATTACATCATTGGGGGTAGTTACAATATTAACATCAACAAAATTATAATAAACATCTTCTGGGAATAATTCTTTGCCGTCTTGCCAAAACACCCCCTTCTTTAAAACAAAACGATATTGTTTGCCATCGTCCTCTACAATCCATTTTTCAGCTAACATTGGCTGAGAACTTAAATCAGGACCAATGCTGGTCAAACCAGCACTAAGTTGCTGTTTAATAATTATTGGTAAATTTGACAATGTATATTGACCAACTACAGCAATATAATTTTGCTTTTTAAAAGTTAAATTTTTCAACAGCAAGGGTAGTAGTACTGAAAAAAAAATTATTGTGGCCACAATCGAAGCTAAAAATACCCAACCATGACGACGAATATATAAGCTAATATACCAATAGAGTTTGCGCATAATTTAGTAGATCAATAACAATAAACTATTCACAATAAATAGAACCCCAAAAACAATAGTGGCATAAAAAAACAATTTTTCAACTCCCTTGCGTGTATGATAAGTTTCTCCTCCACTAGCGCCAAAAAGACTGCCGGAGCCACCTGCATTGCTTTGCAATAAAACTAAAATTATTAAAATCACAGAAATAATAGCTTGGGTGATTAAAAAAGACTTATTCATAAACTCCTATTTTACTTTATTTAGTTTGAGCTTGTCCACGTAACTCACGGATTACTGTTACTGTTACTGTACCAGGAACAACCACTTCTTTGGCTACCCGATCACGAATGCTGCTGGCCAATAAAGTAACATCGTCATCTTTGCTTTTCTCAGGAATTAAAATAACTCTCAATTCTCTTCCAGCTTGAACTGCATAAGCTTTCTTAACCTCATCATAAGAAGTAGCGATAACTTCCAAAGCTTCCATGCGCTTCATATACTCTTCATGATTTTCATAACGAGCGCCTGGTCTAGCACCAGAAATAGCATCAGCTATATAAACAGCTACTGATTCTGGACTAGAGAAAGGCTGATCTTCGTGATGTTCGGCGATACAAGCGATAACAACTGGAGAAATATTAAATTTTTTAGCAATTCTAATACCTGCTTGAACGTGATTTTCATCAGGATCCTCTGAAACCTTACCAATATCATGCAATAAACAACCAAGTTTAACGGTATTTACATCCAAACCTAATTCTTGAGCAATTTTAGTACCAATTTTAGTTTCTTCTATAGTGTGTTTAATTAAGTTTTGACCATATGAAAAACGATATTTAAACTTACCCAACATGGCAATTAAACCATTAGGAATATTGTAGACGCCAACTTCATGACAAAGTTTTTTACCAGCATCAAAAGTAATACGCTCAATCTCTTCAGTAACTTTTTCAACCACTTCTTCGATTCTAGTTGGTTGGATTCGCCCATCTTTAATCAAACGCTCCATTGCTACTCGAGCAATTTCTCGACGCACGGGATCAAAAGAAGATAACTTAATTTCGGTATTAGAAGTGTCTAAATCAATATCAACACCCGTCTTAAGCTCAAAAGCATGAATGTTACGACCATTTTTGCCAATAATTTTCCCTTTAATATCTTCTGAGGGAATATTTACCACTGACACTGTGTATTCGGCTACATAATCAGTTGCCCCATGACGCATAGCATCAATTAAAATTTCTCGAGCCTTATCATCAGCCTCTATCCTGGCCTGTTCTTCTTTTTCAGCTACTATTTTGGCCAAATCATTACTCAATTTTTTCTTTAAACCTTCAACTAATAACTCT
>Ga0172377_10004350_pt1 | contig 14568 bp, 16 predicted proteins | sample Pumphouse3metaG_FD_119749 | JGI IMG/M metagenome (GOLD analysis project Ga0172377, IMG submission 119749) | Leachate microbial communities from a municipal landfill in Southern Ontario, Canada - Pumphouse #3 metaG | ecosystem: Engineered > Solid waste > Landfill > Unclassified | place: Canada... | reverse complement strand
CTTTTTTGCGTAATTATACTCTTAAATCACGGAGATGCAGACTTATTCAAGGCTAGTATTTCTTTTTAAAACTTCTCTATCTTAACAACTTTCGTGAAAAATTTTCTATCTTATTTTTTAAAGTTTAAAAACCATATTTATGCACTCTTTTGAAATCCACTAAAGAGTTTTTTTATTCTAAGGATTCCAAACTTTAAGCCACTATAACGCATTATCTTCGCTAAATGTTTCCACTCTTTTTTCCCATAACATGGTTTTGGACACTTTCTACAACTAGGTTTTTCATCGTGCGGACACTCTTGTAGTTTTACATAAGAGTAGTAGAGTGTCTCTTCGCATCTATCACAAAGAGTATAGCAAATAGCCTCATTTAAGTCTTTATCTTTATAACAAAGAGCGATGGAGTCTGTTTTTTTATCAGCTTTTGCATGCTCATTCTCACAGTAACACTGGATAAATTTTAAGACAGTCTGGCTATCGTGGATAAATTTTTCTTCAGTCATCTCTTATGCTTTATGTTTTTTATTTGTTCTCTTAGATATGAGTGTACCAAAATTAAAAAACAAAGAACTTGACCTATGCCAATACTACTTTTTCTTTACGCTTTAATAATATTTGATAAAGGCATACTAAAGTTAACTTAAGCGTAAGTATCTAAAAGCCTATCTGCACTCACACTAGGAATCACTTCTTTTTCTTGTGAAGATTGAAAGCTTTGAGCTTTACTTTGAATTGGACTAGTAGTAAAATTTGAGTTAGCACTTAAAGAACTAGATTCTCTACTTAAGTTTGGATCCAATCTGCCAACTTGAACCGGACTTGGATAAGGCGATTGAAATGTGTATTTAGCAACATTCATAACAACTCCTTTTAGTAATATACTTTGCCTAAATTATAACACAGTTTTTTATTCTACTCTTGTGGTAATATCTATACCTTTTTCTTTTAAAGCATAACCAATCTCTACAATCCTATTTTTCCACTTCTCTGATTCTAAAAATCCTTCATAAGAATCAAGCTCTTTATTTGCAACTCTAGCTGCAATATTTTCTATATTTAAATATAGCATCTGTAATTCTGATTCTAACTCTTCTACTGTATCGTTCATCTATCAATCCTTTATTTATTTTTTATAATGACTTTATTTTATCTAGCATCCATTTCCACTCACCAAAACCACTATCGGCATTGATATGTCCTGCATTCTCTAAAATTTTCATATCTATATTTAGCTTATTTTGAAGCTCTTTTGCTTCTTCTATACTCATATATGGATCATTACTAGAACAGACTAAAAATGCTTTTTTTGCATGCAAATCTTTAGGAACTTCGACGGGGAAAAAATTTTTTAATTCACCTATATTTGAATTTAAACTTGGAGGTGCAACTAAAAATAGGCACTTTACATCTTCAAGAAGTCCTCTATTGCACATATGAAACCAAAGTATATTTGCAAGAGAATGGCATATTACGACGGTAGCTCTAAACTCTCTAAGTTCTTTTAGTGTCTCTTTTATCCAAATATCTTTATCGGGTGACTCACAATCTGGTAGTTTTAAAAAACTAACACACCCATAATCCCTAGCAATCTCAGCTGCTATATAACTTTGCCAATGAGGCGAATCACTCCCTCCCCATCCATGAAGTAGTAAGACTTTTTGTTTCATTCTTTTGCCTTTATAAAAAAGATTTAAACTCTTCTTTGAAAGTTTTACTTTTAAGATTGTACATCAAAAAGACTTATAATTGTTTTTTAGGGATCTCTTTTTGCATCTAAAGAAAGTTCTTTTTAGTCCTAGTACAATCTAAGAGTTAAGCTTTATTTTGAGCTATTTTAGGGAATAATATGCTTGTCTTTTTATAAATATTTTTTATGCTACAATAACCTCCATTTAATTTTAAGGATACAAAAAATGAAAAAACTAAACCTAATGGCTCTACTTTTTGGAGCAATTTTGTTTTTAGCTCTAGGCTCTACAACTTTAAGTGCAGAGATGAAGTGTGGCTCAGGTAAGTGTGGCAGTTCTAAGATGAACAAAATGAATTGTGGTGATGCCAAGTGTAAGACTGGCAAAACTTGCAAGTGTGGTACTGAGTGTAAATGCGACAAAAAAATGTCAAGCTGTGGCAATGAAAATTGTCCTTGTGGAGATTGCAAATGTAAAGATTGCAAATGCGGACAAAAGTCTGATAAAGGCATGAAATGCGATGGCAAAAAGTGTGATGGTAAAAAAGCTAAAGACAAGAACTGTAAATCTGGCAAATGCCCAACTAAATAAGCTATTTTCGGAAGCGAGGTTTTAACCTCGCAGACAAGGCTTACAAATCATATTCAGCTTTAAAGCCATACTGTGTGAAGCTGAAGCATCGCTTCCCAAAGAGATGTGTGGCTTTGAAATTGTCAGGCTTTAACTTGAAACTACTTTGTTTCTACCAGTTCTTTTTGCTTCGTAAAGTTTCTTATCAGCTTCTTCTATGGTTTTTTGTATATCTGCATCTCTACATAAAGAGACTCCAAAACTACAAGTTATAGAGCCAATAGTTTCAAACTTATATTCTTGAATGCTTATTCTTAGATGCTCAGCTAACTTATTTGCTTCGTCTATAGACTTAGTGGCTAAGACTACAATAAACTCTTCTCCACCCCAACGGATTAGTTTATCATCTTTTCTAATATTGGCTTTTACAATATCTGATAGAGTTATTAAAACCTCATCACCCTCTCCATGACCGTAAGTATCATTCACATTTTTGAAAAAATCTATATCAAAAAAAATGATAGCAGTATAGTAATTATCTCTTTTATTTAATTTAAGTATGGAGTTTATATTTTTATCAAAATATGCCCTATTGTATGCATTTGTCAATGTATCTTTTAACACCTGTTTTTGAAGTTGAAGTTTCTCACTCATAGCATCACTAATATCTGCAAAGTCAATAATATAGAAGCTTTCATCATATTCGTTTATGGAGACTGAAAAAGCGTGAGGAGTCATAATTGAGTCAAACATTAAGACTATTCTAGCTCTCCCTGGAAGATTTAAAAGGCTCTCAACCCAATGCTTTTCACCCTCTTTTACCTCTGCTAAACTAAAGAAATTTTCATCTTTTATAAATAAATCACATATACAATCATATTGTTCTAAAAATGCTTCTATATCTTTGTAGTTAAAAAAATCAAAAAACTTTTTATTTGCAAAGTTAAATTTTATTCCATCTGTAAGTATCACTATAGAGTTTTGAACATCCATAAATCTTTGTATCTTTATCGCCTCATCTCTTACCTTTTGCATCTGTATGATTACGGCTATAATAAGAACAAAAAGTAGTATGGAAACTAGAACAACTATTATCGCAAAAAAATCATATCTTGCTTTGGCAGTAGCTATTTCTGCTAGAGGAGCATACGAAACTATATAACCAGCACTCTTATTGTCTATATTTTTTAGGTTTAGGAAAACTGCTACATAGCCTTTACCATCGTCTATTATTGGTAAAGAAAAACTCTCTTTTTTATTTAGCTTTTGTAAAAAACCTTCACTACTTTTTACTAAATCTGTAATCTTGTTAACAAAAGGATCTCTTAATGCTTTTTTATTTATCTGTGAAATTGTCGGATTTTCTAAGTAGTAGTCATTACTTAGTTGTGATGGTGCGAAAAAGCCTCTATGGTCTTTAAAAACCTTCTCGTAGCTTGTTTTTTTATCTAAGATAATCTTGTGATTATAAGACGGAAATATACTTCTAAGTTTTTTCTCTATCCCCTCAAAAGAGATTGAAAACTCAACACTTCCTAGGTGTTCTTCTTTATCAAAAATAGGGAAAACATATCTATATCCAGGAAAAAGTTTACCTCCTTCAAAACCCATAACATCTCTAAACTCACTATTTGCAATCCTAACTGAGCTTCGAATCTCTTTTAGAGAGTCGCCATTTTGATATGGCAAGTGAAATCTAAGCAGACTTTTAGAATCATGTGTATGAAAATGAAACTGTCTAACATTTAGTTTAGTTAAAAACTCATAATCTTTATATAAAAGCCTAAAGAGTTTTCCTCTTAAAATATCTTTTTGAGACTCATCTGCATATTTGAACTTTTTTAAGATTTCTATGCTATCTTTATTTATAGTATTGTAATAACTTTTTTGAGCTAGAAGCAGGTAAGTATCTAAAATAGAGTTGCTTGCAACTCTTATAAATTCTAGATTCTTATCTGTGGCACTCTGTATTACATTGTGCTTTGAGATTGATAAAAATTTCAAAAAAATGCCACATATCAAAAAGAGGAATACAAAAGCTATGGAGATTTTTAGCTTCATTTCATATCAACTTTTTGTGGTATTTTAATATCTGTATTTAACTCAATATAGTCACTCTTAGATGCTTTTGCAACTCCATTTGAAAGAATACCTCTTAAGCCTTTGGTATCTTTATCTTCTAGTTCCAAGAGAGTATTTCTTATTTTCTTTATCTGTTCTTTATTAAGAGTCTTAGTATTTACGACAAGAGAAAAACCTGGCAAGAGTTTGCTTTTTGCGATAATTTCCATTCCTAAAGATTCAAACTGCTGAGCTGTTTTTTCTCTAACTCCCGCTATTAAAAACTCACCTTTAAGAACGCCAATAAGAGCATTAGTATGCGACATTGTATAATCATACTTTTGCTCAGAGAGCTCAATATTAAAGTTTTCCTTTAACAAGATGCTGCTCATGTAGTAACCACAAGTTGAAAGAGGTTGCGTGAGGGCTACTTTTATCTGTGAATCTTTTTTAAACTCGTCTTCTTTAAATTTTGCAAGAACACATCTATACTTACTAAGTCCATCATCTTGTTTAAATATAATAATAGGCTCTACAAACTCATATTCTTTTTCTAAAGAGAGGTAAGGAAGAGGTCCAAGATACGCCATATCTATAGAACCATCTTTAAAACCATCTAATATATCTTTATAATCTTTTTTATAGATGTAGTTGATTTTTATGGAGATTTTTGACTCTAAATAAGAACTCATTGGTAAAAAGAATTTCACATCTTCAATAACTTTTTCTGTAGGAAGTGGCGCAAAGTTCACTTTGGTACTTTGTGCTAAGAGCAGGTAACTTAAAGATAGCAAAAAAAATAAAATAACTTTTTTCATATTGTATTTTAAGTCCAGATTTAAATTTATCTAGAGTTTAACTAAAAAAATACAATATAAACTTAAATACAGTAACTTTACTACCTTAAAACCTCACGCATCTCGACATCTCCTCCAATCTCTTGTGAGAACTTATCCATAAGGTTAAAAAGCTCATTTGATTGATTCTCTGCTTCATCAAATCTTTTTAAAAGCGTCTCCTTAGTCTCTTTGTCTGTTAGAGAATGACCAGCCAAAGCAGAATCAAGATTTTCATTTATAAGTTCATGAAAAGCAATATGATGAGATTCCATTGCTTTAAATGAACTGTTTTGTCCAAAAAGCTCACTTCCAACACCATAATACCAAAGCCCAAAACCACAATGTTTATGATCTTTTTTTAGCTCTTTTGTCACAGTTGAGCCCACTACTGCTGAGTAAGCATTTGACTTAAAGAGTATATGATGAATTTTATAGTTTGATAAAAATAGAGCAAAACTACTTGTATTTGAGAGTTTTGATGTGTGAGTAAGATTTGTTGTAAAGTTATTCATAGTATCTAAAAACTCTCCCATCATCTGGCTTGTTTGGGTAGCTATGTCATTCATCGCAAGAGAGTTATGTGAAATGTTCTTTGATTGGTCTTGAAGATGATTTATAGTGATACTAATCTCGCCAGTTGCTTTTTGAGTTCTCTCTGCTAACTTCCTAACCTCATCAGCTACAACCGCAAATCCTCGTCCATGCTCGCCTGCACGAGCAGCTTCTATGGCAGCGTTTAGTGCTAGTAAGTTTGTTTGGTCTGCTATATCTTTAATAAGACTGACTATCATAGCGATATCACCGACATTTGTATCCATCTCATTTATAGCATCAGAGGTATTTGTAACTAGCTGACTAAGACTCTCTATCTCTTTAGTAGTAGTTTGTAAAGAGTTATAGGTCTCTTGAGCAGATTCAGAAGCCTCTGATGTACTAGCAGTTACCTCTATAAATGATTTTTCTGTTTTGTTTATATCTGTAGTTATAAGATCAAAATTACCTTTCATCCCTGCATTGAAGTTACTAAAGGTAGTACTTAGCTGACCCATCACTTTGTAACTTTCATTTGCTTTCATAGATGCTACTGCCTTTTGTATCTGGTGTGCAGTCTCTTCAAACTCTCCTTGCAAACCGTCTGGATACATACTTCTATACATAAATCCCTGACTCACAGCATCTATGGTATTTCTACTTTCTCTAAGTACAACTTCCACTTGATCTAAACAATTATTTATATTCCACGCAATATTTTCTAACTTACTATCATGTCTGTACAAAATGATACGAGTTGAGAGTTTTCCTTCTTTAACATCTTCTAGAGTTACAGCTATTTTATTCATAAGTACTTCTTCGCCCTTATGTACATCTTGCTTTTGAGGAATAAACAAAGAAAGAATTGCTAGAGCCGCTATAAGGAGAGCAAAAACTATCTGAGAATTTACCGCTAAGATTGTAGCACTTACAAGCACTAAAATTAAAAGAGCAACAACTGCATAATTTTTCATAGAATCCACGCTACTCTCCTTTTTGAAGATTTACTACAAATTCTTCATAGCTTATCTTATTTTTTTGTAAAAAATCATTTAAAACTCTCTGAGACTCATCCATTCCACCACTTTTTTCTGCATCTATGAGTAGTTTATATATAGGAATTATAGTGTCGATGGCACTCTTTAATGGTTTTCTTCTAACAGAGGTATAACTTACAATATTTTTATCTGCATCCAAATCAGCTGTGACATATGTAAATACCCAGTAAAAGCCTCCATCTGCACATAGGTTTTTAACAAATCCAAAAAATTCTTTCTTATTTTTAATAAGATCCCATAGAATTTTAAAAGCGAGACGAGGCATATCAGGATGTCTTACAAGATTATGATTTGCCCCTATAAGCTCCGATGTTTTATATCCAGCAATATTGCTAAATATCTCATTACAATAGATAATATTGCCTTTAGTATCAGTTTTTGAGATTATAAAATCATTATCACCTAATTGTTTTTCAATGTCTGTAATATTTTTTGGAGCGTCTTTTTTAGAGAGCGTTTTTCTAAGCATAAATTACTCCTTAATAAAGCAAGTGCCTTATTCAACTATTAGTAAAAATTATACCTTAGTTTATAATTAAAAATATAGTCTAATTTACTCAAGCAATAAATACCTTCTTTTTGTTACTCATAGTAACACAATATTACTACATACCAAACATTCTAGGAATTTTTCCTAGCTTTGAGAGTCTTGCATAAACACCCCATAATTTTTTCATATAATGACCAATAATTGGAAGAGGTATCATGAAAGCTCTTTTATCATCCCTATATATAAGAGACGCGCCATCTCCGCTATCCATTAAGCACAGGATATTTATATGTTCTTTGTAAGATTTTAGGCTCGCTTCACCCTTATCTATTTGAGATATATTAAAAGCCACATTTTTAGCCATAAGTTCAGCTAAATGTCCTTGTTTGGCTCTCCAAGCTGGGCCACTAAGTGCTGCTATATCACCTATAGCATAGATATTCTTTGGCATCTCTTCATCATCAAATATAACGCGACAATAATCATCTATCTTTACAAATCCTGCCTCATTTGTTGGAAGCCCTGAGCCTTGAACTACCTCATGCCCACTTCCAGCTGCTATAAACATTGTAAGGTCTGAATCTAGCTTTGATCCGTCTTCAAATATAATGGCGTCTTCTTTAAATGACTTTATCTTTTTACCAAAGTACTGTTTTATTGCAAGTCTTTTACAAAAGTCATCCATCATCTTTAGAGCTTTTTCGCCCATCCTTGCTCCTGGCTCACTCATAGGAGCAAAAAACGATAATTCAAAATTATCTCTAATGCCTTTTTTCTTTAGTAGATTGTGAGTGTTAAACAAAAGTTCAAAAGCTGGTCCACCTCTGACACTAGAGCTGTCTTTTAAATTTCCTCCAAAACCAAAACAAATTTTACCGCTTTGCTTCTCTACAAGGGCATCTAGAGCATCTCTTAGTTTAAGTGATTGTTCTGGATTTGAACAGATTGAAAGAGTATGTTCTATGCCGTCATGCTTTAATTTTGAAGCACCCATAGCTAAAATAACATGGTCAAACGAGCTTAAAATCTCTCCAGATGCGAGAGTGTAACTATTTTCTTTTGCATCTATATAAGTAAGAGCATCTACTATAAGCTTAAAACCATGTACTCTTTGGAGTTCATGTAAGTCAATGCAAATCTCATCAAACTCTTTTTCTCGTGTTGGAATCCAAATGGAAGTAGGATAAATAAAAAAATAGTCTCTATCACTTACAAGTGTCACATCATAGTTGTATTTCTTTAAAAAAATCACAGCTTCAAGCCCTGCAAATCCACCACCAATGACTAAAACACGCTTCATAACATTCCTTTTATCAATATTTATCATAAAATATACCTCATATTGAGTTAAAGTATTATTAACGCTTCTTATTAATAAAATAAATTGCAACGAGACTTATTGAACCACCTATAATGATATGATTCTGCAACTCTTCACCTAAAACTAGCCAAGCAACTACTAGAGCAAAGATAGGAACTAAAAACATATAAGAGCTAGTTATCTCACTCCCAAGTCTAGCTGAGGCTATATAAAAGATGGTAGTAGCCACACTTTGACCTAAAACAGCTAAGTAAAGAAGCGCTATCCAGAACCTTGCATCTAACTCAAAAACATCCAAAAGCCCAGCATCATATGAGTAAATAAAAGAGGCAATAGTTGCAACTACAGAGATGTAAAAACTGTAGTGGATTGGGTGTATATGTTTGTTTGAGTGTTGTGAGAGTAGAGTAACTCCAGCCCAGACAATTGCACAGAGTACAAAGTAGATATTTGCGCTACTTAGTTCTAGTTTGTATATCTCTAGAATTATTGCGCCCCCTACAAGCCCTAAAAGCAGACCAAAATATTGTAAAGTTTTAAACTTTGTTTTAAACAAAATCCCAACTACCAAAAATGTTACAAGTGGTGTTATGGTTGTGATGATAACTCCACCATTTCCAGCAAATCCACTCTTTACTCCAAGATATGAAAAAACCATAAAAGAGATATTTAACACAGAGCTTGAGAGTATGAACTTTGAACTTTTTTTGTTTAGTCTAAGTGGTACTTTCATAAAATAAAGTATGGGGATAAAGGAGAGACTCATAAGAAAAAAACGCCAAAAAACCACGATTTCAAGTGATGAATTCTCTGTTAAAATCTTAAGAGCACTCCAGCCAGCTCCCCATAAAAACATAGCAAGAATAAGAAGATATGAGAAGTGAGAATTTTTCAAAGTTGGCTCATTTTAGACTTATTGTGATTTTCTTGTCATTATAGCTTAAAAGAAACTAGATTTTTTGGTAATATATCTGCATGAAATATATAGACTGGTTTGAATCTCACGCGCAAAAACACAAACATATTGTAAAAAAACTACAAGGTATGGCTTATACAAAAGAGCAAATAGTCGACTACTTTGATTTTGATAGCATGAAGAGAAATGAAGAGGACTTTTGCCCACTTTATAAAGAAGACAAAAAGTGTCACGATATGAAGAGCTTAAACTGTTATATGTGTGCTTGTCCAAACTTTAGATTTAATGATAATGGAATAGCAAAGTATAACAAGCAAATTATTCTAAGTGAATGCTCTATAAACAATGGTAAAAAATTTGCAAGTGATGGTTTTATTCATCAAGATTGCTCGTCTTGCACGGTCCCTCATCATAAGGCTTACATCTTAAAAAACTTCTCTTTGGATTGGACAGAGATGATGGAAAATTGTAAAAGTAATTAAAAAGGGATGAAATCATACTAGTATGATGGGCTTTCTGTCGAAGAAAACCAAGTGTTAACGTAGGTAGCGGGATTACTTCCGATACCCTAAGAAATAATAAAAAGGTTTGTTATGTTAAAGTTTATTTTTATGGTGGCAATATTGTCAATGGGACTCTTTGGAGATACCAAAGAGGCTTATAAAGCCTTTGCGAACAAAGAGTATAAAAAAGCATTTGAACTCTATGAAAAAAGTGCAAAAGATGGAGACACAAAGGCACAAAATGCTCTTAGTTATCTCTACTTTAATGGCTTAGGAATAGACAAAGATGCAAAAAAAGGTCTTGAGTGGTTAGAAAGTGCAGCCTCAAACTCAGATGTTACGGCTCAGTATGATTTAGGAATGATGTATCTTGTTGGTAATAATACCTCTCAAAACTCAAATGAGGCTCTAAAATGGCTAAGTAAAGCGTCAGATGCTAATAACCCAAATGCTCAGTATAACTTAGCTTTGATGTATTACAGAGGCGATGCAACTGATCAAAATATCACAAAAGCAGCTGAACTTTTAGAGAGTTCAGCACTTGGTGGAAATCTGCAAGCCGAGCAAAATATCGGAATAATATATATGCAACTTTTAAAACTTGACAAAGCTGCTAAGTGGCTTGAAATAAGAGCTACAAAGGGGGATGCGAATGCTTATTATCTTCTCGCCGAAATTTATTGCACTCAAGAAGAGTTTAAAAAAGCAAAAAAATGGGCTAAAAAATCAAAAGATTCTGGAGATGAAAAAGCCGAATTACTTTGGTTAAAATATAATCTAGAACAATATTAATTATAAAGTTTTACAGTATAATAACTCCATACTTAAAATATGGAGTCTATTATGAAATATCTACTCTTCTTGCTGATTGGCATCTCTCTTTACTCTTCAACTTCTTATCCATCCTCAGAATCTTGCAATGAGTGTCATGAAAATATTTACCGTGAGCACACAGCATCTATGCATCACAACTCATCTCTTTTTAAAGATGAAGTTCATGCAAAAGTAAAAGAAGCCACAAGTAAAGATAGTTATAAATGTGCCATTTGCCATATGCCAGCTGCTACAAATCTTCGCTCTATTATGAGTGGTGAGAAACAACCAGATGCTAATGATTACAGACAAACAGACGGTGTTTCTTGTTTTTACTGCCATCAAATCAGTAAGATTTATGACTCAAAAGCTCACAAAATAAACTTCTCAAACTACAAAGGTGATAATAAACCAGTAGTTTTTGGAAACTTGAAAAAACCTTATGAGAGCAACGAACATGAATCACAAGACAATGAGATATACAAAAACTCAGAAGTCTGCATGGGATGCCACTCTCATAAACAAAATGCAAAAGGTTTTGAAGTTTGCAATACTAAAAACCAGTATGATAAAACAAGTGATTGTATAGGCTGTCACATGACTAGAACTGCAGGAACTGTTGATAAGCAAAACAAGGGCATGAGAAAAGATTATGCCTCACATAATTTTTTAGGTGTTCACTCTGAGGAGATGGTAAAAAAAGCTGTAAAACTAGAGCTTAGCTACAAAGATTCTGTGCTAGAACTTACCATAAACAATAGAATGGGACATTCCATAATCACACATCCAATGAGATTAAAGTTTGTTAAAACAACTATCACAAGAGATAAACAAGTCATTTGGAGTAACTTTAATGAGAGTCCAATAGAAGATACTGAGGCTTCTTTTATCATACTCTTTAAAGATGCAGACGGAAAGACTTCTATGCCAAGCGATGCAGTTGAATACAAACTAAACAGAAACCTAAAAGCAAGCCAAACAAAAATCATCAAATATAAAGTACCAAAATTGCAAAAAGGTGATGAGATAAAAAGCGTCTGGATAAGCTATATAGTAAATCCAAAGATTGCTAAAAAGTTAGATATAAAGAGTGCAAATATTGTAAAACCGTATATGGGAGATGAAGTTAGTTTGTACATATACTAAAATCAGAATTATTAAATTCTGATTTTATACAATATCTTGTGAATCAAGGAGATATTAAAAAGTCTCACTTAGAATTATACTTACAAAGCTTGGCAAACTTTGTCATATATAAAATCAAACTTAGTTTATCAAAAAGTCTATGCGACTTACAAGGTTACAACCTTGCTTAGTTTAAAACTATTTTATACCCTATACCGTACTCATTTTGAATGAGATTTTCTGGTAGTTTTGCTCTTAAGCGTTTGATAAAAGATGTAACAGCATATTCTGAAAACTCTTTATCTGAGTCTTTATAGATGTGATAAAAGATGCTCTCTGCAGTAAATGCATGGTTTGATTTTGAGCAAAGTAGTCTAAAGAGCATTACCTCTTTTTCTTTTAAAGATATCTGTTTTTCAGAGTTCCAAAGAGTATAAGATGATTTATCCCAAAAAATGTTATTGCTAAGATAGATTCTTTTTTTTGAACTTCTCAGTTTTTCTACAAGTCCAAACAAAAGCTCTTTTAGCTTTATTGAGTTAATGGGTTTAATAAGATATGTTACAAGTTTTAGCTCTATAGCTTGAAGTAGTTTTTGCTCTTCTGAGTGAGCACTTATAATAATAATTTCAGTTTCTTCATCTTTTTGTCTAATGCGTTTTACCATTTCTAAACCATTTAGGTTTGGCATATTTATATCACTTATAATTATGTCTGGTTTTTTCTCTACATATTGTAAATAACCTTCATGTCCACATTTAGCCACATATACTTTTTTAAAAAAAATACTAAGATACTCTTGTAAATACTCTCTTAATTGTGTTTCATCCTCAGCTATAAGAATAGAAATATCTTCAATCATTTCATCAGTTTTCATTTTTCATCCTTATGATAAAAGTTGCACCTTTTTGGTTGTTCTCGACGCTCAAAGAGCCATTCATATTGTTTTCTATAATAGTCTTTGCAATATGCAAGCCAAGCCCAGTACCAAGGGATTGGTGTTTTGTTGTAAAATATGGGTTAAAAATCTTTGATATAATATCTTCATCTATGCCTTGTGCATCATCACTTATAATAACTAGTGCATCTGAGACATCTTTTTTTATCTCTATATCTACATTTACAAAAGGAAGTGCTCTTATATTTTTGATATCATAAATATTTGAGAGTATAGATACTATAACCTGAACAAACTCGTTTATATAACCCTTTGTATGCAGTTTCTCATCTATAGTTGTTTTAACTTCTATTTGATGATTTTGCACAGTATAATTTGTAATCTTTAAGGCTCTTTGCAAGCCTTCGTTTATATTAAAGATGCTTTTGTTTTTATTTGGTTTGTAGTAGTTCATAAAATCTTCTATCGTATCAGACATATATTCTACTTTTTCTTCCATAGTCTCTATTTTTTGTTCCAAATCATCACTGCTTAGTATTTTAGCACTATTTTTCTCTTTTAAAATGGCTAAAATGGTATTTATAATGGCTAAAGGTTGTCTCCACTGATGTGCGATATTGCCTATCATTTCGCCCATTTCAGCTCTTTTTGACTGCTCAAAGAGTTGTCTATCTCTCTGCTTTATCGTCTCTTTTTTCTCTTTTAGCTCATTTATAGTATCTAGTAGTTCTTGGTTATATTTAGCATCTATATATATTCCACACTCTAAGTTTTTCATATCTTCTATAAGATTTTTAATATATTTCTTTTTTATAATAGAACCGTGTTGCGGAGCTATAAGCTCTAAGTCAAGCTTTTCTATCTTTTGTAGTGCAAAGTTAAAAATATCCTTACTTGGCATATACTCCTGATGAAATTGTTTTGCTTTGGCAAAGTATGTCTCATCCGCATAAAATTCCCATGATCTCTCAACTCCGCCAAAAATATCACCTGAAAAAAGTGTCTTTGTTTGTGGGTCATAACTAACAAAAGCACCTGGTGCATGACAATATGGCGTTGTTAAAAAATCAAGTCTAAATCCACTTGAAGTGATAAGTTTATAATCCTTTTTATCTATCTCGTAGTAGTCTGAACGAATAAGATAGTGCTTGATTAAAAGAGAGGTTCTTGAGTGCGTTACCACGAGTAAGTCATCTCTATCAATAAGCTTTTCAATCTCAGGAACTGCAGCCGCTAAATCTGGATCTTGATGATGAAGTATGATATATTTGATACTGTTTATATCAGCTATACTTTCTACTTTTCTAACGGTCTCTTCAAACTCTAGCATTGAGCCAGGATCTACTAAAATAGATTCATTCCCATTCTCTATGAAGTATGGGTGACACTGAAACGGATCATCTTGTAGATACATTCCAACCCAATAAATATTTTTGCTAATCTCGATAGCATCTCTATAATTATGCTTAATCATTACCCTCAAACCATTTAAGTTGATCTCTGAGTTCAACAACTCTTCCCACTACTATAAGTGCTGGGGTCGGCATATCCTCAGTTTTTTCAACTATATTTTCTAATGTTCCAACAACAACCACTTGATCTTTTGTTGTTCCCTTTGAAATGACAGCTACAGGATAATCAGGACTTTTTCCAACCTCGATAAGCTTTTTAGATATCTTAGGAAGATTATGAAGTCCCATTAAAAAAACAATCGTATCATCTGATTTAAAATTTTCCCATGGTATTTGAGAAACT
>Ga0172377_10004349_pt1 | contig 14569 bp, 18 predicted proteins | sample Pumphouse3metaG_FD_119749 | JGI IMG/M metagenome (GOLD analysis project Ga0172377, IMG submission 119749) | Leachate microbial communities from a municipal landfill in Southern Ontario, Canada - Pumphouse #3 metaG | ecosystem: Engineered > Solid waste > Landfill > Unclassified | place: Canada... | reverse complement strand
GCGGGCAGGATGGACACTGCAACGGTTATCAAAAAGAAAAATGAAATCGTAGTTCAAAGCCCGGCAGTCTTAGCAAAAGAACCTGGCTCGCGGCTCATACAGGTAAAGCTTAAAAAAAGAAAACCGGTTTGGTTGCTTGATGCAACTGATTACGTTAACGAATTTGAAAACCGGGCAGGCGGGGAAGAGAGATCTGCCGAGGATTGGGAAGCATTACTTTCGCTTGCTGGAGAAGCCGGGAGCAAAGGAGGCATTGCTTTGCAGATGTACCTGGAGAAGATGCAAGGGTTGACGCGTATGCCGGATGGCAGTATCCGGTTTTAATTATGATATTCTTTTTTTAATGTACTTGCGCTTCAAAAACAGGCATATTTTTATGCGCAAGGTCTGCCTTGTTGGTATAGCTCAGCGGCTTTATAGGAGCTTCTTACCAGCGGTGCAGAGGCAATACCGGAAAAACCCATTTCCAGAGCAGGCTGGATATAACCGGAGAATTCTTTCGGTGTTACATAATTTATAACCGGATGATGCTGGCTTGATGGGGCAAGGTACTGCCCCAGCGTGATAAGATTGCATCCCGCCTTGCGCAATTCCTTCATAACTTCAATAACCTCTTCACGCTTTTCTCCCAGGCCTAGCATCAGGCCTGATTTTGTAACCATTCCCGGGTCAATTTTCTTAATTGAGCTTAGCAAATCGAGTGAACGCCGGTAACCGGCAAGCGGTCTTACCTGGCTGTAAAGCCTGGGCACAGTCTCAATATTGTGGTTAATAACAGAAGGTTTGGCGTTTATAACTGTTTCAATGGCAGCGTCAAGCCCCTGAAAATCTGGAATTAGCACTTCAACTTTTGTACCCGGACAGACCAAGCGAACAGTTTCAATGGTTCTGGCAAAATGGGATGCTCCTCCATCATCAAGATCATCTCGCGTTACAGAAGTTATAACAACGTATTCGAGGCCGAGCCTTTTTACTGCTGTTGCGATCCGCTCTGGTTCGCCATTGTCCAGCGGGGATGGTTTGCCTTTTGTTATGGCGCAAAATGTGCAGTTGCGGGTGCAAACATCTCCCATTATCATAAAGGTGGCGGTTTTTTTGGCAAAACACTGGCACATGTTGGGGCAAAGTGCGCTCTGGCATACAGTGTTGAGTTTCAAGTCTCTCAGCACGTAAGAAACGTCGGCCATTTCATCTACCCTGGGGATTCTCTGTTTAAACCAGTCTGGAAGCCTTTTACCCAAAAATCTCTCCTTTCATGTGAGTGTCGTTCAGCGGTTCTGTCTGGATATCAAGAATGCGAGACAGAGTGTCGAGGAAAACCGGCTTGACCTCGTCGACTGTAACCTTTTTTTCGCTGAGACTTGTAATTGAGGCAGGCTCTTTGCCTGGAATCCCGCACAGATTGATGATCTTGAAATCGTCAAGCTCAGGGTTGATGTTAAGCGAAATTCCGTGCATGCTGATACCTCTTGTAAAATGGAGACCGATAGCCGCAAGCTGTTTTCCTTCTGCCCATACTCCCGGGTGCTCCTGCCATCTTTCGGCGTATATACCGAAGTGTCTGGCAGTGTCAATAACTGTCTGTTCGAGGTCATGCATAAACCGGCGAAGTTCTCCTCTCCGCGCTCGCATGTCCATAATCGGGTAAACTACAAGCTGCCCCGGGCAATGAAAGCTTGTATCGCCGCCCCGATTGGTGCGGCAAACTTCCACTCCTCTGCGGCTCAGTTCCTCTTCATCTGCAAGCACATTCTCGGCCTTGCCGAATTTTCCCAGAGTTACAGTAGGTGGATGTTCCATGACCAGTAAAACGTCTTCAATTTCTTTCCTGTACCTTAATTCGGCAAGTTTGAACTGTGCGGCGTAAGCTGCCTGATATTCAATTAAACCGAGGTCCCACACCCAACATTTATTCATCCTGTCTATAATAGCATGCCCGCCTTACATATCCGGATTTGTGTTGTAAATGGCATATTCGATACCGGTCAGCAGACTATCCAACTCCTCCGGTTTAGAGAGTTTTACGACGTATATCCAACCCCTCAAATATGGTTCGACTTGCATGATGAGAGCATTGACGTAGAGATCTTCGTTTACCTGTACGATTGTGCCACTCACGGGGCTGTACATGTCAACGTTCATTTTCTGGCCTTCAAAATTCCCCAGCCAGCCGTCATAAGCCAGGTCGCTGCCTTTCGACAGCAAGGTAACCTCCCCCCTTTCAACAGCTCCCAACAGTAGATGCATTTTATCGCTAAGCCCTATTACTGCCAGATCGTCGTGCAGTGGTTTTACCCATACGTGTTCATAGGAATAGAGTCTATCGGTGGCAACCTTGCTGGTGCAGCCGACGGTATCTTCCAATGGCGGGTTTGTTTTAGGAGGCACATAAACAAAATCACCGTTGCCAGCTGTAGTTGTCGGCGGGGTAGTTGAGGTTGGTGTAGTGGTAGTTGGCGCAGTAGTGGTAGGTGTTGTCGTAGTAGGCGCAGTTGTTGTTGGTTCGTCCCCCTGGCAGGCAGCCGCAATCGATGTCAGTGCCAGGCTTCCGGTTATAAGCCCGGTGCTTTTCAAAAAGCTGCGCCTGGATATTCCGCTCGGTGCAGATCCGGTGTTTTTACTCTTTTCGTCATTTGATTTTTTCATCTTCTTCCTCCGTCAGGTTTCGATAATCCTATATCTGTGTAAGGTAATAGATGCCAACTCCAATAAATATTATTGCCATCACGATTCGAAGTATTTTTTCGGTTTTGCCCAGATTGTTGACCCATCTTGATACGGCTGTCACTCCGGCTGCGATTAGCATTCCGAAGAAAATAACCGGTAACCCTGTTCCAATGGCAAACAGTGGAGGCAGGAAAACTCCCCCGGTTGAAGTAAGAGCCATAGGTATAAGCACAGCAAAGAAAAGTACAGCACTGTATGGGCAAAAAGCGAGGGCGAATATAACTCCCATTAGAAAAGAACCAACTAAACCCCAATCGGAAACCTTGTTTCCCAGCGCGGTGATTCTGCCGCCTCCACCGAAGGAGAAACGATCGATAACAAGCATCAGGATCCCGGCCAGAATAAGCAGGGGGCCGAGTACATATGTTCCCACGTCTTCCAGGAAGTTGCGTATGGCCGGTGTTTCCATTCCTATGGCGATTATCAGCAGGCCAATAAGAGTGTAGGTTATCATGCGTCCGAGCGAATAGAGCAGACTGGCCATGATGGCATATTTGCGGTCGGTGATACGGCGGCTTATATAAGCGATAGAAGCTACGTTGGTTGCCAGCGTACAGGGGCCGACGGAGGCCATCAATCCGAGCAATACAGCTGCAATCAGAGTTATTTCGGTATTAAGAAACAGGTTATGAAAAAAATCAGACAGCCATGCCATTATTCTTCTCCGTAGAGAGCTTTATCCATGTTTTTCTTGAGCTCGCCGATAAATTTGTTCTTGAGTTCCTGGTTGGTTCCGGTTGTATCGGTATATAGCCAAATTCTTCTCACTTGCCAGGTGCTGGTTGCTTCCCCATCACTTATCGTGGTTATGAAAAATGCAAATTTGGATGCTTTGAACTCATCCATGAGCGGTTTGGTAGCGGGGTCCCTGGTATCGTGGCTTTTATAGACAAGAGTCCCGTCTTCGACTTCCTGTCCGTAATCTTCATCCATGACGGTATTTACCCACTCAACTGCCAGATCAAGGCAAAAGCAGTTATCTGACTCGTAAAAAAAGTTTACCTCTACCATGTCTGCATCGCCGGTGTGTGGAGGGGGAGTCGTTTGGCCGGAGTTGCCATTGCACCCTGTTACCCCAAAAACGGCAACAAGAAAGGTCATAATTAGTACTGGTACTAGTTTATTTTTGTTCATAATATGCCTCCTTTCAGGCATAAAGACTTTTTATAATACGCTTAACCGGCTTGCGCTTTGGAAAGCATTTCTGCAATTTCCTGCCTGGCTGGTACTTTGCCGGCGCAAACAACTTCTTCATTTATTACCAGGCCCGGTGTGGTGAGAATGGGGTAATCCATTATTTTTCCCATGTCCTGGATGTATTCTATTTTGGCTGATATTCCCATTTCGTCCACTACTTCCCGTACTAATTTGTCCAGCTTGTGGCATTTGGCACAGCCCGGTCCTAAAATTTTAATGTCCATGTTTTTCTCCTTTAATGATTATTAAGCAACAGCACCAAAGATAAGTCCTGAAATGGTGGCAAATAACACCACCAGCCCAACATAGGTAAGGGTTTTTTTGGTTCCCATAATAGAACGTATAACCAGCATATTGGGCAGAGAAAGAGCTGGACCCGCCAGCAGCAAAGCCAGAGACGGGCCTTTGCCCATACCAAGATCCATCAGAGCCTTGATTATGGGTACTTCTGTAAGGGTGGCGAAATACATCAATGAACCGAATATCGAGGCAAAGAAATTGGCACCGATGCTGTTACCACCAACAAACCGCCCGACTGCAGCTTCAGGAAGAAGTACAGTTATGATGCCGGCAGCAAAAACACCTACCAGCAGCCAGGGGGTGATAAGGCGGACGAACCGCCAGGTTTCCTTCATCCATATACCAAATTCATCACGCGTAAACCATTTCCATACGATTATCACCAAAGCCGCCAGACTGACCCCCAGCATTATCCAGTTGGAGGAAGCCGCAAAAAGAAGCACTCCAACCAGAACTACAAATAATACTATTTGCTGCCACCACTTCTTGGCGTCCGGATCATCGCAAAGATTGGCAAAGGCCGCGTCATTTTTCTTGTTTCGATCTTCGTTGCGGTATATGAATGCCATTATGAGCCCGATAGCTACTGAAAACAGTATCGCACCGATCGCTCTTGCTATCCCAAGATCAAGCCCCAGCAGGCGGGCAGAATAGGTGATCGCCAGAACGTTGATGGCAGGTCCGGAATAGAGAAATGCGACAGCCGGACCGATACCGGCTCCCCTTTTATATATGCCTCCAAAAAGTGGAAGAACTGTACAGGAGCAAACTGCCAGAATCGTGCCGGAAACAGAAGCGACGCCATATGAGAGAAATCGATTGGCGTTAGGGCCAAAATACTTAAGCACGGCATTCTGGGAAATAAAAACCGATATTGCACCGGCGATAAAAAAAGCCGGAACCAGGCATGTTATTACATGCGCTGAAAGGTATTCCAGCAGGGCATTCCATCCTCCTTGGGCAAGTTCGGCAAGAAGTTCCATTTACTTTTAACTCTTCCTTCCCGGCTTAACCATTTCGTTTAATATCCAAACGAACTGGTCTTCAGCCGCTTGCTCTTTTTTTGCGCAACAGGAATTACCGGTTATGACCCGCTGGATATTTTGAAGGTTGTATCTGTCATAACTCGCCTGCTCATCGTTCTTCAACATGCTTTCTATGTTATGGAGCAGGCAGGTAACAAGAGGGGAGGCTTTGCTTTTATTTGCAGAATATAATGACCATTGGCCTTCCCTGGTCATGGTTAGCAACCCTGCATCGTATAACTGGTTTAAATTGCGAGATGCGCGGGTTTGAGAGATATCAAGTGCCGACATTACTTCACAGACACAGCATTCACGCATCAGTAGAATGTTAAGAATACGTAGCCTGGTCTCGTCGCTGAGAGCTTTAAACATTTTCGCTGTGATTTTCATCTCGGATTAATTTCTTTAATGCGCATATGCGCTTATAAGAATTGTAAACCCAGTAATATAATAATGTCAATACCGGAGGCGCGAGGTGGTTTTGGTTTATGGGATGCGGAGCTTTATCTGTTATAATCAACTGGAATATGGCTGCAAATATTTCTCTTTATATACATATCCCTTTTTGCATCAGAAAATGCTCTTACTGCTCTTTCGTGTCTTACTCTGGCAGACAGGATGCCATGGAGCAATATTCGCAAGCGCTTACCAGGGAAATAATCCAGCGCGTTGATAACCGGATGTTGAAAAGTGTTTATTTCGGGGGTGGTACCCCAAGCCTTCTTCCGGCTGATCATATAAGCAGGCTGCTTGAGTGTATCGGCACTCATCTCCCGCAAAACAGGGAAATAGAAATAAGCCTTGAGGCCAATCCGGGAACAATCAACCATAAACACCTGTACGCAATGCTCTCTTCGGGGGTAAACCGTCTTAGTATCGGGTTGCAAAGCCTTGATGACGGAGAGCTAGGCGTCTTGGGTCGTCTGCATAGCTCGGCTGAAGGATTGAATGCAGTGGCATACGCTCGCGGAGTCGGTTTTAAAAATATCAACCTGGATCTGATTTACGGTATTCCCGGCCAAACCTTGCCATCCTGGCAGTACACCCTGGAAGGAGTTTTGAGCCTGGAACCGGAGCACCTTTCCCTTTACGGCCTGAGCCTGGAGAGTGGCACTGCAATGATGGAAAAGATTGAAGCTGGTGAGTTGCCCACTATTGATCCGGATGTCAGCGCCGAACAATACGAACTGGCTGAAAAGATACTGGCGGCGAAAGGTTACCGGCATTATGAGATTTCAAACTGGGCAAAGCCAGGTTTTGAATGCCGGCACAATATGGTTTACTGGAAAAACGAAGAATATATTGGGGTGGGTGCTGGAGCCTGCTCACATATTGGAGGGCATCGTTTTTTGAATACCTCTTCTCTGGAAAAATACATCGATGCGTTTACGGGTAATGGGGCAGCCGTCGAAAGTGATGAAACCATCAGCCCGGAGATGGCTGCGGCTGAAGCAGCGATACTTGCCTTGAGGCTGGAAGAAGGAGTAGAGATAAGCAGCTACAATAATGATTACAAAACAGACATTCTGTCTGTTAACAGCAAGGAGATAAAGGAGCTTGAATCCTACGGACTTATTGAAAATAATGGAGTTAACATAAAGTTAACTCCAAGAGGGAGATTGCTGGGTAATGAGGTGTTTTGGAGGTTTCTCCCAGCGTCTTCAGCTCAGAACGACACAAACCAGGTAGCAATGGAGAGAGAATGAACCAGAACTTGATTAGAAACTTTTGCATAATCGCTCATATCGATCATGGTAAATCGACTTTGGCTGACCGGCTGATCGATATAGCCGGTACCATGAAGAGAAGCAAAGTGACCGAGCAGGTTATGGATAGCATGGAGCTTGAACGCGAAAGGGGAATCACGATCAAAGCCAAGGCGGTCAGGCTGGATTATAAAAACCGTGCTGGAGAGCACTTCAGGCTTAACCTTATCGATACGCCAGGCCATGTTGATTTTTCTTACGAAGTTTCGCGTACACTGGTTGCCTGTGAAGGCGCCGTGCTGGTTATCGATGCCACTCAGGGAATCCAGGCGCAAACCCTGGCCAACATCTATATAGCCATGGAACACAACCTGGTGGTGATCCCTGTCATCAACAAGATAGATCTTCCCGGAAGTGAGCCCGAAAGGGTCATGGAAGAGATAAAAAGCGTACTGGGCTACAACCTCAGCGAAACCTTTTTTATCAGTGCAAAAACAGGACAGGGAGTTGGCGAACTCGTCGAGGCGATTGTCGATCGGATCCCTCCTCCGGGTGGCGATTTGAATCTCCCTACCAGGGCTCTTATTTTTGACTCCCATTACGATGATTACAAGGGAGTCATCGCTTACGTTCGGGTGGTTGACGGAAGGCTGGAAAAAGGCAGCAAGGTGAGGTTGATGGGAGAGGGCACCCAGATGGAAGTGCTGGAGCTGGGATATTTCGCTCCTGACCCCACTCCGGCTGAATCACTGCAAGCTGGTGAGGTCGGCTACATAGCAACCGGTTTAAAGAGTGTAGCTGAATGCAGGGTTGGAGATACGGTAACTGTTGTCTCGGGCGGTGCAACTGAACCGCTTATCGGGTACGACCTGCCCAAACCGATGGTTTATGCTGGCATTTACCCTACCCAGGCCGATGATTACGCTGACCTCAGGGAGGCGATAGAAAAACTGAACTTAAACGATGCTTCACTGACTTTCGAGCCGGAAGCAAGCCCAATTCTGGGGCAGGGTTTTCGCTGTGGATTTCTGGGGTTGCTACACCTTGATATTGTTGTAGAGAGGCTGGAGAGGGAATTTGGGCTTTCGCTGGTTGTAACTATCCCGGGGGTAAAGTTCATGGTAACCAAAACCAGCGGCGAAATAAGCGATGTTACCAGCCCGGTGGATTTTCCTGATCCCTCCGAAATTGCAAAAATCGAAGAACCGTGGGTCAGGATTTCGGTGGTGACCCCTTCCAACTTTATTGGCGCACTGATGGAAGTCATGCAGGAATTTGAAGGGGTGTACAAGCATACCGAGTATCTTGGGCAATTTACCGCTTTGGGCGAAACTGGCCAGCGGGTTCAGCTTGAATACGAAATGCCATTGCGCAGCATGCTGACAACTTTTTATGACTATTTAAAAAGCCGCAGTCGGGGGTATGCTTCCCTTGACCATGAGCTGCTGGGTTACCGGGAGGCTAAGCTGGTGAAGCTGGACGTACTGGTTAATGATGTGAAAGTGGATGCTTTCAGCCGCATTATACCTCCGGAAAAAGCTCATGATATCGGCAAAGCGGTGGTAAGCAAATTGAAGGATTCAATCCCTCGCCAGCTTTTCAAAGTGCCTTTGCAGGCGGCTATAGGTGGCCGGATCGTTGCCAGGGAAGATATTTCTGCCCGTCGTAAGGATGTGCTTTCCAAATGCTATGGTGGCGACATAACCCGCAAGAGGAAGCTTCTGGAAAAGCAAAAAGAAGGCAAAAAGAAGATGAAGATGATCGGCAAGGTGGAAGTGCCCAAAGAAGCCTTCCTGAGCATTATGAAGCTGGGGTAACTAACACAGGGCAGTCACTGTTACTATCTCATCTGACAGGAAGATTACTTTTCTGATCTCATAACAGCATAAACGGAATTCCTGCTGTTGCCAGTTTATCCAGATGCTAGGAATCAGAGGTTGTTAACCTGGTTCCGCATTCCGGGCAGTATTTCATGCCTTTATTTGTTTTTGTTCCGCAGTTTGTACAATAACCTTCTGTTTCAATATGAGCATGAGTAGAGCCTCTAACTGGCAAAGCCTGGTCTTTTTTGCTGCTCTTGGTCAACGCCAAAACCAGTGCAACTACCCAGCCAATAAAAGTCCATCCCAACAGAGAGTTCAGCAGGAATACTGTAAGTTTGTTATCGGTGTTTCGGGCAAGTGAAATTATAGTGGGTACAAAATATAAGGGAAATAGAATTATAGCTACTTCTATCGGGCCGGGAGGATTAATTGCCAATGGTAACGATTGTATTAATTCAATTGCATATGAAGCCAGCATAATCGAACCCCTTCTACTTATTTACCTGTACTGCTTCGCTCAATTGTACAACTTGATTTCCTGTTGTCAATGATTTTTACTATTTTTTACAGCCAGCCAGCACTGTTGGTTGGGCAGGGCAGACAATGCGGTTTCATATGGTTATAACCTTAATACATGGGTGGGGCGGGTTAAAGGATAACTGGAATTCAGGAAAAGCAGGTATTGAACAAGGCCTGAGGTTGAGTTACTATCAATATATCAATCTGAGTAAAAAGGTATTGCAGAGTTGCAAGCAGGTCTAGCTAAGTTGCAGGAGTAAACAGTGAATCGGGAGAGGTGCAAAAATGGATAATTTCTTTGTAATACCTATTTTATACACTGTCTTTATTGGAGGCGTATTCGTTTTTGGTTACTGGGCTTATGCAAAAGGAGTATCAGTAAAATGGTATGAATTGCTTTCGGTTGTTACAGGCTCGCTGTTGGGCTTGATGACATGTGTATACGTATTAAATTACTTATCTGCCGTCTGGCTGATCCTGCTCATGCCCGCTCTAGCTTTAATTTTATTTGGTTGGTGGTGTGTTACAGGCCGCTATAAAACAAGCAATCGTACATAGTGTATTCAAGCATATCAATCATGGAAATAAAAACGATTTGCGCGCTGTAATCCCCGCCTTTTGCCAGCCTAACGGATGCTTACTTCAAAAGTTTTCTCATCCCGGACAGACGACCCAAGGATAGTATGTGAATATAAAAACTCGACCTGGGTTGTGCCGCTGTCAATCGCTTTGAAAATAAAGTACTGGTTGCCCCTGTCGTCCATAAAATCTATCCCGAACCAAACATAGCTGCTTTCTATTAATTCCAGGCAGCTGTTGTCATGTGTGACCGTCCAAACCAGCCCCAATCTGGGGTTTCTGGGTAGTGCTATAGCAAACACCTCGCCGGTTTCAGTTTCAACCTTTTCACTCATCTGATAATAGGTTGGAATATCCAGCCAGGAAATAACAGGGGTTTCTGCAACTGTAGTTACCGTTATGGTTTTGGTTTGAACTGGACTATTGCAGCCGCTGGCGAACGCAGATGCTGTAAAAGTGAGTAGAAGAACAGCCAAAAGAAGTCTTCCTGATTTATTTTTTTGTAAATTATTTTGTGTTGGCATGGCTGATTCCAGGGTATATGCTTTTGCCCCTGAGTATGAGGATTATTCCCGATGCTGCCAGGGCTATAAATGTCAGGAACAGGAACACCACCAAAACTCCGGGTTCATTGAACAGAGGTAATGTAGTCAAATCACTCATCAGGATTGATGCCAGGAGGTAAATACCACTAATCATAAAAATCAATCCCCCGGCAACAACATGCAGCCTCCTGGCAACTTCAAGCGTAATGGCAATAAACCCTATACTGCCCAGAAAAGTAATGATAGCGTAAAGTAAAATACCCAGAAGACTATGAGAGGCTTCGATGCTTTGGGCAATATTGATGATTACGGCAAATATAACGGCCGACGTTAACAGGGCATAAAATACAAGCTGAGCGGTTATGGTGAGCGATATTCTTTTTGATAGCTGTATTTTCTTTTGGAAAAATTGCACCCATTGAACGATTGCCCATATCACAAATATCGGCAAGCCGATCGCCATTAAAACCAGGGCTATCCAGCCTAAAACTTCGCTGTATTCCATCTGCTCTTCCCAATGCCCATTGTACCCCGATATTATCCGGTGTCAATAGTGGTTCAGCAAGAGATAATAAGTTCATTTTGATTGCCGGCAAGTGAACTGCCCGGTATAATTTAACACTGTCTTCGATTAATAATGGAGTGTTTTTATGTGGATAGCTAACCTGGCTTCGGGTGCTTTGCTGTTGTTCCTGGGGTTTATAACTCGAGTTTTTAAGTTGAGCATGCTTGTTGCAGGATATAACACTGCCTCTGAAGAAGAAAAAAAGAAAATCGATGAAAAAAAGATGACCCGGTATGTGGGTAATCTGCTGATGATAGCGGCCGGAATTTTACTTGTGTTCGGTCTGGTTTCTTTGTGGTTCGAATTTGCAGACTATTTGTTTTGGATTTCGTGGGGATTGTTTTTGGCAGTCATAATTGGTGGACTGGTATATTTAAACACCGGCAAACGGCTGGAAAAAGAATAATGAGTCCATTTTCAGTCTTAACAGACGGCGTAAATTAACAGAGTGTCTGGCAATAGAACACTGTTTGATCTCAGTGAACCTGGCACAGCAACGCACTTGCTGTGCCGCTTTTTATTTTTTAAGCAGGGAAGTATTCAGGCTATTTAATTCCTACCAGCGTCAAATCAAAAGTGAGATCTTTCCCGGCCAGAGGATGGTTGCCATCTACGGTAATAGTGTTTTCTTCCACTTTGGTGATGGTGACTATGGCTCCGGTTCCATCAGGGCGGCTTGCGCTTAATTGCTGGCCGATACTCGGCTCCAGACCCTCGGGCAGTTGAGACCTGTCAATAGTTGCGATAGCATTATCGTTGCGTTCTCCATAAGCTTCGGCACAGGGGATGGTGATGGTTTTATTCTCTCCAACCTTCATGCCGACTATTGCTGAGTCAAAGCCCGGGATCACTGAACCTTCACCAATAGTGAACTCAAGCGGCTCGCGGTTGATGGATGAATCAAAAACCTGTCCATCGCTGAACATGCCCGTGTAGTGTACTTTTACAGTTTCTCCGTTCTGTGCAGTGACCATTTCTTCTCCTTAATCATATAATGCCCTGGCTTTAAGCCTTTATGACGGGCGGATATTTTTAAATGCTTCTCTTGATTCCTCGATAATCTTGATGGCGGCGTCCTGGTCCTGCCATCCGTAAATACCGGTTTTCTTGGCCTCAAGTTCTTTGTAAACAGTAAAAAAGTGCTCAATCTCCTTAAGCATGTGCGGTGGAACATCTTCCAGTTTTTTGATGTGGTTCCACATGGGGTCATTCACCGGAACGCAGAGGATCTTTTCGTCCGGGCCTTTTTCATCCCTCATGCTAAAAAGGCCAACCGGATAGGCGTCAATCACGCATCCCGGGAAAGTAGGCTCCCACACCATTACCAGTGCATCCAGGGCATCTCCATCACCGGCCAAGGTATCCAGGATAAACCCATAATCACTGGGGTAGTGTACTGCTGAAAAAAGCATACGATTTAATTTTATGGCTTTGGTCTCGGGGTCGTATTCATATTTGTTCCGACTCCCTTTGGGGATTTCGATCATTACGGTTACCAGCATTGAGTTTATACTTCCTTTTTTGTTTATAATACAGGTCTGTTATATAAGCCTGGCACTCGTGCGACAGGGAAATAAACTGTGAAATAAATATAAGTTACGTTATGAACCTTTGAAGAGGTAGTTGCCGTTGGTCGGCCTCTTTTTCAGCGAATATATGCTGACATTATATTACTTGTGAACCCATCACACAAATCCGGGCAGTACCAACCTCAGGCGGCAAGTCCTGGAAACAGCCTGGCGGTAATGGGTTGTCAAAACAAGATATGTTTCCTAAAATATATTAAGCAGTAAACGGGAGGTTATATTATGGCTGAAGAACTTGGGCGGATCACCAAACCTGATGCAGAACAGTTTAAAAACGGCAGGCGTCTGTTTCTGGTGCCCCTGATTTTTACACCGCCTTCTCCCCCCAAAGAGTTGCAGGAAATCGTAGAGCACTATTGGCAGGAGGCATTAAGCCAGATACACGGTCTTGAGTCACGCATCGGTCGCGTAAAGCGGTTTTACCATGAGATGATAGCCCTGGACGGAGAAAGCGGTCTTTCAATGCTGGCTTCACTCAATTCAGGCAGTTATAACCTGGCCAGGAAAATGATTGAACAGGGTGGCGAATTCACATCCATTGAAGATAGTGATCTTCTGAATGAATTCATGGATTGGGGGCGCTGCCTGTCTACCGGGCTATACAGTCACAAGGTTCTTACTACCGTTCTGCAATCTTATCAGAATACGCAGGAACAGAGAAATAAAGAAATGGCAACCAGGCTGGATAAAAGCCTGGGCAGTGATGAAATTGGTTTACTTGTTGTAACCGAGAACCACCGTATTCAGTTTCCTGCCGATATCGAAGTATTTTTCGTAGCTCCGCCGTCACTTGATGAGTATAAACGCTGGCTCAGGCGCCAGGAGGAACCGCCTAAACAGGAAAAGCCGCAAAAGGAAGAATCCAAAGAACGGGAGCCGGCTGAAGCTGAAAAGAAAGAAAAACCAGAACCGAAAGCCGGGGAATCTGAGGGCGAAAAGCCGCAACCCCCCAGGAAAGCCCGCAAGAAAAAATCCTCTTAAACTCAGTAGTCTTAAAGATGTGTGTTAATCGGTTGCCTTCCCGAAGGAGGCCTTTATAACCTGCGCCACTTTTGAGTTGGGCGCCCCATTAACCGTGTAATCCTGGAGTCGGGCATTAGCCCGACGAAGAATCTTATACGGATAGCGCTCGTTGTAACATGGGCTGTTTTCGTATGGGCGAGCTCTAATCTTAAAAGACCCTTCGCTGGCGCTCGAGGGTGACACGTGTTTTTGAAGGCTTTTCATTTAATGATCTTCCCCGCAATAGTGCCCGCCGTAACATGGGCTGTTTTCGTATGGGCGAGCTCTAATCTTATAAGATTCTTCGTTTACACTCAGAATGACACCCCTATTGTGTCTTTTTGGAGGAGAGCAGCCCATTGTCTACGCCACTTTTGAGTTGGGCGCCCCATTACCCGTGTCATCCTTGAGTCGGGCGCCAGCCCGACGAAGGATCTTCCACGGATAGTACTCCTGGTAACATACGCACTGTTTCCGCATTTAAGCGTTACGCGTTTTACCAGATACTAATGAATGAGAGGCGTGTTTTTACCTCAGGAGTGCAAAAAGGGAACTCACCCGGAGGTTATTACTTCCGCAATAAGATCGGGTAGTCCAAGCAGGGAAGAGATGCGATAACCTTCCTGCAGATTGTCATCAAAAAGATCATCACGGTCTACCAGCACGCCGGTCATACCTGCCTTTTCAGCACCAACAACGTCTATCTGGTATTGGTCGCCCACGTAAAGCGCCTGCTTTAGGTCAACACCAGTTTCTTCACAGGCCAGCTGAAAGATTTCGGGAGCGGGTTTATACAAGCCGGTTTGATGGGAGGTTAGAATGATATCAAGAAACGGAGAGAATCCCATTTCCTCGCACATTGGATTGATATCCCGGTCTATATTGGAAATGATCCCCAGTTTGTAATTATTGTGGTTTAGTTTTTCAAGGACTGGCAATACATCGTTAAAAGGTGCCATTTTGTATTTTACCTGGCCTAATTCTCTCAGCACATC
>Ga0172377_10004347_pt1 | contig 14570 bp, 12 predicted proteins | sample Pumphouse3metaG_FD_119749 | JGI IMG/M metagenome (GOLD analysis project Ga0172377, IMG submission 119749) | Leachate microbial communities from a municipal landfill in Southern Ontario, Canada - Pumphouse #3 metaG | ecosystem: Engineered > Solid waste > Landfill > Unclassified | place: Canada... | reverse complement strand
CGGCCGATAGCATATGTTGATATTATCTTCTGCGGGACGATATATGGCAAGTTCTCCGCCATAAATGGCCTGAATTGTAACTTGATTGTCAAGGGTGAGATGATCACCCTGTATTGAAATAAGTTCTTGCTTTCCGGGCCGGGATTGCAATTCAAGCGAACCCTTTTCGGATTTGATCGTCCGCTTGAAGTGATTATAAACATCATTTGGCAAAAGGAAGTGAAGGCCTTTTACCGCCTTCAGCTGAACCATTTTTGTGGTCGTTACGCGTTCGAAAAGGATCATCGACTTATCGTCTGGCAATGCTGCAATCACGGATTGATGGTTGGCAAAAGTATCGTTTCCTTCGCCTTCGCCCTGGGGCGAGGCTTCACCCCATAAATGACTTCCGTAAGTCAGAAAGCCATTTGGAAATTGAATGCCGTTGCAATGATTGATTTCGGGACAGTATGCTCTTTGTGCGGTAACGAGGTCTGCCTGCATATTTCCTTGCCATTCAGCGATATTGCTGGTATTTGTGGGAAGACATAATCCCGTAGGCCCCTGAGCTCCATGCCAAACAAAACTCCGAATTGCTTCTTTGTTGCGGTTCAGATAGGCGCCCTCAAAATCATCCTGCCAGGTGGCATCAAGGGGGTATTCTTTTTGATCGGATGCCGGTAAATCAAAGAGTCGTCTGTAGGCCGCGCCGTAACTTAGCCCAAGAAAGAAGTCGGACTCCAAGCGGCAGTAGTAGTAGAGATTGACTTCGCGGAGTTTGGTCAGGCGTTTGCTTAAAAAACTGCCGTCTTGGTTGTCATCCTGTTCGGTCTTTATAATATCGAGATAATTTTTTTCAAGAACCGATGCTTCTGTTTCGCCGTAAAGGTCTTGAATCATCAGCCATACTGGAATGACATAAGTCTGGCAGTAAGTATAGCGTGATCTTGTATCGCCGCCGATGCGGAGAAGCCGGCCATCTGGGAAAGTGAACTTTTTCACGACATTCCAAAGCTCACGGACATGCCAATAGAGTTCTGCCGGCGGTGTCTGATGTTGCATTTTGCAGTTGAAATGCAGCATCGCTAAATTGGATAGGGTAATAATCATATAGCCAACATTCATATAACCGTGATGGTCTAAGCCGTAATTTGGCGTAAAATTAAAGCCGATATGCCATTCCCGTACGGGCTTTCCGTAAAATAATTTTTCGCAGGCGGCATCCATAGGGTGGCTGATTGCATTTAACAAGAAGCTGTGCGATTTTTCCAGATAAGCGTCATGATTCGGCAAATCGGGATAGTCTAATGCGGCTCTTAATAGATATCCACCATTCCATGCATTGGATTCTGGTTTGTTTTGACCTGAGGTGCCTACCATATTGGCCACAACCGGATATTCTTTCAGCAGCCAGTCCGCTTCCGACTCTGTTAAGTTGCGTAATCGTTTTTGATCGTCTTCGGTAAGAAAGGGCCGGATTAAATTCAGTCCGTGGGACATGCGTTCAAGACCGAGAACGCTGATCCAGTGATTTCCCCATTGTTTTCCATCCGTACAAAGCGCATCGCCAGTTTTATGTGTGCGCATTATATATCGTAGTAATTGCAGCGCGAGTTCTTTGATTTTTGCTTGCGGCATTGGGCTGTCTTTCGGTAAGTCCGGCGCCGTTGCCAAGGTGGCTAACGCTGCAAAAATATTGCAATTGCTTTGAGCGGGCCAGTGGGCGCTTTCGCCAGTGCCGTAGTAGACTAATTCGGGATTAAAAACAGAATGATGAATATGCTGTGGTAAATAGCGTAAAAAGGGAATCATTTGTTCAATGTATGACGTGGAATCGAACTTCATTTAAAACTCCTTGTTTTGTATTTTTTGTATTCTATAAATATATCGCTGCTTTTACTTGAAAAAAATGGCACAAAGAACTATAATATTGTATTATTCGACTATTTTTAGGGTTTTAATATAAAATGATAAAAGAATTAGAAGAGAGTTTGACGCAGCTTGAAAAGCTTCTCAGGCTCAGCATTACGATTGTAGACTATCAGCATGTTTGGAGTTTAAAGCGGAGTGTGTTTACGCCTCTTCGGCGTAGCCATCGAAAAAATGCGGTTTGTAAATATGGTTTTTGTGATGCATGCATATTGCATTGCCGTTATCATGTAAATCGTCATTGTCTCGAAGATCCGTCGCCATTTGTAACACATTGTTGGAAAGGTGTTTGTGAATTAGCTGTTCCGTTGGAACGGGACCGGATTCATTATGGCATTCTGTATGCTGGTATTTGGAGAATTCCGGGCTTTCAGCCGCCGCCGAAATTGCCGCCGCTTTTCTATTCTGCTTTTGAAAAATTACCGGAGTTTTCTTATGCGTATAAACGGGAGTATTTGCCGGTGCTGCAATTATGTGCGGCGGGTATTATTCAAAAATTGGCGGATATGCAGTTGTTGGATAGCAGTCCCGAACCTCGCGTTATTCAAATTCGGGAATTCTTGTTAAAAAATATTTCAAAGCCGCTGCAGCTGAAAGATCTTGCGGAGGCGGTTCATCTTTCGCAATCCCGCACCGCCGGAATTGTAAAACAGTATTTTAAAATTAATTTTTCAGCTCTTTTGCGTTCTATGCGGCTTAACAATGCGGATTTTTTGTTGCGATCCAGCGATATGATCCTTGCCGAAATTGCAGAGATGTGCGGTCTGCGTGATCAATATTATCTCTCCAAAATTTATAAAGCGGAACGCGGTATCACGCCCGGAAAATACCGAAAACTTAGCAGAACACAAAACGAAAAGAGGACTCTCTGAATGGCATCGTGTGCAAAAATACGGTAGTTGTTTTTTTGCCCCTTCTTGGATTCTTGTCTAATAAAATTGAATTGTTTTTGATTTTGCATCTTTTTATTGTATTTTTTTGCTACATTTAATAAAAAAATATTTGCTGATTTGCTCGTTATGCTTTACATTATATAGATACTTTAAAATGCGATTTCAGGTTGAAAAACATGGATGCCGCGATAAAAAACAAATAGTTGGAGATTTGAAATGGATATGGACTGGTCAAAGTTGGGGTTTGGTTATAGCGATGTCAATTGCCATATTAAATATGTGTGGCGTGACGGTAAATGGGATAAGGGCGAGCTGGTAAAAGAACCGTATTTGAATATTCATATTGCTGCAACGGCACTCCATTATGGGCAGACCGCTTTCGAAGGTATGAAAGTATTTCGCGGACAGGATGACAAGTTGCGTGTTTTCCGCCCTCAAATGAATGCTGCGCGTATTAACCGCTCTGCCGCGCGTTGCCGGATGGCTCAAATTCCAGAAGAAATGTTTGTGGATGCGATTCGGCGTGTTGTTCGCGCCAATGCAGAATTTGTGCCGCCTTATGGTATGGGCGCAACGATGTATGTGCGTCCATTATTAATTGGTACCGGTCCGCAGATGGGGGTAAATCCGGCCAATGAGTATACTTTTATTATTATGGTCATGCCTGTTGGTGCTTATTATAAAGGCGGTTTGTCGCCTGTGAAAGCCATCATTCTTGATGATTTTGATCGTGCGGCACCGCAGGGTACCGGTGATGTAAAAGTAGGCGGAAATTATGGCTCGAGTTTACTGCCGCATCATATTGCCCATGAAGCAGGGTATCCGATTGAATTATATTTGGATGCTGCGGAGCATAAATATATTGATGAATTTGGAACCTCTAATTTTATTGCAATTACAAAAGACGGCAAATATGTGACACCTCAATCAAAAGCAGCACTGCCCAGTGTTACCAATGACGGGCTGCGCCAAGTTGCAGAAAAGCTGGGAATGCCGGTTGAAATTCGCCCCGTTCTTTTTTCTGAATTAAAAGATTTTGCAGAAACTGCTGCTTGTGGTACGGCTGTTGTGATGACTCCGGTTAATGAATATCATCGTGGTGATTTGGTTATTAAGGTTGGCCCACGTGAGGGCTGTGGACCGCAATTACAGAAATTATATGATCATTATACGGATATTCAGTGGGGCCGCGTAAAAGATACGTTAGGCTGGCTCGTGGAAATTTAATAATTTGGATGACTGTCCAGGCATCCTTTTTTGCTTTTCGCTGAGAAGGATGCTGGGATTGATTCCTTCTTTTTCGTTTTAGATGTTTTTTTATAACCATGGAATCGTTTGGGAGAATAAATTTGACTATACCAATTATCGAACGCGCAGCCGGGATGGTGCATTCTGTTGCAGCTGATAAATCATTGTCTTATGAAAAATTCTCTGATTTGGAATTGGTTGTGAAAATGAACGAGGGTGATACTGCCGCTTTTGAGGAGATTTTTGTGCGGTATGAAACGCGTCTTGTGGCTTATGCGACTCGGTATATGGGGTCTATTGACGCGGCGAAGGATATTTGTCAGGAGGCTTTTCTAAAGTTGATTCGAAAACCGCCTGTTTATTTGGCACATAATAATTTAGCGCCGTGGTTATTCCGGATTACCCGCAATCTATCGATTGATAAACAGCGTCGCGGTAAATTTGAAATTGCGGGCAGGTCGGATGAGTTTCCAGAAGCAAAAGAAGAAAAAAATCCTCTGAGTACATTGTCAAAGCGCAATGATGTGGCAATTGTTCGTCAGCTGGTGAATGAACTTCCTCATGATTTGCGGGAAGTGGTTGAGTTGCGTATTGACGGCAATGTGCCCTTTAAGGATATTGCTGAAATTTTAGATATTCCGCATGGCACGGCGCTCTGGCGTATGCATCGTGCTGTTCAAGTTTTGCGTGATCAGTGGAGGCATTATGACCCAGATATGTAAAAAATATCGTGACCGTGCTCTACGGGATGGCCTGAATAGCCCCGCTGGTGAGATTTGGAGAAAACACAGTCGTCATTGTCCGTCTTGTAAAACGGAAATCTTTATTGTGCAGATGCTGGGTGAGGATGCCGCGGACGGGCAGCAGCATATTTCGCGAAAAGATTATGCCACGCTCGTGGAAGAAGTTTGTGAAAATGCCGATTCCTATAAGATGACCCGAAAGGGATATCGTTTAAGATGTCTTTGGAATTTTTCTATGGCAGCTGCGGTCTTTCTGCTATTGGGGACCTGCGCTGTGCTTTTGGGACAGAATCTTTCGCGTAAAAATTCCCCAAAAGTATTTACGGCTGATATTCTGAGCTATAAAAGCGTTGCCATGGCGATTCCCGATGATTCTAAAAGGATGGATCTTTTTAGTGACGATTCTTTTAGTGCTGGAAAAACGCAAGGTATCTTTTTTATGGGGCCGGATGATGTGAGTACAACGATTGTTCAAACGCCGTTCTGGGATTCGACTTCGGAGCGTCAATTGCTAGAATTGCGGGATCGCGTGGAACAAAGACGCTGCGATTATACGAATATGATTGACCGTGAATTGCACGAATAATCAGAAAATTGATCTTTAACAAGAATTACGCGATCGCTCCGGCAACTGGTTTTAGAGGACTTTTCAGCAAGAATAAAAAAGGGATGGTTTTTTATCCGTTCTTTAATAATATAAAAAAACGAATAGAATGAATTGCTACGAAAAATGAATTATTTTTATGGGCAGTTCGCCGAAAAAATTAAAACAGAAGATATTAAAAAAAATTATTTTAGCTGAAAAAGGATATCGAATAAGTGTTTTCCCGAATCTGTTGTGACCATTTTGTCGCGCGCATTTTTTGCGACGGATTTGGTGGCCTTTTGTTCTAATAGGTTCGTTATCAGATCGGCCTCGAATAATGGCTCGAAGTGAAGCTTTTGGGATGCGCTGAATTGATGATGGGAACCGACAATTTCGGCAATATATGTTTTTTCTTTTTGGGTAAAATCTGGATAATCCAGAAGATACTGCTCGGCTATTTTTTGTCCTTCGAGCTCTTGAATGCGAGGAAGTGCTTTGCCGTGTAAAGCTCTTGCTGCCGGACAGCCGATGTCATGTAGCAATGCAGCGGTTTTTAGTAAATAGAGGTGCCGTGTTGAAAAAGCCTCAAGTAGGGCAATCTTTTCGGTATAGTCGATCACGGATTGGGTATGAGCAATTTGAGTAACGTCTTCTTTTGCATAGAAGGCTATGACTCTGCGCCAAAGATCTAAATATATATTTTCCATTGTTGTGTTTGAATGATGTTTTTGTTTTTGTTCGTTTTCGGTGGAGTCGTTTGTCTAAAAAGGAATATAGCATTTCTTTTGTTGAATTGATCTTTTTTTGAGAATTTGTTGTCCTGTTTGAATCGTCAGACTAGAAGAATTTGGGCTCATCGCGTTTCCATTGTTCGGGAACCTGGATCCTGTTTTCTCCTAGAAGAAAAGGGTCGTTTCTTTTGCATCAAGACAAGAAAAAAAAGGTGTCTATTTGTAAATATCCTGAATAAGAATATATTAATAGCATTACTAAAAAGGAACAGGAATAAAATTTGTGATGGCATTTATTTTTACAACAAATAGTTTTTATCATCGTGAGGCTTACTTTTATTATAGTCTTACGAGATCTTTTGTTGTTGAAAAACCTTTATAAATTTGAATTTTACTATTCTATAAAATAATAATTAAAAAAAGGCTCCGTAGCAAAAGATTTAGCTATGGAGCCTTTTTTTTTAGGAGTGGAAAATGATTGTCATATTAAAAGAAAATCCCGCAGAAGAACAACTTAACGATTTAACACAGTGGTTGAAAAGTCTGAATATTGAAATCTATAAGTCGGAGGGCCTCCATAAAGTCATTCTGGGACTTATTGGTGATACGACTGTGGTGGATGTGGATTTGATCAAAGCACTGGATATTGTTGAAGATGTCCGGCTGATTCAGGAGCCGTATAAGAGCGCAAATCGAAAATTCCATCCCATGGACAGCATTATTCAAGTGGGTGATGTTAAGATTGGAGATGGTTCGCTGCAGATTATTGCGGGGCCTTGTTCGATTGAAACGGAAGCGCAGATTTGCTCTATTGCGCAGAGTGTCAAGGAATCGGGTGCGCGCATTTTAAGGGGCGGGGCATTTAAACCGCGTACGTCGCCGTACTCTTTTCAGGGGTTGCGGAATGATGGAATAAAGTTGTTGTTGAAAGCAAAAAAGGCCAGCGGCTTGCCGGTGGTTACAGAAATTATGGATCTATCCCAACTGGAGCTTTTTGAGGATGTGGACTTTATCCAAGTTGGCGCTCGGAATATGCAGAATTTTGAATTGCTCAAAGAGCTTGGTCGGAGTCAAAAACCGATCCTTTTGAAGCGTGGTTTGGCTAGTACGTTTCGGGAATGGCTGATGAGCGTGGAGTATATTATGGCTGGCGGAAATCCAAATGTGGTTCTCTGCGAACGCGGAATTCGAACTTTTGAAAATTATACGCGAAATACCCTGGATTTATCGGCGGTGCCAGTCATTAAAAAGTTGTCGCATTTGCCGATCATTGTCGACCCGAGTCATGCAACTGGCCGTTCTGAATTAATTGTGCCAATGGCACTAGCCGCAGTTGCTGCCGGCGCTGATGGCTTAATGATTGAAGTTCATAATGATCCGCCGCATGCACTCTGTGATGGCCCACAGTCATTACTGCCTTCAACCTTCGATAAATTGATGAAAAAAATACAAAAAATACGCGTTGCGCTGCAAGATTAAGGATTGACAATGAATATAGGAATAATTGGCCTAGGATTAATCGGCGGCTCGTTTGCAAAAGCAACCAAAGTTCGCACTTCGCATAAAGTTTTCGGCATGGATATTGACCGGAGTGTGGTTTTGAAGGCTAAATTAGTAGAAGCCATCGATGGTGTGTTGACACCGGAAATGATTTCAGAATGCGATTTGGTTCTGGTTGCATTGTCGCCGGTGGCCGCAAAAGAAGTTTTACAACAGTATGCGCCAAAATTTAAAAAAGGCGCTGTTGTTGTTGATACGACCGGAATTAAAAAGAGCATTAGTGCATTGATGCGTCCACTGTCGAAGAAATATGGTTTCGTTTTTGTGGGTGGACATCCCATGGCAGGAATGGAGTGCTCTGGATTTGATTTTTCCGGCCAGAAGTTGTTCAGCAGTGCCTCCATGATATTGACGCCCGCAGAATATGTTGGAATTCAATGCATGGATATGCTGAAACAGTATTTTTTATCGTTGGGATTTGCCGCAATTACGATATCGACGCCGGAGGAACATGATCGAATTATTGCGTATACGTCACAATTGGCGCATGTTGTATCGGGCGTGTTTGTACGAAGTAAAACGGCCGCGGAACATTTGGGATTCTCCGCGGGAAGCTATAAAGATATGACGCGTGTGGCGACAATGAACCCCGAAATGTGGACACAACTTTTTTTGGAAAATCAGTCTAATTTACTAAAAGAGGTTGACGGCTTGATAGAACGGCTGCAGGAAGTCCGCCAAACATTGGCGGATAAAAATGCGCCCGCACTGCGAAAATTATTGGCCGAGGGAAATGATCGGAAAGCAAATGTAGGATAAAGGAATTTGTTATGGAAGTTATTCGTATTCATACAGAACCGTTGTATAATGTAGTGGTCGGCCGGGACTTTCTGAATCATTTGGAAAAACAGTTGGTCGAAATTATTCCAGCGGGACGAAGTATTTTTTTGTTATCGGATGATAATGTTTTTCCGTTCTATGGTGGTGCATTAATAAACCATTTGCAGCAATGCGGCTATCGGGTCTGTTCGTATATCATTCCAGCCGGTGAATGCTCAAAAAGTCTGCAAAATTTTGAAAAGATATTGGAGTTTATGGCGGAGAAACGCATAACACGTGCGGATTGTGTGATTGCTTTAGGGGGTGGTGTCCCCGGAGATTTAGGTGGATTCTGTGCGGCAAGTTTTATGCGCGGAATTAAATTAATCCAGATTCCAACAAGTCTCCTCGCTGCAGTGGATTCTTCCGTGGGCGGAAAAACGGCTGTAAATCTTAAAGCTGGAAAAAATTTGGTAGGAGCATTTTGGCAACCGAGGGCGGTTTTTTTCGATTTGGATGTCTTGAAAACCCTGCCGGAAAAGAATTTCTCCGAAGGAATTGCCGAAATGATAAAATATGGCATGATTAAAGATGCTGATTTATTTGAATTGCTGGCTCATGGTGACCGCAATGAGCACTTGGCAGAAATGGTGATCCGATGTATTAAAATCAAGGGCGCTATGGTTGAAAATGATGAGCATGATCTTGGCGAAAGACAACTGTTGAATTTTGGGCATACGATTGGGCATGCCGTGGAAAAATGTAGCAAATTCGAAATTAGCCACGGACAGGCCGTCGCAATCGGAATGGTGCTGATGACAGAAATCGCAGTTCAAAAAATGGGCGTGGAAAAAAGCGTTTTGACAAAATTGATCGCGGCGTTGAAAAGGTATTCTTTACCGATTAAGTCGCCCTTCCCAATGACCCAGCTGCTGGAAGTGATGCAGTCGGACAAAAAACGCCAGGGACAATCAATGACGCTGGTCATTCCTGAAAAAATCGGCAAGTGCGTGCTGCAGAAGATCTCAATGAATGAACTCGCGTCTTTCTTTTTAAATTCATAGGGGGAGAAAGGATGCCTATTATAAAAAAAGCACAACTTCTGCCGGCTCAATTATCGGGGAAAATCGCCGCAATTGTATCTAAGTCCGTGGCGCATCGACAATTGATTTGCGCTGGATTGAATCGGCATGCTCTCTCGATTCGCATGTCGGAAAAACTCTCGATTGATATTAATACAACACTGCACTGTTTATGCGCTTTGGGCGGGACAACAGAATATAAAAAAAATACGTGGCAGATTTCTCCCATTCTCTTAAAACAAAAAAACGCCGCGCCGCTATTGTTAAATTGCGGGGAGAGTGGTACAACATTGCGATTACTGCTTCCGGTGGTCTGCGCGTTGGGGTTTTCTGCAAAATTTGTCGGTCACGGTCGTCTGCCGGAGCGTCCGCTGGGAGAATTGTGTCATGTCCTTCGTGAGCATGGCATACAGATATCATCGGATTCGCTGCCGCTTGCATGTGCTGGACAATTAAAGAATGGCGCTTTTGTTATTCCAGGTAATATCAGTTCGCAGTATATTTCAGGATTGCTGTTTGCGTTGCCGTTGTTGAAGGGTGAGAGTACGCTGACTTTATCTTCACCGCTACAATCTGCTTCTTATGTAAAATTAACCCTTGATGAAATGCGGCAATTTGGAATTGTGGTTGAAGAGCTGCCTTCTGGTGGCTGGCGGATTCCCGGAAATCAGCAGTATTGCGCGCCGAAACAGGAACTGTCTGGTGAGGGGGATTGGTCTAATGCGGCGGTTTTCCTGGCGGCTGGGGCTTTTTGTCAGCCCATTACAATGACGGGCTTAAATCTGAATTCTATTCAGGGTGATCGGGCAATACTGGGTGTTTTACGTCAATTTGGAGCGGGGGTTTTGGAGCAAAAGAATGCGGTGACCATCTCGCCGGGAAAACTGACTGGATGCGATGTTGATGTGTCCGAAATTCCAGACTTGCTGCCCGTTCTTGCGGTGCTGGCAACCGCAGCAGAGGGCGTGACAAATCTGAAAAATGCCGGACGGCTTCGCTTAAAAGAGAGTGATCGCCTTGCTTCGGTATGTCAGCTTATTACCGCACTGGGCGGAAGCTGCAAAGAATTTCCAGAATCGCTACAAATTACGGGTACCGCACTTAGGGGCGGTGATGCGGATTCTTGTAATGACCATCGAATTGTCATGGCGGCAGCCTTGGCGGCTTTGCGCTGCAAACATAAGGTGATCCTAAACGGCGCGGAAAGTATCCGTAAATCTTATCCTGATTTTTGGCAGGATTATAAAAAATTAGGAGGCAAAATAGATGTCGTCTGAATTTGGTAAAAATATAAAGTTTTCGGTTTTTGGGCAGTCTCACGGCGAGGCAATTGGCATTTTAATCGATGGGCTCCCTGTGGGCAAAACGATCGATATGGATGAAGTGCAGGCTATGATGCGTCGCCGGGCTCCGGGACAATCCAAACTGACAACCCCCAGAACGGAAAAAGATGCGCCTGAAATTCTGTCGGGTCTAATGAATCATAAAACATGCGGCGCGCCGCTCTGTGCAATAATACGCAATACGAATACGCGATCCGCAGACTATAAGGCCTTGCAAAATATTCCGCGACCGGGTCATGCGGATTATATGGCGCAGCTTCGCTATCATGGCTTTCAGGATGATCGGGGCGGGGGACATTTTTCAGGGCGTTTGACAGCGCCATTGTGCTTGGCGGGTGCTATTTGCCGGCAGATCCTGCGTTCGGACGGGGTTGAAATCGGGGCGCATATTTATCGAATCGGCAGTGTGCAGGAGCGGTTATTTGATCCATCGGTAGAAACAGCTACACAAATTCTGCAGCCCGGTCAGAAGGAATTTCCGGTATTGCAGGATGAAATCGGGCTGAAAATGCAGAAAGAAATTTTGGCTGCGGCGAAAGACTGTGACTCAATCGGCGGTGGCATTGAGTGTATGGCAGTCGGATATCCTGCGGGGATCGGTTCGCCGATGTTTGATGGTTTGGAAAATCGTTTGGCACAGGCGCTGTTTGGAATTCCGGCGATAAAGGGTGTTGAATTTGGTGCTGGATTTAAGGTTGCCGAAATGCGCGGATCGGAAAATAATGACATGTTTGAGAAAAAAGACGGTAAAATTCGGACCAAAACGAATCAGCATGGCGGTATTTTAGGCGGTATTTCTTCGGGGATGCCCATTGTTTTTCGGGTGGCCATGAAGCCGACGCCATCGATTTCACGCCCGCAGCAAACCCTGAATTTGCAGACGGGCAAGCAGGAAGAGTTGTGTATTCATGGACGCCATGATCCCTGTGTGGTCGTTCGTGCCGTACCCGTGGTGGAAGCCGTTATGGCGATGGTTTTGCTGGATATGCTTCAGAAATGCGAACTATAAAATGAATAAATAAAGAGAAAAAGAATGAAAGACTTACTTGAATGTCGCAAGATGATTGATGAAATTGATCAGAAAATAGTATCCCTGATTTGTGAGCGGATGGCCGTAACTGCCGATATTGCGGTTTATAAAAAGGCGCATGATTTGCCGGTGCTGAACCGCGCGCGCGAGGAAGATATGCTGATACGCCTGAATAAAAAAGCCGGCCCCGCATTTGGTCTATATGTGCAGGAGCTGTATGAAAAAATTTTTGCCGTAAGTCGGGCTTATCAGGAAAAATTAAATCCGGATATTTAAAAATGAGTATACTTTTAGAAAAAGAGATGCAATGCGGGCTGTTGGGGGAAAAATTATCGCACAGCTTTTCGCCGGAAATTCATGCACAGCTGGCGGATTATTCCTATAAACTTATCGAAGTGCCACGGGATAAGGTTGCCGATTTTATGATTCGCCGGAATTTTAATGCGATTAATGTGACCATTCCTTATAAGCAGACGGTGATGCCTTTTTGCGAAACGATTTCGGAGGAAGCCAAAAGAATCGGCAGTGTGAATACGATTGTCAAGGATTGCGATGGCAAGCTGCATGGCTATAATACGGATTACTATGGTTTTGCGTATATGGCGAAAAAAGCGGGCATTGATTTTGCGGGAAAAAAAGTGCTTATTTTGGGCAGCGGCGGCACTTCAAAGACCGTCCGGACTGTCGTGCTTGATGCGCAGGCATCGGATGTGATTATCGTTTCTCGAAAAGGAGAAAATAATTATACGAACTTGCGGCTGCATAAAGATGCCGAAATTTTGATCAATGCGACGCCAGTCGGGATGTATCCAAATACCGAAAAAAGTCCTATCGATTTAAATGATTTTCCAAAATGTTCGGGTGTCTTGGATGTTATTTATAATCCTCTGAAAACGCGACTTTTGCAGCAGGGAAGTGCTTTAAATCTAAAGTACTCCAATGGCTTGAGAATGCTGGTTGCACAGGCAAAGGTCGCCTCGGAATATTTTTTAGGGCGTCCTTTGCCGGATGAAAAAATAGAGGCTGTCTTCGCTAAAATGAATCGCGATGCGGCTAATATTGTACTAATCGGAATGCCGGGATGCGGAAAATCAACGATCGGAAAAGCCTTGGCTGCACAAAAACATCGGGTCTTTGTGGATACGGATGAGCTTATTGTAAAACGCGCAGGAAAATCGATTCCAGAAATTTTTGCGGAATCCGGGGAAGAAACGTTCCGTCGCTTGGAAGAGGCCGCTATTGCTGAATGCAGTCGTGAAAAAGGACAAATTATTGCTACTGGCGGCGGTGCGGTTTTGAGGGAACGAAATCGTCTGAATTTGCAGCAGAATGGCATCCTTTTCTACTTGCAGCGCCATTTGAAAGAATTGCAGATTGCGCATGGGCGTCCGCTTGCGCAGGATCATGCTGCGGTTGCAAAGCTGCTGCAGCAGCGAGAAAAACGGTATCTTTTTTGTGCGGATGTTGTGATTCAAAATGAGGGCTTGATCAAGGATGTAGTTGAGGATATTCGGAATTCTTTTTGCTCTTTGGAAAATTAAAAAGGGATTGCGAATCGGAAAAGAAAACACGCGCTGGAAGTCGTTGCAGTTTGGAAAACATAGCCGTTTTTGAGGAGGATGAAAAAGGGTGTTCCGATGTCTTAAAATAATTTTAGCGGGCTTTCCACAGATTGTTTTTTTGTGAAACTTAAAAAGCGGCATGTTTTCAGGGTGATTTTTTGTTGAGTCGTAGTATATTAATAAGACATGCGTTTGTGCATGTTTGAACGCGTAACAGGAAAGAGAAACGAATGGACGAAAAGCAGGAAAAAACAACGATACAAATGGCAGATGTGGATTTTAAATTTCGCCGTTGTGTATTGCTTTTAATCTGCATCTTTTTATGGCTGTCTATTTTGCCTTATTTTCCAGAGGACATGGATTATTTTCGGGGTGGATTGTCCGGATCGTTATATCCAAAGAACCTCTTGGGGGCGACGGGCAGCTATATTGGCTGGTTTATGCTGATTTCCTTTGGGTTGGGTGCCTATGGAATTGCGGCTATTGTCACATTGGGCAGTTTGCGACGGCTTGTGTGGCGCGGGGGGCTACGAAAGGCCGGTTGGGAGTACAAGCTGTCTTACGTGCTTGTCGTTTTGGGAATGGTTATCATGCTGGGACTCTGCCCGGATCATTTTCAGGCAGTAACAGGTTATTTAAATATTCGGACGATGCCCGGCGGCGTGTTGGGTGATTTTCTTTGCGCGAAGGGGCACGGGATGCTCTATTTGCTGCTAAACAGCATCGGTACTTTCCTCATTGGATTGGTGTTGTTTTTTTCCGGGCTTTGGGTCCTTTGGACGCATGACTGGAATATGTTCGCAAAACTACTTTGGACAAAGCTTGGTAATCGGACTAGAAGTCGTAAAACAACGGAAGGGAAGTCCGCGGATTCTGCGCCGGAGGAAAAGATAGAAGAGGAAGAAAACTCAGCGAAGGAAAAACTTCCGATATTTGACAAAGAGAAAGGCAAAGAAAAATTTCCGATATTCAAACCGCGGGGTCGGAGAAATCATCCGGAACCTCAACTTAAAACAACCAAGATGCCGTTCTTTAATGTCAAAGGCCTGAAAAAGACCACGCCTGAATTTGAATCCGAAATAAGCGCGCCGACTGCGGATGCATTGCCCTCTTTGAAACCCGAAT
>Ga0172377_10004346_pt1 | contig 14572 bp, 13 predicted proteins | sample Pumphouse3metaG_FD_119749 | JGI IMG/M metagenome (GOLD analysis project Ga0172377, IMG submission 119749) | Leachate microbial communities from a municipal landfill in Southern Ontario, Canada - Pumphouse #3 metaG | ecosystem: Engineered > Solid waste > Landfill > Unclassified | place: Canada... | reverse complement strand
TTGTACTTCCTAGCAAATAATAACAGTACCAGCCTGAAACGAAAAAATCGTATAATTTTTATTAAAAGATAAAATATAGAACCTAAAGGATTAAAAAATCAGAGTATTATCATCTATATTTGAAATATGAAAAGATTTAATCATTGGTTTGTTTTGATAGGAGTAATTTCCTTATTCTTTATAACATGCTCTTCTTTTGGTACTAATAGCTACGAATCTTCATTAAAAAAAATTGAAGAGAAAATATACTATTATCCTTTTCAGGCAGAAAAGATGCTGGACTCATTGTTATCACAACATTCTATAGAAAATGAAAAGAAATATAATGGTGAACTAACTTTTCTAAAAGGTTTTATGGAATGGAATAAAGGGAATTTGGATGAATCTATGAATTTTATCGATTCAGCTTTGATTATTTTTATTAAGCAGGGAAATTCTACAGGACAAGCTAAGTGTTATTTGTTAATGGGTTGGATTTCAACATATGATAACTATTTAGAACAGGCAAAAATTTATTTCTATAAAACAATTAAACTATTAAATAATAAATCTGTAGCTAATGTAGGTTTAGCATATATTGATATTTCATTATGTAAAAAGCAATTGAAAGAACCATATAAAGATGATTTAAATATAGGACTTAAATATTTAGAGCAGACCGGAAAAATTGAATTTCAGCTTTGTGGGCAATATAAAAGATTAGAAGATAATATTAAAAAACCCGGTAGTATTTCTCTATTGAAAGAAATTGCAGAAAAATATCAAAATCTTGGACTAAAGGTTCAGGTATCGAGTGTTTATAAATCTATAGCATTGTATTACTATAATGTAAAACCGGATTCAGCAATTATTTATTTAGATAAAGCTATTCAAATTTATGATAATAAATATTCCCAGGCATCTTTTATACCTTCCATGCATCAAATGAAAGGGGCTATTTATTATCTCCAACAGGATTTTATAAAGGCACGAAAAGAATTCGTGCAATCAATAGATTTTTATAAAACACACGATCAATTGATTTCATCATATTATGTTTATTATTCTCTTTATTTGTTAGATAAAAAAGAAAAAAATTATAAGTCATCTCTTAATAATTTAATTCTGGCAGATAAATACAAAAACAGGGCTGATATAAAACAAAAACAACGAATGTTCAAAGGAATGGAGATCTCCTCGCATGTTTCTTTATTAAAAGAGCAGATTATAAAATCCAAAAGACAAAATCAATTGTTATTGTTTTTATTAACATTGTTTTTTGCTGTTGGTGTTATTGCTTTTTTAACAGTGACTTTAAGAATACGGGAGAGAAGACATAAAATAGATAAACTTAAATCTAAATTTCATTCGGCTATTGTTTCCTATCATGATGGATTAAAAACAATAAAGCTTATTAAAGATAAAGAAGTAAATCAGGAAAAATTCATAAAACAGTATTCATCCGGCAAAAGACTAAAAGAAATCTATCCTGAATTATACTCTCTGGTATGTATAACTTTTCCCACCTTAAGTCATTCTGCATGGGACTATGCACTTATGTTTGCTATAGGTCTTCCGGAAGAAGATATATGTAAATGTAAGAATATTCAACAATCTTCGATTCGAAAAACAAAACAACGGATACGCAAAGAACTTGATTTGAGTAAAGACGTAGATTTAAATAAATATTTTCAGAAAAAGATAAACTTATAAAACAATTTTATAATTAATTCTGTAATTAATTACGGAAATATATAAGTTTTATGGCTCTGTCAGGTGTAATTTATCTGAAATAATTATTAATTTTACTGTTTTCTATATTTTTTAGTCTTTTCTATGTGTCTTATTATAAAAGACTTGTTGTTTGTCACGCTTTTGTCACGCTTATTATTTGATTTTTTGGCGCATTATAAGTTAATTCCTTACTTAATAAGAATATTATTAAAATAAATAAAACAATTATTATGAAACGGAAATTGAAAAAAAGATTTTTTATTGCACTTGTTCTATGTTTTTCTTTATTTAATTTTTCTCATTTTTATCAGAATGAGTCAATAAATAATGAAAAAATAGACCTTAGTACTATCGCTTATGCTTCGGACGAAATAGACACTGAAGACGATGACGAAATGATTATAGATCCATATACTACATTATATAGTATTATGGATTGGGTAGAAATAAATATAACTAAGTTATTTACTACCGACGAAGAACTAAAGTCTTTACCGACGAAGAAATAATGGAATGATATAGGAATTATTTCTTATATATTAATTTGTAAAACATAAATTGTGATGTCTTATATCTTTTCTATTTTGTTTTTAACATTGTATAATTTTAAAATCGTGATGAAAGTCCAAAGGTTATAAACCTTCCTCTACACTATATTAAGTGTAGAGGACTTTTATTGTTTAATTATTTATAAGCGTAATGTTTTTTGCAAAACGAAATAGACTTAAAAAGGTTATAAGTTTAATTGGTATACTTCTGTTTTTTATATCAGTTTTTTTGGTTGCTCCTGAATTGATGAAGGGGTTAGTCCTTTCAAAATGGCTGTGGCTTGCATTTATTTCTATACCTATTGGTATGGTCACAGTCATTTTTTTAATCTTTAAACCAGTTAAAACTTCGTTAAGCATTATTGATATATTGGCGCTGATTTTATCGGCCTGGTTTTTTGTACACGGGAATCTTACAAGTCATTTTCTTTTACAATTATTGGCATTAATTATTGTATGGATATTTATCCGTGTAATGTTTACTGAAAAGAAACAATCAGAGCAGATTATTCTTATTTACCTTTTATTTGTTGGCATACAGTGTGTTTATGGATTATTGCAGCTTTATGGCATACAGCCATCACATCATTTACGATTTCTTATTACCGGCTCTTTTACTAATCCGGGTCCATTTTCGGGATATATAGTTAGTGGCTTGCCAATTGCGATGGGGCTTTTTTTGCACACTCGTCACAAAAAGCAATTAGTATCAGATCTAAAGCAAACATTGCCGTATGTCGATATTATAATTTATTATTTCTCTATAATAATATTGATCTTAATATTGTTAGTATTACCGGCAGCCCGTTCCAGAGCTGCATGGTTTGGTGGTATTGCAGGTTGTATATTTGTTCTATTATCTTATTATAATAAAATAAAACTTAAACAATGGTTTCAAAGTAAGTTGCAAAACTGGTCGCTATTGCAAAAAACATTTTTATACGTTGCCGGATTGCTAATAGTTTTTTTTAGTTTAGCCGGTATTTATAAGTTCAAGCAAGGATCAGCCGATGGGCGTCTTCTGATGTGGCAGGTATCATGGGAAATGATAAAAGATAAACCTCTGACAGGATGGGGCGCTGAAGGATTTAAAGCTCAGTACGGGAATTATCAGGCAAATTGGTTTAGAGAGGGGAACGGTACCCCTGCTCAGGAATTGGTCGCCGGTCTCCCGGATTCTCCGTTTAACGAACCTATACGTATTACAGTGGGGTATGGTTTAATTGGTCTGTTTTTGTTTTTATGTTTAGTAGGTTGTTTATTTTTTAACTCAGGATTGAAATGTTGGGACTTGCAGCTTCTAAAATCAGGTCTTCTATCTATACTTATTTTTAGTCTTTTTTCTTATCCACTGGATTCTGCTCCCATTGTGCTGCAATTTATTATACTATCTGCATTAATTACGAACATTAAAACAACATATAAACAATCATCTAAAGTAAAAATAAACTTTTATAAATCACTGTTTGTAAAAGCATTAGTTGTGTTGGTAATCTTGATTATAATTCCTGTGTTATCCAAAGCTACATGGAAAACATATGAAGGGCATAAACATTGGAGGATGGCATATCAGCTGTATCAACATCATGTTTCTAATGAGGCTGTAGATGAATATCAAAAAGCTATTAACTACCTTCCTGATAATGGATTATTATTACAAATGTATGGTAAATGTTTGAATATAAACAAAGATTGGTCAAAGGCAAGTCAGATTCTTGAAAAAGCATCTTCCTTGCGAAGTGATCCTATATTATATGTTGCCTTAGGTGATTCCTATAAAGCATTGAAGGAATATAAAAAAGCGGAAGTTGCATATTGGCAATCCTGGTATATGGAACCCCATAAATTTTATCCTAAATATCTTTTAGCAAAACTTTATGACGAAAATGGACAAAAAAAGAAAGCAACAAATATAGCATTTGAGTTAATCAATAAAAAGGTGAAGATCGAATCCATGGCGATCACTGAAATAAAGAAAGAGATGCAGAAAATACTTGACAAAGGATTATAATTTAACTTTTTATACCTTTTTATTTGATTTTTATGTACTTGACTATTAGTTATTTATAATTTGTCACGTTTTTGTCACGCAATAAAATTGGTTTTTGTCAAAAAAAAATACAGGGTATTTTATCAAAAACCAACAAATTATAATCAATTATTCATAATTTATACTTTCCTAACTTGTTTATTACCAGATTATAGTGATTTGTCACACCTTTGTCACGCTTATTTTTTGTTAAGAATAATTTTTTATGTTTTTTTTGTTCTAACAGAAAGATACAGATTATACATCTATTTAAATTAGTAACTGTATTAAAAGAACGAAGATATATTAAATTTATTTATAGATAAAAAGTTGAAAATTAATATGTGTTATATTACTCAAATTTTATAAATATGGAAACTATGCTGAATAATAAAAAATATATTACCTTGATTCAAGTATTTTTGGTACTATACATTATTGCAGGAGGAATTTTTATTTTTAAAATTATTAACGATCGTATTGCATATTTGAGTAGAAACAATACAATAGATGAAGCTTATATTGATCTTCCGTCTGATAATATAAAAGAATCATTTATTCTAAAAAATAAAAAAAATAAACTGGATGGTATTTTAATATCCGAGAATTTAGATACTTTACAATTGGATAATGTTGTAGATAAAAAACACACAATGTTATTATCTTCTTCTTTAGGATATAATGAAAAGACTCAGATTCAACTTAAAATTGAAGATGAGTTGAATTATTCAAAGGATGCTAATGTGCTTATCGATTATAATAAACAAAGTCAACGAGAAATTTCGTTGTGTAAACGGATTAATAAAATAAAATCAACCATTTATATTTCTGATTTTGATAAAGAGTTAAATGACATGTTGTTAGGTAGTTCAATGGTATTGAAAATGTATAAAGAGTTTTCTACGATAGATTTTTTAGACTTATTAAACAATTGCCAAAATTGACTGGATATTATATTCAAACTATTTGGTTTATATGTTATTAAAGAAACGGTCAATATATAAAAATACTTCCTATTTACTCATAATGGCAAACATTGCCTTAATAATTCTGAGCTTTTACTATATTAGACTCATACAATTATGAGCCTGTCAAAAAGAGATGAGAGAAAAAGTAAAGGCGACGTATAAGCAATAATATTATGAGCTATTTTTCAAAAATATTATTTAAAAAGAAACGACATTTTGTAAAAGTACTATTTGTTTTAAGGTCAGTATTAAATATTATAAGTACTATAATTATTACAGGATTCTGCATATTCTTTTTGTATCTCGGGGTAAAAATATTTTTATTTGATCAGTTTCCTGTGCCTTCATCTTCCATGGAACCAACAATTATGCCGGGTGACCATATTCTTATGAATAAGACTGTATTCGGAGCAAGATTATATAAGCAACTTACCTTTAAAAAGAACGAGATTCCTTATATGTACAGGATAAAAGGTCTTCGGAAAATCCAATATAACGATATACTTGTTTTTAATGATCCTTATCCCCTCGGAATGCTGAAAGAAATATCTTTTTCCCTGAAAAAAGTATATGTAAAAAGATGTGTTGGTCTGCCGGGAGATACACTGAGAATAGTTAATGGGATAATCAACAGTAGCGGATGTAATGATACGATTGGTTATTATCCCAATGAGGAAAGATTACACAAACAGCGTTTGGAAGGTGGCATTGAATGTAGCTTACGCAGAGGTGAAAATATTCCACGCTGGACAGTTCTTGAGTTGGGTCCTTTGTTTATACCATCAAAGGGCAGTGTTGTTCTTCTGGATTCGACAAATTATCTTCTTTATGAAAAGATAATTAAATATGAAACTGATAAAAATTTTTTTTATAAAGACGGAAAAGTATTATTAGACGGGAAAGAAATACATAGCTACAGGTTTACCCAGAATTATTATTTTATGTGTGGAGATAACTGTTCTAATTCCAGAGACTCCCGCTATTGGGGTTTGCTTCCTGAAAAATTTATCATGGGGGTCGTAAATCGAATATTGTATTCTATAGATAGGTCTACCAATAAATTTAGGTTTGAAAGATTTTTCAAAAAAATGAAATAAAAAAGTAGAGAGTATCGTTTAGCTACGATTCAGGAATTTCTGGTCCGGTTGCTGATAATGAAGGTAATCAGTATTGAAATAGACATGAAGTTTTTAATAATTATAAGTACTAAATAAAATGTTATTAATAAATAGGAAATTAAATAAATTTATGATCTTTCTTTTAGGTTGTATCTTTATTTTTTTAGGCGTAGTAAAAGGTATAGATCCTTTTAACACTTCGCTGAAAATACATGAATATCTGAATTTGTTTCATTTAGATTTTCTAAACGGATATTCAGAGGTTTTTTCCGTGGCTTTATGTTCTATGGAGATATTTTTTGGTTTATTGCTTGTATTCAGAATTTTCAGGAAGACATCTCTAATTATGCTATTGATAATAATGTCTGCATTTACTATAATAACTGCCATTTTATTTTTTGATCCAGATTCTTATATAACAGATTTCGGATGTTTCGGTGAATCTGTTCATTTCTCACAAACAGAAGTGTTCCTTAAAAATGTGATTATACTATTTGTCCTTATTTATTGTTGTATATCGGAATTTACCATGCATAATAATCACAAGACAAATACTAAAAAACGGGATTTACTTTTTGCCGTTTATTTTATTTTTGGAGCTGTCGCTTTTCCTGTGTATTCTCTTGATTATCTTCCTCCAATGGATTTTCTGGGTTATAATATTGGGGCAAATTTAATTGAGAATAAAGAATTTAGTATAGCTGGCAAAAGAGGAGATTTTTTAAAGGATTCAATACTTAATTGTAACAACTATAAGTTTGCCGTGATTAACAGAAAGCCATTTACAGTTAAAGAAAAACAAAATTTTTCTGATGTGGAAAATTATTGTAATCGACATAAGATAGAATGTCTGGAATTAAAATCATATTTAAAGTTGAGTGAACAAAAAGATATTTATGCTAAATACTTCGTTGATGATGTTACATTAAAGTCCGTAATGAGGGATAATAATGGTTTAATTTTAATTAAAGATGGTATAATAAAAGGGAAATGGACATTAAAACATAAGATTATTAATAAAAATATAGACGTTAATATTATAAAACTAATAAAAAGACAAAAGATAAAGCTTTATATATATATAGTTCTTGTTTTAATATATTTAAGTTTGCCTGTTGTGTGTTTTGCCGGCAAAAAAAATCAATAATTGAATTATCAAAAGTTAATAATTAAGCATCGTATTACGAAGTAGTGCGATTCGAATGTGTTTAATAGAAAGCGTAATCTACCTTGTGCAACAAGCCCAAAAAAAGAAAGATATTTATTAAAGGATAGTGCAATCTTTACATTGCAAAAAAAATGACCTCTTTTATTGTAATTAAAAAAAAGTATTTATCTTTGTTCGCAAATATACGAACAGTAATGAATATTAAACCAGTTACAACAGACAAACAAAACAGAACTGCCCGTTACGCCAAAGCAATGGGACACCCGGTACGAATTTTTGTTTTAGAATTACTATCAAACCATAGTTGTTGTTACAGTGGCGATTTAAGCGACGAATTGATGATTGAAAAATCAACCTTATCGCAACACCTTAAAGAATTAAAAGAAGCTGAATTAATTAAGGGAAAAATAGAATCACCGAGAATAAAATACTGTATAGACAAAAAAAACTGGAAGGAAGCTCAACAGTTTTTTAAACAATCTCTGAGAATCTAAAAAAATTTGAAAATAAAGTTCGTAGTTTTACGAATTACGAATATTGAAGTGTAAATAATATGAATAATTAAAAAATTAAAAAATGGAAATCAAAGTATTGGGAACAGGTTGTCCAAAGTGTAAAGCACTCGAAAAAGCGACCAAAGATGCTGTTGCAAAAACAGGTGTAAATGCTACTATTACAAAGGTTGAAGACATTGTTGAAATTATGAAATTTAATATAATGACAACACCCGCGTTAGTTATTGACGGTAAAGTTGTAATGAAAGGAAGAGTGCCTTCGGTAGATGAAATCTCAAAATTATTAACAAAATAATAATTCAGGTAATGAAAAAATTAATAAGCACATTAAGCCTTCTTTTTATTTTTGGAATAGTTACCGTATCTGCGCAATGTTGTAAAGCATCAACAGCCAATAAGTCATCTGGTACAAAAGTCAATTGTTGTGAAAATCAAAAATCAAACGACGTAAAAGTTTATTATTTTCATGCTACCCGTCGTTGCGTCACCTGCCAGGCGGTAGAAGCGGTTTCGAAAAAGGCAATTAAAGAATATTATGGCGACAAAGTAATTTTTGAATCCATTAACGGAGAAAAAGCACAAAATAAAAAATTAGTTGCAAAATATAAAATTAGCGGAACAGCACTTTTGGTTGTCAATGGAGACAAAATAATGAACTTAACCAATGATGCATTTTTAAATGCGCGTAACAATCCCGACAAATTGAAGAGCAAGCTAAAATCAACCATTGATTCAATGATGTAGGTATGGAAGTATTACAGAATTTTCTGGAGACATCGCAGTTTCCAATATTCACGGCATTTATTCTGGGGCTTATGACCGCCATAAGTCCCTGCCCTTTGGCAACTAACATTACAGCAATTGGTTTTATCAGTAAAGACATTGTTAGCCGGCGTAAGGTTTTTATTAACGGTCTGGTATATACTTTAGGGCGTGCAATTTCATATACAACAATTGGTTTACTTTTCTTTTTTGGAGCAAATCAATTCGAATTTGCAGGCTTTTTTCAAGAGTGGGGCGAAAAATTATTGGGTCCGCTTTTAATAATCATCGGCTTGTTTATGCTTGATGTTTTAAAACTCAAAATACCCGGCATTGGTACGTTAACCGAAAAAATGGAGAACAAAACAAACCGAGGTTTTGGGCGCGTTCTTTTATTAGGTATCGTTTTTGCATTGGCATTTTGTCCTTATAGCGGTGTTCTTTATTTCGGGATGTTAATGCCCATGACAATCAGCAGCGCCAGTGGTTTGTATTTGCCTTTGTTTTTTGCCATTGCCACCGGAATACCAGTGATAATCTTTGCCTGGTTCATTGCATTTAGTATAGGTTCAATCGGTAGTGTTTACAATAAACTAAAAACATTTGAACTTTGGTTCAGACGCATTGTGGCATTTCTGTTCATTGTGGTTGGGGTATATTATATTATTACGATTTTTTTCTAATTTTTTTACATTAATTGTTCGTAGTTTAACGAACAATAGTAACAGCAGAATTATGTATAAGTTGAATTTTTTAATAAACAGGAGCAAAGCAAGGGATGTCTCATGTGCGCTTGAAGAATCTGATGAAGTAAATCAGAATAATAAAAACAAAGTACGATTATTAATATCAATTGCTATTGTTTTACCACTCTTAATTGCTTTGTATCATTATTTACCGCATATAATTGATGGTTTTACTTTTGATTTGTTAAAGTTGAATCCTGAATCACATTTAGGGGAATCAATAAATTTTTTCTTTTACGATACTATAAAAATCTTTATTCTGCTATTTCTTATAAGCAGTTTGATGGGCGTTATCAATGCGTATTTTCCGGTGGACCGATTAAGGGTTTATCTGACCACAAAAAAAATGTATGGGCTGCAATATTTCTTCGCCTCATTTTTTGGTGCCTTAACGCCCTTTTGTTCCTGCTCTTCAATTCCTCTGTTCATTGGTTTTGTGAAAGGAGGTATTCCTTTGGGCGTTACCTTTGCCTATTTAATAACCTCACCCTTAGTTAATGAAGTTGCTGTAGCAATGTTTTTAGGTTTATTCGGATTAAAAGCCACCCTTATCTATACCGGAACTGGTGTTTTAATGGGTATGCTGGGGGGGTATGTCTTAGGAAAACTTAAACTTGACAAATACCTCAGCGATTGGGTGCGCGAAATACAGGATAATGCCATACAGGAAAATGAAGAATGGGAAGGCGCAAAATTATCATTTCTGGATCGTCTTCCAACTATTATTAAAGATGGATGGGACATTGTTCGAAAAGTTCTTTTGTACGTCATTATCGGCATTGCCATTGGTGCAGCCATGCATGGCTATGTCCCGGAGAATTTCTTTACAGAGTTTTTATCTGCTGATAAATGGTATGCTGTTCCACTTGCAGTTATCTTTGCTGTGCCTATGTATGCCAATGCAGCGGGTATCGTTCCAGTGATCCAGGTGTTTGTTGCCAAAGGAGTACCACTCGGCACGGCCATTGCTTTTATGATGGCAGTTGTAGGACTGTCATTGCCTGAGGCCACTTTATTAAAGAAAGTCATGAAGTGGAAGCTAATTGGTGTTTTTTTTGGCACTATCACATTATTCATAATCATTCTTGGGTATCTATTTAATCTCGTGCTATAAAAACAATACTATGAAAAGAATAAGTATCGTGTTCTTACTGATATCAGTTACAGATCATAATTTTATTATTCATGAGTGCGATACTAATTTTTAACGTCATATAGAATTATAATTGTACATTTGGTATACAACTATTTGGTTAATCTGGATAATTTGGGAATCATGTTTGACAATGAAATTCAAATCAACGATGGAATCATAAAAAAATATTTTTTCACCATCCGGTTACAATTATTTTTAAATTAGGTTATGGGGAATTCAGAACATCATCACCACGAAGTTAGCGGCAAGAACCTGGGGTGGTCAATTATCTTAAATGTAGGAATCACAATTGCGGAACTAATTGGGGGACTTATTTCCGGGAGTATTTCATTAATTAGTGATGCAACTCACAATTTTAGTGATGTGATTTCGCTGGTAGTGAGCTACATTGCAAATAAACTTACAAAACGAAAGGCCACACAAAATCAAACTTTTGGATTTAAGCGCTCGGAAATTATTGCTGCATTTTTTAATTCGGTAACATTAATGGCTCTAGCTGTTTTTATTTTGTACGAAGGCTTTATCCGACTTTTTAATCCGGTAATAGTTGGTGCCGACTGGGTTATCTGGCTTGCCATTTTAAGTATCCTCGTAAATGGCGCCAGCGTGCTTTTTATCCGTAATGAGGCACACGATAATATAAATATTAAATCGGCTTACCTGCACTTATTTACCGACATGCTTACTTCAATTGCTGTTTTGGCAGGTGGTTTCGCAATGAAATATTTACAATGGTTTTGGGTCGATTCTGTTTTTTCAATTGCTATTGCCATATATTTACTGTTTAGTAGCTGGCGTATTTTTAAATCCTCTCTTCGTATTATAATGCAGTTTACCCCTGAAAATATAAGTATTGACGAGATCATTTCTCAACTCGAAAAATTGCAAGGGGTGAAAGATATCCACCATGTACATGTATGGCAAATCAACGAACACGACATAATGTTCGAGGCTCATGTAGACATGAATCAGGATATAAAAATTACTGAATTTGAATTGATATTAGAGGATATAAAAGGTGTGCTCAAACAATTTAAAATTGGACACTGTACTCTTCAACCGGAGTATTCGGTAGATGATGATAAACAAATTATTCATTAAAAGTAAAATGAATTCAATCTTTTATCTGTTGCAAAAATGATTGGCACTTTGGGCAAGATAAAGGTACAAACGTTAGATATTCCAGTGATGCTGGATCACTTTTAGTTTTGATTTTCTATAATATTCCCTAAAATAGAATCACTGTTTAACTTTAACAGTAATACTATGAAAGCAAAAAGAAGGAAATTAGATCCATGGTCTAAAGAATAGGGAGTACTTTATACTCGTGCGATTGCCTTGACCTATCGAAACAAAAAAGCATGTTTAATAGTAGGTTTTAATGTTTTCTTCAACTCTATTTCTAATGTCCTCGCCATAATGGGGCTGTAGAGTATATATTACTACTTCAATAAAATATTTATCATTTACGTGTTCAATGTTTTCGATAATAATAGGTTGTGATAAAGCTACCCAAGGTGTGTTAATGATTTCAACCTTTAGTTTGGGTATTATGTAATTGGCCTGCACAGACCCGGGGAAAACAAACTTAAGGTTAACTTTATAGAGGTTAGGGTTATTACTTTGCTTACTGATGATGGAGCCAATTATCTTATGATAGGGGATGCTTTTAGTGTCCCCTTGTTTATCTATAATATTAAGACTAAAATTGCCAAGGTTCTCTATTTTCCCTTTGAGCTCATTTATCTCAATAATACTTCCTTCACTTAATTTATTTTGAATCTTTAAATATATTCCTGAAAAAAAGTCTCTGAGAAGAAAAAAGGAAAGTATAATCGATAGTGTTATAACGATTCCCACCGAAATTAGACCAAATGTACTTCCCGAATAATAGTAATGTTTAACAAGCCATATTAACATTGCAAGCCACAACAAAAGTTCTGTTAATGTTAACAAGTAGGTGATGTTATGCTTAAATGCTGTTGACGAGTACTTTAATGATCTATTTATGAGGCCTAGTAATCTAAATGTTACAAGAATGCCCAATATGAGAACTAAAAATTTTAAAGACATATGTTTTGTGTTTAGATGATTCCTTTATTTAAACATGTTTCTACCATAAACGGCTCAATATTGCGACCCAGACTGTATGTATTGTGCTCTTTTATTACGATAAGTCCGAAGTTAATAAGCTTTATTAGTAATAACTCTACAGTCTTATTATCGTAACCAGTAATGCGTTTAAGCTTTTCGGTATCCATGTTTTTGTGTTGAATAAATAAGGCAATAATCATTAAAATATCAGCATCCAATCGCTTAAGTACATCCAATTTTGGTTTAGATGGCTTTCTAATACTTATGATGCCAGTTCCTGAATCTACTATATTGGCTTTCCATGTACTTAATGCCATTCCGGGGATTCCTTGTGTAAAGTTAAAATAGGCATTAAACAATAAGGACAAATTTAGTGGTGATATATCCTCCTCTATCTTACCATTGTACTTTAGTTTAAGACCACTTGATTTATGTCTGTAAATAATCAAATTTTTTAATTGCTCCGTATTAAATTTACCACATTCGATAACGGATAGCAGATGAGCCTGAATGGGCAATGTTTCTTTTATTATGTTGTATGAGTACGTATTACAATTCAAGATAAAAAACACCTTGTTGCTGTAATTTTCTATTAGCTCTATAATTTTGTTTAGCGCTTTCCCTCCATTGTGATTTCTCTCCCACCATAATTCAATATCATTCATTACAACAATACTATTGTGTGGGATGCTATTAAAAATATCATCAAAATCAGTCATATTAACCACTTGTTGTTGCATGCAGGTTAATAGTACCTTTGTATCTACAGAACCATTTATAGGCGGATTAATCCAAAAGACATTACTTTTCTTAATTAAATTGTTTGCGGCATATCGCGACAAAGCCGTTTTACCTGATCCATGTACGCCATGTATTAATACAGCACCACTTATACCATTAATATGGCGTTGCATGGCTTGTTTAATTTTGGAAAACTCCTCATTTCTGATTACCCAAAATTCATCTGATATTTTTGAGCTTTCACTAAATAAACTGCGGTAAAAAACGGGTATACGCTGATAAACCCTTTTATTGGGAATGAGTTGATCAATAATATCAAGAATTTCATTTGCGTTAGGGTTGCCAGGGTTGACGTTTGTTAGATATTTTTTTGAGAGAATAATTCCACTACTTGTGTTGTTAAGTAGTTGGATAAATAAATTATTTATTTTGCTTTTTAGGAATTGATATTTGTTATTAATGCTTTTACTTAATTCTTTATTCTTATTCTCCCGTTTTAATATATTTATCTTCTTTTCTGATTCTAAAATAGCATTATAAAAAAAGTTTGAGAATGTTTCTAACATTAGGTCAGTGGCTTTTTTATTTAATGCTAATAGTGCTTCTTCTACTTTTGTTTTTTCATTAATTACTTCACCGTTTAATTTTTTGTAAAATTCCTGATTTTGATCTTGCTCTTCTTTTAATACATCGCTCTTTTGCTCTTTATTGCTCAATCTAAACTGAAGCAAACTACTGAACTCTCTGCACTCTATAATAGATTGATGAATAATATCTCCAAGATTTAAAACTTCCCGATAAAAAGGTTCGTAAAACAAAGTATCAAAAGAATGAGATCCTATTTTTCGAAGATTAATTTCGATACTTGTTAGTTCGTTAAAAGGAACAGCCTTAGAATTTTTGTAAATAGTTGTTGGTAGCTGAATACTTTCAGGTAGTTCTTCAATAATTCCGGAGACTTTAGTATATGATTCCCTAAAGAAGTTTTGTAGTTGCAAATTATCGGGAAAAATT
>Ga0172377_10004345_pt1 | contig 14572 bp, 11 predicted proteins | sample Pumphouse3metaG_FD_119749 | JGI IMG/M metagenome (GOLD analysis project Ga0172377, IMG submission 119749) | Leachate microbial communities from a municipal landfill in Southern Ontario, Canada - Pumphouse #3 metaG | ecosystem: Engineered > Solid waste > Landfill > Unclassified | place: Canada... | reverse complement strand
TTCATTATACAGTTGAGCATCATATGTTTCCACTGATTCACGAAAACCAACTATGTTGTCCTTTGTGATTTTAATATCCTTGCCATCATCATTGATAGTTAACTGAAGAGAGTCGATATAATGCCACAATTTTTGATTTTGTTCCTTTATGTCTTTGATTAAGGATTTCTTTTTCTTAGACTCATTGAGTTCGATTTTTAACATATCTATTTTCTGTTGACAATCTCGTATCACATCATCTACAGGATCCCTTTGATCAAAATAATCTTCAAATTTGTCTTGCCTCAAATAAAGGTCAATTATTGTTTTGTAGTCTTTTATCTCTTTTTCAATATTGTTTCTCTTAACAAACAACATGTCATCAACACCAAGCAGACCATAGGTCAATTGATCAACATTGAAACAAAGACTTCCGATTACTTTTCCTCTATTGAATAAACCCCATCCGTTTTCCTGATCTATGTAAAACGTACCAAGGATGTTTGATAAGAGATTTAGGTTATTGTTGTTAAACAAAAAAGTCAACAACGCATTATTATCGTACAACACTGAAAATGTCTTTGAACAATCAGATGTGATGACGTCTACGAATTTGCCCTTACGAATTAACTTGCATGGTTTATCCCCGACCTCCATTGAAATTGTGATAATAAACTTCTCACCAGATATTCCTTCAGTAATGGGAATCTTATACCCAAGGCCATAAATAATAAAACGAATGAGTGTTGTCTTTCCCTGTGTGTTTTTTTCACTGAAAATATGAGTATAGTTGGCAAATTCACAAGAAAATTCGTGTGTTTTGTTAATAATTTCTATTTTATTTATCATCATATTTTCAACTCCTTCCGCACATCCCTAATTACTTCCATTTTTCTTAGAACTGTTTGAATCAACACCTTCAATATTTTTTTATATACTATCTCATCAGCACTGATTGATTCTATTATGTCTAAATATTCTCTCCAATGTTTTTCTGCATATTCATCGAAAGAATACTCCATTAAGTTCAATCCATCTTTTTCAATACGATAATTACCAATAATACGTGAAATGATATCAAAACGACCTGAAATTTTCTCAACTAGTTCTGAATAATTATTATTAACAACAAAATAATCTTCCATCGATTCTTGATACAGCTCATTCTCAACACGATCAATTTTTTGTACTATTATGCCCCAAACCATTATAAAACGAGTACATACTGCATTATTATTCTCATCTGCACCATTTTGATTTAAATAACGCACCCAGACCTCATAAACTAGCCTGGCAGACACACTGGATAACAACTTTCCCCTTTCGTCAAAATCATCGCGTAACTTTCCTATGATCCATTCGTCTTTATTTCCACCTTTGTCAGTGTATTTTAAAAATTGAATGGCGAAAGACTCGAAATCAAATGAGTCATCTGGCGCATATTTGCGAATAAGGTCCTGATTTACTGCTCCCATTGATTCATACGGAACTGTTACTCCAGAAGGAAATACGTCCCTCTCAGTCTTTGATCCCATCATTGTTTTTATATTTGTGATGTGAACCAAATTGTGATGATTACACATTGTCGAAGATTCTGATAGCGAGATTAATGACTTTTTAAAATATTTTATTGAATTTGCACAATTTTCATCATATGATGATTTAGCTTGAGCATATACTACAATCCCATCTTCTAATGAAATGATGATGTCTTCAGTACCTTCATTCCTTATTGTTTCAAAATCGTCCAGATGATCTATAAGCAAAGATATTGCTGCTGCAGTTTGAAAATTATGTCCGTTTAGACTGTAATTTGCACACCTGTTCGTTGACATCGGTATTGAATAAATGCATGATTATTACTAACTATCTATCCCATACCAATATCATAACACCGATGAATTCAAAAAATCACTGGTGAATGCAAATGATATTGAATTATCGACATTCCAAGAAACGATCAATATAGTACGTTTAATTAAGGTCAGAACTACAATTGAATCCCATTTGGATTGTGATGATAAGAAGAGATGGTAATAATATTTTGAAAATAATAGATGGGCCTTGTCACAGTTGTTTTCAATACCAATGGATTATTATGGACGTGAAATAAACGTTGGAGGAAAGGATCTCCTAAATAAAAATGGGAATACAACGATTTTGTATATCGCCACCCCACAGATAGTAACTTATCATTAATCGAAATAAAAACTCCAAAAAGTGTTTTAGTGACAAATAGAGAATATCGCAACAACATGTATCATCTGAGCAGTGATCTTACAGGTGCTACAAGCCAGGTAGTACAAGATAAGAATAGCTTATCTGAAAACTATGCAAATCCACTACGCAATACCAAGAAACACAATGGAAATGAAGCTCATTTTAATTTCAATTCCCCGCGGTGCATTATTTTGATTGATACATTGAGTTCCAACGAAAACAATGAATCAAAATGCGCAACATTCAATAACTATAGAAATACACAATCAAATGTTACAACAATGACATATGACGAACTAATTATGAAGATAGATCGGATTCTTTCGGTTGTAACCTCTAAACAAAAGAACACTTAGAAGCCCAATGATGATAAAAATGATGGATAACGTAGAAAAAGAAGTTATGTTCGAGAAATATGCCAATGCAGAGAGAGCACATATCAACTGCCTTTATCATTCAATATATCCTCTGGAAAACCAAGAAATGTGTCACATTCTGGTGTAATGATTACTTCGACCTGCCTTGCTTCCAATTCATATTCAGATAAAAGAGAGGCATCTTTCACCAATATTATTTGATTGGAACTACCCCGATGTAACAAATAAGTATTCCGCTTAGATTCGTCGAATCTCCCAGATATTATTACTACAGCCATATCTGCAACTTTCTTCTGGTACCCAGACAATTCCTGCAGATTATACCCTGTAAAAAGTATAAGATCCAATCCCACATCAACTATACGCTGCGTCAATGACAGAATGTCGTAGTCTTGATCCATCGGTTCGCCGCCGATGTACGTAACGCCTACAATATCATCACTGGATTCGATAGACGACATCAATTGTTCAACTGAAATAGGTGTTCCGGATTCTTTATCCCACATGTGATTGTTCATACAACCTTTGCAACGTATGCTACAACCAGAAAACCAAATTACAAACCTGTTTCCATGACCATAGATGCTACTGACTTCCGTAGCATAGACGGTAAGCATCAATACACTCTCTTGATAAGTTTGAGTTTAATTGTCCCGTTTTCAACTGATTCTTGCACCGAATAACCCATTGATTTAGCTTTGAGTATAACTGCTTGTTTTTTTGCGTCCACAAAATCTTCTCTTTCAAGTTTTAACTTTTCATTTTGACGTGCGAGATCATCTTGTTCTTTTTTTATATGTCTTACTTGATATGCCTTGGAATCTTGCCTAGCAGTTTCCATTTCAATACAATACTGCTGTCTTTTCAACTCATTCAATTCTATCTCCAATTCCGCAACCTTGGAATTTATTTTAGAAAACAAATTCGTCGTAGCTCTGTCTTCGGAATCAATTCTCATGAAGAGATTATTTCCCAGAGACTCGATTTTATGTTGATTCACTACAATAGTCCCGTTACAGATGCCGTATTGTATTGTCAATGCTTTCAAAGCCGTTTCCAGTATTGATGTATCGCACGTGCAAAATTTCATCGTGTTTATAACAACATGTGAACTCATGATCTGCGCCCCTTGACCATCTTCATCTTTTCAAATTCTGTTTCTTCTGATTTGTAATAATCATCTTTTCTATCAAGCGTTTCCAATACAAATTCTGAAGAAAGCAGGTCTTTTAATTCTTTTTCACAAACTTTGCCCTTGAATCCGAATGTTTCGGCTTCTAATTGTCCTAAGTCATCGATTGTAACCTCGATAATCATCTCTTTCATATTTCACTCCAAGTGATATGTCACATTGAACATTTTCTTTTTTTCACATTCGTCTATTGCCTGATCTAGATCTGGTTCCGTCCTGATAACATACTCATACCCGTCTTTTGTCACATACATTGTTCCAAATGATGGTAAGGGATCTAACTTTGATGATTCCAATAATTGAATACGTTTCATTCCCTCATTCTTCTTAGATTTCGCTTCCAAGACCTCTCCAAGTGCATCATCAGTACTTTTAACAATAGTTGCATTATATTTTTCGATTATAGGATTAATTATGCTAACATCATTATTAAAATCTGAAGATGTTGTGTATTTCTTTCTCTTAAATCCAAGAATCTTTGAATTATCAACAGATTGCAATGTGTTTTTTGTAGACTTCTCGATCTCGTTAATTTTTGCATCTATGACTTTGCTTAAATACTCATATTTACGATACAATGGCAATTTCTCAGAAGACCTGTGTTTTGATATATTCACAGGTATTATGAACTTAACATGAACTGCCCCATCATCATGTGAGAACAATTTTGGATTAGATTTCAAAAGACGCATCTCGATATCGCTTGTTTTCAATTTCTTGTAGAAATGATAATTACTGAGATCAAGATTTACAGGATCCGTGATCTTTTCGGAACTCTCATTCATTACAAAATCGGTGCCATCATATCTTCTCATCTCTTTGTTGATTAATTGTTTTCTAGCACATTTCTTTACGTAACGATACATTTTTCCAAAACCATCGAATTCCGTTGCTATCGCGTAGATTTTATCAGTATTTTTTTCAGGACAAACATAATAATTCACAGGATCGATGTTGATGAAGAACATTTTACCTGAAGAAATGCAAAATGACAGTGGCATATCCGGTGCATAGAACAAAGACGCTTCTTTCGATTGTAATCCATTAGATAGCGGGTTCTTTACCACTTGAATCTTCGAAGACAACCTGTCGCTGTAACTTGCAGACGTGATTACTTCTTCAGATCTCGAAATCAATGTTGAAATATCAGAACCTAGAATAACATTTTCATTACCGACAATCTGTACATCATCGAAAGTCGTATCATGCACCGGCCTCTTTTTATCTAAATATTCGAAATCAGAATTCTGCCAAAACCACCTGTTAAACAATTGCTGCATGATCTCAGAGGACTGTTTTGTTTCGAACCCTTCGTAATCGTCGTTAAAAACAATTACCTGCGATCCGTCGCATATCACCATATTGTAGTGGAGGTTTGGAACCTCACGTGCTATTATTCTGCCAGTGAGTGGATTCAATTCCTTTTCATCGATGTTTGATGATATCAGATACACTCTAGCAACACTGTTACGTATACACTCGATGAGAAAATTATCCAGTTTTCTGGTTAATTGAATACAGACAATATCTGATTTTTCAAAGTTAGTTTTGATTTCATTCTGTACGTTGGGAACAGTTTTTGATTTCTCGAAAAGAAAGAAATCACGAATCTCTGAATCAGAATAATCCATTTCGACTACAAATTGATGTTCCATCAGTTACCCCCCATCAATTTTTTTACGAACGAGGGAATTACATCGGCATTATGATATGATACAGACATTTCTTTGACAAATCCAACAGTTTCTGTGTTAGGGCCCTCATTATCAAAGTGGATAGCATCCAATTCGCCACTAGTCTTCATCCAAACTACTGATTTTTCATCATTGATGATCATGAAATATCTATCGTGTACTCCTCTGGCATCATTCTCATCAATGGTAATTAATTCTATATCTGGAGACTCTTTGATCATCTGAAATGCATGCTTCGCTTCATTTCTTTTTGTTGACAATTCTGTTGTTATCAACTTCAATTTGATACCATGGATGTCATGAAGTGCCTTGGACAGTAACAATATATTTTTCGAAATTGCAGCATTATTGGATGGATACTTTGAAAACATAGTCAAAGACCTCATATCGTATTCAAACATCGTTTTCACGAACTCATTCATAGAAATTTTCGTTGAAGACAGATCTTTGTTTTTTAGAGATAGTTTGAATAAACTCCCGGGATTCAAATCAACGCAGGCCTGCAAATGAAGACGCGAAAAATCGTTCGAAGGCAGCTGTTCGATTATACTGTCCCTTATCTTCAACGGTGAAGACCTCAACGTAGGACATTCGTCAAACAGGTAATAAAATTGATCGATCTCATTCCCGAAATCTTCTTGTCTGTAATAATGTGAAACAGATTTTCTAATGATGTATTTACGAAACAGCTCTTCTGCGATATCCACATCACACACTTTCAGCCTAGCATCCGAAATAACAATATTCTTTGCCTGATGCTTTTCGTTTGATGGCATATGTTTCTCAAATGACCCATCAGAGGATAACACAGACTCAACAAGCTTTTTGGTCAGTAGATTGCCCTTGTCTCCGCAGTAAATTATCTCTCCTTCGTGTATTAACAAATCATAATGGTTGGCCATTATCTCAATCAGCAAATCATTTGCCACGCCCTCATCGACAATGAAAAAATTATCTGTATTCTTGAAAGTAATCCCTTTGACACTATAATCCTCATCACCAGTGACATAATCATATGATACAATTACATCGATTGATGATGAGGGATACTTTAATTTGACCGGGTCCACATGTTTAATTCTTAATTTCACACTAGAACATATGTATTCATCTGGAAGATAGAGAGGGTCTTCGACCGAAGCATAACCTTCATTCGGCTCTGGACTGCAAACATTGCAATCCAACACCCGCACGCGACCGTTGTATCTGATTAATTTTAATAAGAATCTCCCGCTCATACCTTTCCATATCATTTTGGTCTTTGCCACTTCCTCCCCAGATGGCGTAATATGAAAATCGGTTGTCAAATATCCCATGCCAACGAGATAATTCTTCAACCCCTGCTCGAACACACCGAGATCCCCCAAGGATTCCCACCCATGGTTTTTTATTTTTGCCAAGGTGTTGCTTAATGCCATATCTTCATCATAACGAAGTATTGTCCCTTGTATCAGATATTCCTCTATTTGTACTCTAGTCGTATATGATAATTTCACTGAAACCCACCCACCAGCTCCTTTAATAGTTTATTTCTACAGAACTCAAAATAACGCTTATTTCCGACAATCACACGCTGATATTTTGCACGCGTCAATGCTACATTTAGTCTATTTGGACTATCCATGAATCCAAGTGGAACATTGCCAGACTTGACCATCGATATGAATACGAGATCCGCTTCCTTCCCCTGGTATTTGTCGATAGAATATACTTCTAATATCAGATTTTTTTCTGGAAATCTGAAAACCCTCTGAGATGATGACCTGGATTTGTTATATTTGTTGTTCATCTCGGATTTTATTAACTTTTCTTGCACCTTATAGTAAGTTAAAATCGCAACGGTCCATGGATCGTCTCTGCCATCGGTAACACGAGGATTATTTTCAGTAAATGCAGTGAATTTATCTATCTCATTCAAAATGCAATCGACCTCACAGGGATTTTCATTTTTGTGGAATTCCTTTGAATAAACATCGATCCACCAACTATGAGAGGGATACTCAGTGTATGTCCACCCGCGATTCAATTGAGGATTGTCTATTAAAGCCCTGTTGTCGTACAACCACTGCCTAGAATATCTCGATATTTCAGGATGCATACGACTTTGATACCCAAGAAGTACTGCCCTAGTATCATAATCTGCCTCATAAAATCCGCTGTTTAGTACAGTCTTATGGCCATTGACATTGAGTGCGGTGCCTGTTTTCAATATTTGCAATATTGAAGGTATTGCCAACTGGCGAAGCGGATCTAAGAATTCATTAATATCTAAGCAGTAAACATCAGGTATACGGTCGTTTATTTGGTTCTTGTATTTTTCCACTTGATCTCCAGAATCCCCTACATCACTCAGCATGAACAGCTCCTGAATCCTTGCAATCCTCCAAGCAATATCATCACTCCATTTATGATCCATAATTGATTTTGACAAGGATTCGATGACGTCTTGTATCGAATTACAGGAATTGCCATTGATTTTTATCGTATCACTACAAATACTACGGCCCTCGTTTTCGTAATAGTATTTTGTTCTGTATGAACATTCGATATTTTCTCCCAAATCTGCTAACAACATTGCATTAGCCGACGGCAAATATTTGGAAACGCTCTTTAAAACACTTTTATCCACAAAAATAAAATCTGCAGCAAATAACCTTGCGCAATCACCAACACCATCAAAAATATCTGCCGGTGAAATGCAACCTTCTGCATTAGCTACACAAATGGATGTGACATTCGACGGCATCAGTTCGCGAATAATCGGAATATTGGACTGCCCGATGGGGATCAAAAATCTACGACCTTTCGTAGACTTTAAATCGATAGTCAACTGATTGACCAACCCGAGCATTTCTTGATGATTAGCATCGAAAGAACTCATTTGCTGAATAGAACCTGCGAGTTCATCCTTATCCAAATACGGCGTTAGTTGTTTGATATCTCCAGATAATATCCACTTCTTTGCAAATAGGGCAGGAACCAGAAAATCCTGGAACGTTGTTTTGCTGGCCTCGTCTATTATTAAAGAATCGAATAGAGCCTGGGTCATTTCGTACTTTTTGTGTCCATTCAAGTTGAATTCTGGATGATTAAGAATCCCGAATGTAGTTCCACAAACAATGTTAGCATTAAGATATACTAATTCGCGAACATCTGCATCTTCAATTGTCTCAGGGCGATATATATCAACTGTTTCACTCACGCTGTCTTCATTTCCAACTCTTGCGACTATCAGTTTGTCCTTTACTATAGGAGGAAGCTTATTCAAACGCTCCAGAATATTATCAATTGCTGCATTTGTTGATGCAGCTAACATCACACGATGTCCTCTGATGATTTCCTGTGCGATGATCTCCAAGATCGTAGTTGTTTTTCCACTGCCGGGCGGACCTTCCAAGAATGCAAAATCATTAGTATTTATTGCCAGTTCAACCATCTTTCTCTGAGAAGCAACACCGGGAAAATTGGGGTCTTTGAGAATAAACCACTCTTCGATGGCTTCTAAAATCTGCACGGGTCTCCATTTAGCACGATCATCCATCAGACGAATAAGTTCCCTATGGTGTGGTGCAGGCTCATTGATCAATACATTTACCGCTTGAAATTGCATCCTTGTTTGAAATGTATTTGGTACAATGAACAAAGTAGATGGTATCGAATCCGGACGTGTTTCTTTCTTATTTTTGATCTCAACGATCTCAATAACATTGTCGTCTTCTATCTTCCTTACAATCCGAAATTGTCTCCCGCGCGGTTCTGATTTGGAACGTGGAACATCAGTAACATCTTTGTTTTCCTCACGGAAAAAGAAGGAACTGCTAGAAAACACATCACTGTCATAACTATCATTGTCGATCAAACGGACCAGAACACCGTTTTTATTTTTTGGAGTGAGCTTTGAATTCAAATTTAATGAAAAAACTGCGGCAGTGTGAGGTGATTTGTATGAATCCCCCACGTAATTGAATTCCTTGAGATATAATTCACCCCCATTAAAACTAATGTTGGAGTCTTTGAGTAAATCACGATACTCGCTTTTATCAACAGGATGATAATTGAGTTTTTGTCCTTTTTTACTAATTGTCTTGATGGATTTTCTATATACTAACAACTCGCCACTGTCGAGGCACGTGTATTTTACACCATCATCTATGACAAAATTCAATTGTGATTCGCTTTCATTTTTTGATGATCTCAATGTGACTTTTCCAAACAACTTGAGCTCATCCACATCCCCATCACAGATTATGTGAGTACGTGTTGCACCATTGACATATATGGGCCTGGATGATTTGCACTTGTATTTGCCAAAATCTTTAACAAAATCTAACAACAATGGTTTAAACGATTGAGACTCACCCATATTGTCCCCATACCATATGTTCAAATTTGTTTGAATCTCTGTTTCTGAAGAAAAAACAGCAAATCCATCATTAATGTCAAGAATGTCTTTACTGCTCAAACAAACAGTTCTGTCACGATTGGATATTTCAATTTCTCCCTCACCGTATTCGTCCCTCCATTCAAAAATATAGTAATTTATATGAGGTAACTCGAAAACAGATTCTGTCCCACGGTCCACTCTTATGATAGTAAACTCAGGTATCAGTAAGATTTTCTTCGATACTAGTTCAACATCGGCGGATATCTTTGCGATACGATCAGTACTTTTCATCTGACTCTTTAATAAATTGCTAAATGGACTCAGATTACTGCGTACTGCCATCATCATGGCATTGTATACCCTGTATTCGAAAATATTCTGATAGAAGAAATCACGAGAAATAGGTGGCGCCTTATATTCAGATGCCATCTGATCATCACTCTATGAATGGATTACTGCTACTCATTTCGGACTTCAATTTCGGTATCGATTTGAATTTTCCATCTTCTATATCTTCTACAACCCCATTACTGGCCATTCTGGCCCTGAATTTAGCCCATTCGCGGAGTTTGCGCAATCCCTCACCCATTGTAATCGACAATGGTACAGTTGCCTTGATTGCATTGAGAATATAATCATCGGTGAGGTCCTTCTTCCCATCACTGAATGCTGCATGTAATGCTTCTTTCACACACTCTTCAATCTCTGACCCAGAGAACCCTTTTGTTTCTTTGGCAAGTGCATTGAGATCGATGTTGTCAACACTTCTTTTACGAGATTCCATATGGATCTGAAAAATTTTCTTTCTCTCATCGATACTGGGCAAATCTACAAAGAAAACTTCATCAAATCTCCCTTTACGCATTAATTCCGGAGGCAGATCTTTGATATTGTTGGCAGTTGCTATTACAAAAACGGGTTCCGTTTTTTCCTGCATCCATGTCAAAATAGTACCGAACACTCTCGATGTTGTTCCACCATCTGTTTGTCCAGAACTTTGAACTCCAGACAAACCTTTTTCGATCTCGTCGATCCAGAGGACACATGGCGCTATTGCTTTGGCTATTTCCAATGCCCGCCTAACATTGTGTTCCGATTCCCCTACTATACCTCCAAATACTTTTCCTATATCAAATCTTAGAAGAGGATAATTCCAAGACATGGCAACTGCTTTTGCCGTGAGACTCTTTCCACATCCCGGTACACCAAGAAGCATTATTCCTTTAGGCGTATCCACACCGAACTCCTTGGCTTCAGATGTGAAACTACGTTCACGTTTTGATATCCAATCTTTCAGATTTTCGAGACCACCCACATCATTCAGCTTTGTAGATGAGTGATAATATTCCAAAAGACCGGTTTTTTTGATTATTCCCTCCTTTTCCCTTATGATATATGGTATGCAAGTTTTATCGAGTATCTTGAATTCAATTATCGCCTTTGAAAATGCCAATTCTGCTTCCATTATTGTAAGCCCGAGTGCTGCTTCAAGAACAGAATCTGCGATATCACTCTGCTTTACGTCATATTCATTCAAACAGTTGACGGCAATGGTTTTCAATACGCCAATATCTGGCAGTCCAATCTCCAATATCGATAATTCTTTAGATAAATCGTCGGGTATGCATTTGATTGGCATCGAAAGGATGATGATTTTATTATCGATGGATTTATCTTGAAGAATCTCACGTAGCTTTCTAAGAATCTTTGGATCTTCCCTCTTCAATACATGATGAAAATCCTGAAGGACTAAGATAGAATCTGATTCGAGACTATTTGTGAAGAAATTCAGAATCTCGAGATAATCTACGATATCCTCTTCCTTCTCAAATGATTTTGTTGCCGTGTCAAATCTAGAGAGGCCGTTGACCTCATTCCATAGATACCAAGTCATCCCAAGTTTTTTAGAAACGCGGTTGACAAAACCGTGAATACGTTTATCCTCATAAGAGATGACTTCTATGACATTGGCTTTTGATTTTATCAACAACTCTAGTTCTTTATCCATCCTACGACCCCTTTCAACAAAATTGGTAAAAAATCACCATTCGTTCATAGTATCTCTCTATTTTATTATAATGCCTGCGTTTTTATTCTTTGATTATATTTTTTCAACGGTTGGCATTCATTCACCATTACACGTCAAAAACACCATCGAACATCTTCTTACAAAAACAACCCACCTGATCGCCAAAGATCTCTGATTGTGTCTTTCTACTAGCTTTTATATTCTTCTCTGCCCTGCATATCATGTTGTAAATACCCTGTTCTGTTATTTACATATATATCTGCAAGAGAGGTTGTCTCTTCTCTATAATGATAGAAGATCTCTCGCGTTTCTCTATACGCAAACCCTGTTTCTTCTTCCAATAACATCATACATGCTGCATATCTTTCTCTTGAACCATTGACGTATAAGTCATAATAACGCTATCGTTACAAAGTTTATTTGACATTTCCGTTATTATTGACATCAAATTCGAGTCAAAATCCAATGGATATGTTGTCAGACCATTCTATATTTACGTTTACATAACAACGTGTCGTATTGCGTACTGATTTGTATTCACCTAGTGCCAATCGATTACAAAAATGCTAAGACTATGATTCCAGATATGATTCTATTCGTTTATAAATCTAAAGATACTAGATGTGTTAGATTGAGGCGATGTGCATCGTACATAAGAAGGTGATTTTCTATAAATATATTCGATACTTGATGTATTTTTAACTTTTTTATTGTGTATTACATTGACTTTCCTAGAATCTTAGATCATCATATCGACAATTGACTAACAATTACTTCGCCATATGTAGGGCGTATTGTTATCTAGAAATATATGACCTAAACTACATAACGAATAAATAAACATAGAATTGTGTAATACACACTAATTGATTATAAATTTCAATAATAAAATTTTTCAAAGATCAAGTCTGTTGTTTTATAAGATAAATACCATGGAATATCGAAAATACAGAATGATCCGTCTAAAAAGAATTTTTGTAATTAAATAATGTCATGATATGATTATGTCGTTAGAATTTTATTCATAAAACATTTGTATCCTCCTATGATCGAATCAGGAAAAGGTGGGATTTGTTTATTATGTGGTGGAATAGATGGAAAATGCAGATCTGGATTTAAGGATAGCGGTATCGAATTTGATTGCTTTTATGTGAATAAAAAATTAACAATTAATGTCTCAATGAAAGATGTCAAGAGCATACAAGGACAATGGTATGAAATTATGGGTTATCTGATCAATCAGGCTCCAGAAGGTACAATACTTGTAAAAGAGCCCAGTAAGGAATTTAATACAATATCAATAAAAGACATAGGGGCCCATATTCCGACAACAGCAGGTAAATGGGATAATCTTTTAAGGATCTTTTACACAACAAGACGTTTGTCATTCGATGAACAAGAATTCACAGATGTTTCTCCACATATGGCATATTGTTTGGACAGATGGGAACTGAGAGGTATGGTAACTGCGCTAGAAGAGATGGGATATATAAAAATCGATCGTAAATTAGAAGAAAATGGTCTTTTTGGGTTTGAGCATTTATTCGGACGTTTAACCGCAAAAGGGGTTTTAAGAGCGGAAAGAATGTTATCAAATAAAAAGTCAGTGAATGTGTTCATCGCTTTGAAATTTAATACTGAATATTCAGATACTATAAATGAAGCCGTTAAAAAAGGATGTACAGATCTAAATTTATCGGCTAGATCTATAGATGCAGTCGATTATATAGGAGACATAAATGATCGGATAATATCCGAAATCAACAAATCAAAATTTGTTGTTGCAGACTATACTGAAAATAATTGTGGCGTTTATTATGAATCTGGATATGCAAGAGGTAGAAATATAATTGTAATTGAGTTATGCAACAAAGAATGGTTTGAAAAGAAAAACAAAGATGGGCATAAGGTAAATTTCCTTCATTTTGATGTTGAACATAGAAATATGATTCTATGGGACAATAAAGAAGATCTTACTGCTAAAATAAAAGATAGATTAGAGGTTTTGCTTCAGAATTAATCTTAAACATTGAATATTTTGAAGTTTAATTGATAGTACCTGATAATTATGCCTGTTAAACACCTTCTTTTATTCTGTTGCTTTCTATTGTTTAATATCTGTATCTTTTGAAGTAATCACAACGCGATATGTGTGGTGTGTAAAATACTACCTATATTTTAAATCATAGATTTTTAATTTTAATTCGTTTTTATTTCCCTATTTTTCATCATCTTCTTTTTTCTGGCTCTCTTAGAAATCAGGTGGATTTGAGATCTTGAAGAAGTCGATTTAAACTTTCATATGTGTATCTGAAAAATGCCAGAACATAATGCGAATAAGGCCTTTTCTATAATTCTAAAATTGGAAGAACCATGATTCGTGGAGAACGTCGATGAGACCCCCGAACGTGCGGACATATATGTGTCGACAAGAGCGAGGGCACTTGTCAAATGTCCTGTGTGCGGGGAGAAATGTAAGATTCACGACCAGGTCCAGGGACATGGAGGCATTCCACGACATGGACGATACCGAATGTTTCGTCACAGTAAAGATATTCAGATACGACGCCCTAAGTACAACGTCAGACGACTACAGGCGCCGTGGGCGCGCGATAACATAAGATTCACCGAGAGTTTCGAACGACGAACGATGTCGCTGATGAGAAAGATGCCGCACACGAAGGCCGCGGAGTTCAT
>Ga0172377_10004342_pt1 | contig 14574 bp, 9 predicted proteins | sample Pumphouse3metaG_FD_119749 | JGI IMG/M metagenome (GOLD analysis project Ga0172377, IMG submission 119749) | Leachate microbial communities from a municipal landfill in Southern Ontario, Canada - Pumphouse #3 metaG | ecosystem: Engineered > Solid waste > Landfill > Unclassified | place: Canada... | reverse complement strand
AGAGATGCGCGTCTGTGGTTTTTTGCGTGCTTATGGCTGCCTTTTTCTGCGGTTCCGTTATAATAGGTGGAAAAGTTGAAAACTATTTTTTAGAAACTAAAAATATGCATTATATTAAAAAAGCGGCATTAATCAGAAGGTTTAATTTCCGAGTAATACCGCTTTTCTAATTTTTTTGAAAGGATGAGGTTTTTAGTTTTTCCAAAGGCCATGGACGTTACAAAATTCTCTGGCTGTGACTTTATCGGCATTCACGGGGAAAAAAACAATCGGGTGTTCGCCGGGTTTTAAGAATTGTTTGTAAGAGATTTTATCGGTGATCAATTCAATCCATTGAATATAGTGTTCTTCGGTCATCGGATGGAGAGTGCTGCCAACAGTGACTTTCCAGCCGTCGGCAACTTTTTCTAATATCGGAACGTGTTTTTCATTTTTAAAATCCGCGGTCTGCGCTTCCATTTTTTTTAACGGCTGATTATCTGCCGTCATTGTTTCGGGCGTTCCACTAAGGACTTCAACGGTCGTTTTACTAGTACCAATCGAAAAAATATTGCTCTGCATATCGTCCTCCTTGTTTTTTAGGGTGAGTGTGGTAAACAAATCTGTCGATACGTAATAATATACTTCTTGTTTTTGTTTTTTTATGTGCTTTTTTGAATTAATTGAAAGATGAAATATGGCTTCTATTGAAAAGATTCGTAATATTGGTATTATCGCGCATATTGATGCGGGTAAAACGAGTACCACAGAAGGACTTTTATATTATTCGGGGTTGACCCATCGTTATGGTGATATTGATGACGGCACCACGGTCATGGATTATCTTCCAGAAGAGCGTGCGCGGGGCATTACGATTGCCGCAGCAGTAGCTTATATCCCTTGGAAAAATTATGAATTTCATCTGATCGATACGCCGGGGCATATTGATTTTACGGCTGAAGTACAGCGCTCGCTGCGTTCGATTGATGGCGCGGTTGTTATTTTTAGTGCTGTTGAAGGAGTGGAGGCACAAAGCGAAAAGGTCTGGTATCAAGCGAATCAGTATCATGTTCCAAAAATAGCCTTTGTTAATAAAATGGACCGCATTGGCGCTTCTTTTGAAAATACGGTCAAGCAAATTGATGAAAAATTTGATAATTGCGCTATTCCGCTGCAGTGTCCGATCGGGTTTGAAAATACGTTCTCCGGCATGATCGATTTGTTAACGAAAGAGAAAATCACTTTTTCGGGCGAGGGTAATTCTGAAATTCATCGGGAGCCCCTGGTCGGTGATCTGGAAAGTATATGGGAAGAGCGCTTTGAAGAAATGGTGGAAAAATTAGCGGATTATTCGGATGATATCGCGATTCTTTTCTTGGATGGCAAAACGCCAGATAAAGAAATTCTTCAAAAAGAGCTCAAACGCCTGACTTTAGAATGCAAAATTGTGCCAGTCTTGGTCGGTAGCGCAAAACGCGATCTTGGTATTCAGCCACTCGGTGATGCTATTATTGATTATTTGCCGTCGCCGGCAGATGTGACGGAATATAAAGCATTTAATCCAAAAACAGAAAAAGAAGTGCTGGTGCACCCCAGTGAAGAAGAGCCCTTTGCCGGATTCGTTTTCAAAATTAATGCTTCCGCACAAGTGGATCTGTTTTTTATTCGCGTGTATAGTGGGAAACTGACGTCCAATATGCAACTGATTAATTCGCGAAACGGGAAAAAGATACGCGTGCGGCTGCTGTTTAAAATTTATGCCCGAAGCACGGAGCAAATAGAGGAGGCTTGTCCTGGCGATATTGTGGGACTTACGGGATTGAAAGACTGCGGAATCGGAGATACTCTCTGTGGAACAAAAAGAATTATCGCTTTTGAAAAAATCATGTTCCCAGAACCGGTTATTTCAATGGTGGTGGAACCCAAAAAAACAAAAGATAAGGATAAACTGGATTCGGTGCTCGATCTGCTTTGCCGAGAAGACCAAACTCTGAAATGCGCAGTCTCCGAAGATACCGGTCAACGACTGCTTTCCGGAATGGGGGAACTTCATCTTGAAGTGAGCCTAAAGAGAGTGGAAACAGATTTCGGCGTAGAAATTCGCGTCGGTGAGCCGCGAGTTGCGTTCCGAGAAACGCTGGCAAAGGCAACAAGAGTGCATGTGGTGTTTGATAAAGTTCTTGGCGATACAAGACTTTATGCTGAAGTGACGGTAGAATTTACGCCACTGGATCGCAATGGTGAGACCTTTGAAATCAAAAACACCTGCCGGGATTTAAAGACGATTCCGAAAGCTTTTGTGGAAGCAGCGGAACAAGGTTTGCACGATGGTCTGCAAACGGGTGGATTAAAGGGGTATCCGATGATTTATGTGGGGGCAACCGTTACAGAATTAAAGTATCTTCAAGATGCGACCACACCTGGTGCGGTGGTTGGCGCAGTGATTGAGGCTATTAATCAGGCGTTTAAGCAGGTTGGTACGGTAATGCTGGAGCCGTTAATGAATTTGGAAATCATGACGCCGGAAGAGTCCGTTGGTGAAATCACGATGTATTTGCAGCCGCGTCGAGCGTTAATTAAAGATATTGCCCAGATTGGCAAGATACGCAAAATTGACTGCAAAGTGCCGCTGGCTGAAATGTTTGGTTTTGGAAAATCGTTGCCGCGTTTAAGTGGCGGCCGTGCGTCTTTCTCGTTGGAGCCATCGGGGTACCAGGAATGTGCGCGGTGATAAACCGCTAAAACAAAAAATCCAGCAATGCGTTTTCTGCTTTGCTGGTTTTTTTGTTTTTAACTTAAGGGTGGTTTAGAAACGTGGAATGACTGAAATTGTCTTTTGATGGGTGCCGGAAAACGATATAATTTATAGACAATATAAATTATTAGCGGTGTTTTTTTTGTATTTTAGTTTTACAATTATATATTATTCTTTTGATATCTTTAAGGGGAGATTATGATGGAAAAATCAGATATTGTGAAGTCCACTCCGCTGGTAGCGGAGCATGAGGCCCTGCATGCAAAAATGGTGAATTTTGCTGGCTGGAATATGCCCGTACAGTATGAACATGGCATTTTATTTGAGCATCAGCACACGCGTGAAAAATGCTCCTTGTTTGATATATGTCATATGGGAGAATTTAACGTAAAAGGAGCTGGTGTTGCTGCCGCGCTGGATCGCATTGTGGCTCGCCCCGTTGCGGATCAACCAATCGGCTCCTGTCGGTATAATCTGCTGCTCAATGATGAGGGCGGAATTCTAGATGATCTGATTCTTTATCGCTGTGCTGAGGAGTCCTTTTTTATTGTGGTCAATGCCGGTTGTATTGACAGTGATGCGGCAAGATTTCAGTCTCTTTTACCGGCGGGTATTTCTTTTGAAAATAGTTCTGATAAGACCGCAAAGCTTGATTTACAGGGTCCCGAGAGCATAAATGTTTTATGTGAAATATGGGATCTTTCGCAGGAAGACCTGCCGAGTTATTTTCATTTTATTGAAATTGAGCGATTTGGGGTGCGGGTGATTGTGAGTCGTACCGGCTATACGGGCGAGCTTGGTTTTGAGTTGTATTTACCGGCGGACTCTGTGGTTTTCTTTTGGCGCCAGTTTTTAGCTCATAAGCTGGTAGAGCCGGCTGGACTTGGGGCGCGTGATACGCTGCGTTTGGAGGCCGGTCTACCACTTTATGGTCATGAAATGAGCACGGATATCTCGCCATTGGAAACAGGCTACGGCAAAATGCTGCAGTTGAAGAAGCATCCGGAGCGTGAATTTTCTGGGAAAGATGGTGTGCAGTCTCGTGTGGCAAATCGGCAATTATGCGCTTTGTATTTAGAGGGCCGCCGAGCGGCGCGTGAACACACCGAAGTTCGGAATGGAATCGGGCAAAAAATTGGCATTGTGACATCCGGTTGTTATGCGCCTTCGTTGGGCAAGGCAATTGCGCTTGCGTATTTAGAAAAGGACTTAATACCGGAAGATCAGGTCGTGTTTTTGCCGTTAGGCAGAGGGGAAGCGAAAGCTCATATTGGCACAATGCCTTTTTATAAAAATGGTTCAGTAAAAGGAAAATAAAATGACTTATTATACAAAAAAACATGAATGGGTAAAAATTATCAATCAGAAAGCAGTTGTCGGCGTATCGGAATATGCGGCGAGTGAACTTGGTGATGTGACTTTTGTGGAGCTTCCTTCGGTTAGCGATAGTGTGGAAGGCGGAGAATACCTTTGCACGATTGAATCGGTAAAAGCCGCTGCAGAAGTCTATGCCCCGATCGGCGGAACCATCGCGGCAGTGAATAAAAAATTGGAAGACGATCCGCAGATTCTAAATGACTCCGCGGAAGAAGCCGGCTGGATTTGCAAGCTTGATGATTATTCGGAAGCGGATTTGATGGAGCTGATGGATGGGAAAGAATACAAAGAATATCTAAAAACGCTGTAAGTAAGGAGCTCGCTTTGCCATATATTGCAAATACTGTAGAAGATCAGCAGCAGATGCTGAAAACGATTGGATGCCAAAATCTGGAGGAGATGTGGCAGAAGGCCGGGGTGACAAACCCAGCACCTGAATTGAAAAATTTTCCAGAAGGATTAAGCGAACCGGATTTAGTGAAACATTTTCAGCATTATGCTGAAAAAAATGACTCGGCGTTGACGTGCTTTCTTGGGGGTGGTTTCTATGATCATTTCATTCCTGCGGCAGTGCCTGCTCTTGTGAATCGTGGAGATTTTGCCACCGCCTATACCCCGTATCAGGCGGAAGCCTCGCAGGGAACGCTGCAGAGCATCTTTGAATATCAGTCCGCAATTTGTGAATTGACTGGAATGCCGGTTGCCAACGCCTCGTTGTATGATGGCGGTACCGCTGCCTTTGAGGCAATTCTGATGGCAGTTCGCATTAAACGCAAAAAGATGCGCGTTGTTATTTCGGATACGGTTTCACCGCTTTATCGGCAGATTATGGCAACGTCAACAATTGGTCATGATATTGATTTGGCGGTTGTAAAAACAGAGGCTTCTGAAAGTCAGGATAATTTGCAGGCATTGCTGGATTGCGTGGATGATAACACCGCCGCAGTGGTGGTGCAGTATCCTAATTTTCTCGGCGGAATAGCGGATTATCGTTTGTTTATAGAAAAATTGCATGCGAAAAAAGTATTGGCGATCAGCGTGTCTTATCCGATCGCTTTCGGAATGTTGGAAACACCAGGCAAAATGGGGTTTGATATTGTTGTTGGCGAAGGACAGTGTCTTGGCATATCTTTAAATGGCGGCGGTCCCTATTTGGGATATATGGCGGTGAAAGAAGAATATATGCGGAAAATGCCTGGGCGTGTGGTTGGCAAGGCGTTTGACAAAGACGGCAAAGAGGGCTATGTGCTGACGCTTCAGACGCGCGAGCAGCATATCCGTCGGCAGCATGCGATGAGTAATATATGCTCGAACGAAAATTTATGCGCGTTAACAGCATTGGTATATATGTGTTTGTTAGGGAAAGAAGGGATCGTGGAAGTGGCACAACAATGTGCGGCGAAGGCGGTCTATTTATATAATCGGCTGAATAAAGTTCCGGGTTGTAAGGTGGTTGGTGATGGAGCTTTTTTCAATGAATTTGTTTTAGAGTTGCCTTCGGATGCGGAGACATTTGCAAAGGCCTTTTTGGATCAGGGCATTGCGGGTGGGTTGCCGTTAGGACAATTTTATCCAGAGCGTAAAAATCAGCTGCTGGTTGCAGTAACCGAGAAGCGCACAAAAGCCGAAATCGATCATTTTTGTCAAGTATTGGAGAAGTTGTTATGAGCTTGATTTTTACACAAGGCCGTCCCGGAAGAAGAGCCTGGAGACTACCGGCGTTGGATGTTCCGAAGAAAAATGCAGTCCCGAAAAGCTGCCTCCGCGAGGCGCCGGCGGATTTGCCAGAGGTATCTGAATTGGAAGTGGTGCGCCATTTTACGAATCTGTCCCGCAAAAATTTTAGCGTGGATACTCAGTTTTATCCCCTTGGTTCCTGTACGATGAAGTATAACCCCAGAGTGAATGAAATGCTGGCTGGTATGCCGGAGTTCACAAATATTCATCCGGGGTTGAGTTTGACCAAAGAGGGCGAAAAACATATGCAGGGTACGTTGGGAATCCTTTATGAGCATGAACAACGGATCAATGAGCTGTTTGGTTTTTCGGCTGCAACATTTCAGCCAATGGCGGGCGCGCATGGCGAATTTACGGGAATATCACTGATCGCTGCATGGCATCGCGACCACGGAACTTGGGATCAACGCAAGGTGATGCTGATTCCGGATTCGGCGCACGGTACAAATCCTGCCAGTGCAATTCAGGCTGGGTTTATTGTCCGTGAAATTAAAACAGGCAGCAAGGGCGAAGTCTCTTTGGAAGATTTGAAGGCTAATCTTGATGAACATACTGCCGGGATGATGCTTACATGCCCGAATACCGCTGGTTTTTATAATGACGGCTTAAGCGAAATGTGCGCGTTGATTCATGAGGCCGGCGCGCTGATTTACTGTGATGGTGCGAATAGTAATGCGATCATTGGCCGTGTGCGACCGGGCGATATCGGATTTGATGCCATGCATTTGAATGTGCATAAAACACTGGCAACCCCGCATGGCGGTGGCGGCCCCGGCGATGGGCCTGTGATGTGCAATGATACGCTGAAGCCGTATCTGCCGGTGCCCCGTGTACGGAAAGACGCGGAAGGCGTTTTCAGTCTGGACTGGAATCAGCCAAAATCGATTGGCAAAGTGATGCCGTTTATGGGCAATTTCGGGGTGCTGCTTCGCAGTTGTGCGTATTTGTGTCGTTTAGGTCGTGAGGGCGTTCGTCGAGTTGCGGATAATGCGGTTTTGAATGCCAATTATCTGCGGGTTCTTCTGACGCCGGGGTATGATCAAACGGTTTCCGATATGTGTATGCATGAGTGTGTCTTCTCAGCGTCGCGTCAGGTAAAACTCGGCGTGCATGCGCTTGATATTTCGAAGGCACTGATTGATCGCGGGTTCCATCCGCCAACGATGTATTTTCCGCTGATTGTTCCGGAAGCGCTGATGATTGAGCCGACAGAAACAGAATCGAAGGAGATGCTGGATTCGTTTGCCAAAGCAATGCTGGATATCGCGAAGGTCGCGGAGACGGATCCGCAGCAGCTACATGATGCTCCGATCACGATGCCGATTGGCCGTCTTGACGAGACCGAAGCGGCACGGCATCCTCAGCTCCGGTATGTTCCGGAGGCTTAAAGCGAGCCGCTTAAAAACATAGTCTTAATGAAATAAAACGCCCTTTCAATGATTGTTCATTCGAAAGGGCGTTTCTGTGTTTGTTTATAATTTTAGGGATAGGCCTATTTTATTATCCATACTGTTGGGGGCGGAAAGGTAAAATTCTTGCTGCTTAAATAGTCCTGTACGGATTTGCGGGTACTGATTTGGGTGTTGATTGTTTGGGATGTCTTACGGTCTAAAATTGCGCGGAGAAGGGGATATCGCCCGCTGCCGGAAGCCATAAAGTCATTCATGGCTACTTTATAACGTTTTGGATTTTCTGGTGTGGCGAGATGATCGGCGATGCGAATGGCTCGTAAAAATTCTTTCTTTCCCTTTTTTAAGACACGCATTTTTGCGCCATAGATTCCGGAATAGGTATATTGTTTCCGCTTTTGCCATTGCTCGGTGGCAATTGTGGTAATTTCTTCATTGGTGAGTTGAGCCGTGACAATGGTGTTTTCATAGGGTACAAATCCAAAGAGATCAATTCCTCGAACAACTTGACCTCTGGAAAAATATTTTTTGGATAAGGTGCCGTGAAAAACAACATCCGCATCAACGCTTTTCGCAATGGCACGACAGAATAGCTCACTGGCTGCATTATCAATGCCCGGTGTTCCGGTATTTAGAATATCACAGGGAAGCGGCGGACTGAATTTAAGAACGGAATGGTGGTTGGTAATGTCTGAATAAACCGATATGGCTTTTTGAAAGCCTGGGTCTATGGGCGTGTCTTTCTCTACAAAATCTAATTTTGACGTGATTTTTTTGACGGCATGCTTTTCCAGGTCGATTTCAGCGGTAATAATGGCCATATTCCGGGCGCCGAAGCCGGCTTGAACATACCACACGCCAGAGCCTATTTTTTGTCCTGCGTGATCCTGGTGCGTATGCCCGCCGAGGATTAAATCAATCTCTGGAAATTCCGTGGCGATTTGCTTGATTTCATTGACCATGCGGTCACTGGATTGATACATCCAGCCCTGATGCGCGGCAAAAATAATCATATCCGGGTGTAGCGCTAAAATGGGTGGCATCACTCGGCGTAGAGTGTCGATGGCTAATTCTACCTGACAGTCTTTGGAAAAAACATCCGCAAACCAGTACTTCATATAGGATGCGGTGGCACCGATAACAACAATTTTTGCGCCTTTCCGGTTAAAGACCTTCCATGGACGAAATAATAATTTGTTGTTTTGATACAAATTGCCGCAGAGGGCCTTGGTTTGTATTTTTTGGGAGAGGTCTAAAAAACGCTGAAGGCCAAAATCAAATTCATGATTACCGGGTACCCAAACATCGTAGTTGAGGTATTGTAGTCCGACAATGCTGACTTCGCCTTTGGTGAGGGATGCAATATAGCTGCCCTGGATGGTGTCGCCGCAGTCAATAAGAAGAGACTCCGGATATTGCGTGCGGTATTTTTGGATCATGGAGGATAATTGCAACCAGGCCCCCCCTTTGACGTGATCATGCGTAACCATGCCATGTATATCCGTGGTTTGAAAGATCTTGACTTCGACAATATTCTCGGCATATAAAGAAACGAAACTGAATAAGAATAAAAAACAGAACCATAATTGTCGTAACATAACAAGATCTTTCCTATCTGAAATGAATAAAAGTAAGTTGGAATTAATGTGATTGTAAAACTTGTTTTTTCAAGTAAAATTAAGAATAATAATGATCTGATTGTTTGAAAATTTTTAACACAAAAAAAGCCCCGCCTGAAAGGAAGCGGGGCTTTTTTTGTGTTTGTTTGGATTCGTGGACTGTAAAACTTGCCCACGAATCATCAACAGTGTTTTAGAAATCGTGTGTCATGGAAAAACTGAGAATGTCCCCGGTTCCGGAAAATTTACCATCGAGGTAATTTCCTGTGCTGTCTTCTGTGTCATCGTAGCGTTTAATTGCTTCCGGTGTGAAGAACAAGTGTGTGTAGGCAAAACTGAACTTTGTGTCTTCATTGTAATGCCAATCTAAACCAGTGCTAACCCAGTAACGATCCACATCTGGAAGACGGGTTGAACGCCAACGATTGCTGTGTACAGGAGACATATCATAGGTGGCACCAAAACGCCAGGTGAATTTTTCGTTGATTTTGTAATCCGCACCCAGCGAATAACGCCATGCGTCTTGAAAATGCATTTCTTCTGTAGAAGTTGTTCCGCTGTCAAATTCCACTTCCATTGCATCCATGCAGCTCCAGTCACTCCACATGATATCAAAAGCGATCATCCATTTTTCCCCGATATCTTGCTGAATACCAAAGTTAACGGTGGCTGGAAGACTTAAGTCCAAATCAGCGTCGTCATACATCTTTCCTCCACCTACGCTAGCTGGCAATCTTAGTTTGCCGTCTAAGCTGGCTTTGTGGGTCATACCGGAACGATAACCCAATCCCAAACGTGTTCCTTCACGCGGTTTGTAACTGACACCTAAAGTATAACCAAAAGCCATGGAATCGCCTTCCAAAAACATTTTTCCGTCATAGGCCGTATTGCTATTGTTAGGATCGTTAGGATTCATTACTCTGGCAAGATTCACGTTACTTGTCATATAGAGTTGGGCATCTTGAATAATAAACCCAGCACCAACAGCCCACTGTTCGTTGATTCTCCAGGAAATGGAGGGTGTTAATTCGACTACTTTGATTTCTGTCTCGAGAGCTTGATAACGCCCAACCCAGCCGTCATCAAATGTAATGGCGGTACCGGAAGTGGCCGATAAACCAAGATTAAGAGTAACGCCATCGGCAATCGGATGAATGTAATACAGATTTGGAACCATTGCGATGTTACCGCAATCGCCGCCATCACCTCCACCGCCGGTGCTGCCGCGATCATGAAAATAGGCGGAAGCACTAATAATGTGCATGCCCATCATTAAACTGTCCCGTTCGTGCCAAGCACCAACAGATGGGTTGAAATAGAGCGCTCCAGGATCATTGAACTCCGCAGTCATACCTGCCAGCGAACGGCCTAAACCAACCGTCGATTGCTCAATAATTGAAAAACCTGAGCCAAACATGCTGCTTGTAAAGGCCAGTAATGTACCGGCAATGATTGCACAACTTAATTTCTTCATTTGTTATTTCCCTTGTTTGAGATGATAAACGACGTTTAATAATTAAAACATTGTTATTTTGACAAAAAGTGATAATATGTAAAACTCGTTTTACAAAAAAAATTGCATTTTTAAATTTCCACGTTTCTAAAAATGCATTTCCTATTAAAATAACCCGCTTTTTAATTTTTTCCAGTCCTGTTTATAAGTATTTTGACATTTTGTGATAATTTGTCAAAGAAAACGCAATATTTATGTTTTTTTATCGTTGTCGGATGCGTAAAAAGGAAGGATCAGGAGGAGTTATCTTAGGAGAGATTGTAGATCCGAGGCGGTAAGTCTGGATATCACAGCGGAGTCTGAGGCGCCTTCAATGACGGTGTTGAATAATTCTTGTTTTTGGCGTATCATGGCGAGTACGCGTTCTTCGATGGATCCTTTAATCATGAGTCGATAAGCGACGACGGGTTTTGTTTGGCCGATTCGATGGACGCGGTCGATGGCCTGGTTTTCGGCGGCGGGGTTCCACCATGGGTCGTAGAGGAAGACATAATCAGCTTTGGTAAGGGTGAGGCCGGTTCCGGCGGCTTTGAGGCTTAGGAGGAAGACTTCGGGTTTTTGGGATTGTTCAAATTCAGCGACCAGTTCCATTCGTTTCGGCAGTGGCGTTTTACCCGTAATCGTGTGGTAAGGAATTTGGTCTTCGTCGAGGGCTTTGCTGATAATATTGAGCATTGTGGTAAATTGACTGAAGACGAGTACGGAGTGTCCGCTTTGGGTTAATTGAGTCAATCGTTCGCGCAGGAGTTCGAGTTTTGCGGATCCATAGGGGTGTTTTTTCTTCAGGAGTAATTCGGGGTCGCAGCAAGCTTGTCGCAGTCTTGTTAGGTTCGCCAATAGATTCATAATGCCATTTTCGGCGGTATTTTTTCGGGCTAGCAGGAGCAGTTTTTGGTAGAATTCTTTTTGAGGGGTGTCCATTTGGATGGAAAGAATTTCCACGGTTCGGGGTGGAAGTTCGATATTAACAGCATCCTTGCGTCGGCGCAGCATGACGGGTGCCAGTTTTTTGACAAGTAGGGGAAGGTTGTTTTGGGTGGCGTACTGGTTTTGGAAAAATTCCAGATTACCGAGATAGCCGGGGTTGACGAAGTCCATGATGGACCACAAATCCAGAGTTTTGTTTTCGAGGGGTGTTCCGGTAAGAGCGAGTCGGTGGGTGCATTGAAGTGATTTTATGGCTTGTGTGACTTGGGTGCCTGGATTTTTAATCGCCTGTGCTTCATCCAGGATAATGAAATCGAAGTGAAGCTTTCGGAGTTCTGCCGCATCGCTGTGTATTAATTTGTAGTGTGTTAAGAGGATATCGAATTGTTTTGCTTTTGCGAGTAATTTTTGGCGTTGAGCGGCGGGGCCGATAACGGCGCGTACATTGAGTTTGGGGCAAAACTGTTTGGTTTGTTCCTGCCAGACACTGATGACGGTTGCCGGTGAAATGACTAATACCGAAAAGGGCTTTTTCGGATAGGCGTTTTTCCATGCCTCGAGTAGACAAAGGATTTGGATGGTTTTTCCCAGCCCCATATCGTCAGCGAGAATTGTTCCCACGCCACATTGGGTGCGGTCGGCAAGAAATTCGAAGCCTGTTTTTTGGTATTTTCGCAGTATGGGCGCGATTGATGTTGGAATTTCAGGTAAATTAGGAATGGGCGTTGTCAGAATTTCTTGGGTGAAATCTTGGCAAGAGGCCTCTATTTCAATATCGGGGTTTTGGGAGAGGGTCTGTAATTTTTTTTGTGCTTCCCGTTTGGTGAGGATGATGGATTGGAACAGCAGTTTATCGGTTTCGTTGAATTTCTGCTGTAGTTTTTTGATTTCTTCTGGGGAAATTTCGAGCCAGGAATTTCCAGAATGGAAGATGGGGGTGTTTTGTTGGGTCAGGCGTTTGAATTCATTATCGGATAATTCCAAACCGCCGACATTCCAGTGCATGTTTAGTTTAATAAAATTGTCTTCGCGTGTCGCGGATAGTTTTGTTTTGGTATTTAGTGCGTTTGCATTCAGGAGATGTTTTATCGTTTCGGAAGAGTGTTTTTGTATTTTTGGCGAGATGCTTTGCCAAAAAATTTTAAGAGCTATTGCATTATTCGTATTAGCGGGAATTGAAATGGTATCTGGGGTTATAATGCCGTTGTTTTGCTGGCTAAAAGCAAGGAGGCTGTTTTTTAGTTTTTCGGTGGTTTCTGTGTATTTCGGCAGCGTAATTTGAAAAATATGTTGGTGTTCTCGGATGGTTGCCGGAATTTTTGTTTCAGCATTGATTTGAAGCGGGATGGTATGATTATTGCAGAAAATCTGCAGGAAAAATTTCTGATTTTTGGAATCGATTTGCAATGACGCTTCTTTGGGTTCCTGATAAAGGATTTGGACGCATTTCCCTTCCACGATTTCGAGGTGTCCTTCGAGCAATTCCGGAAGCCTTGAGACGACCAGCCGGCGTGGCATTTGGGGGCTTTTTTTGGCAAAGAACTGATTGAGCTGATGATAGGATAGAATCGGCGTAAATTTATTAAATTCCTGAAGTTCCAGGCTTAGTTTTTGTCCGCAACTGAATTGTTGCAGGATTTCATGATAGGGCATTCTTTTTCCGTCTGGAAAGATAAAAAGTGCGGATATCATGATTTTGTCTTCGGGTTGCTCGCTGAGTTCTATAATTTGTTTCAGCGGTACGAGCTGTCCTGGTGGTAGCAAACATTTTTGGGTATCGCGGTTGATAAAACGGCCGGGGGAGGTGCGCCATTTTTCGCGCCAGCGATCAAAATCAGCGGAATTTAGTTTGTACATATTTAAGTTCCGCATTTTATAGTGGATTTCGTTAATAAATTTGGAAACCCAGGCAAGAAATTCTTGGTCTGGGGTATTCCATTTTCTGGAATCTGGTAGGCGTTGGCGAATGGTGCTGATAATATAATAAAGCGAATTCAGAGTAAGGAGGTGCCGTATGGTGTTTTCGACTTTATAAAATCGTAGACCAACCTTGCCCATTTCGTGGTGAAAGTCGGCTTCGACCACGAGCCCTAATTTGTTGGCAGAACCCTTGAAAATGTTCGTGGATGGTTGAGAAGATTTTGTGTTAAAAGTGGAGGTGTTAAAAGAAGGTAATTCCAGTTGTTCGGATGCCGCGGAAGAGGAGCGCGTGGGAGGGAATTGTGGAGTGTTGATCTTTTGTATTGCTGTTTTTGGCAACCAGTTCTCTTCTTGGCAAATATCCATAAAAATGCAGTATGCGGCGAAGGCGTGCATACAACAGTCATTTTTATAGCCGCAGTTGCATTGTCGTACCCATTTGTCACGAAGAAAAATCCAGCGAACAATATGGGGCCCAAAGCGGACGGCGAGTGTGCGTGCATCCCAGGTGATGTGCAGCTCGTGGAATTTTCGTAGCATGCTGTAACTGAGGCGTTGAAGCATAAGGGGAAATAAAGAAAACGTGGTTCCTTTGTCGGGCCATGATTTTAGCCAAAGGGGTTTTTGTTTGGAATATGTGACGGGATAAGAGAGCATAAATTATTCGTCGTTGTTTCTTTTGTTCTGAAGAGCGCGGTAGGTTAGATGAAAGCGCGAAGAAATATTTTCATGCCAGATGTCAATAATATTGCGCCGCGAGATATTAAGAACGATTCCTGCCATAGCGAGCAGGACCAGCATACTGGTGCCGCCATAACTGATAAAGGGCGCGGTGACACCGGTCGTGGGAAGCGAAGAACTGACAACGCCAATATTAATAAGAGCCTGAATTGAAATAAAGGCTGAAATGCCCATACAAAGAAGCATATCGGGCTGCAGTCGGCATTGCTGCCCGATAAAGACGATGGATGTGCAGAGGACTGTATACAGAAAGAATACAAGGAAAATGCCGAAGAAGCCGAATTCTTCACCAATGACTGCGATAATAAAGTCCGTATGTGCTTCTGGGAGGAATGTTTTTACGGTTCCGGCGCCGGCCCCATGTCCGCGGAGTCCCCCGTTTCCGAGGCTAAGAACGGAGCGCCATAGCTGGTATGCGTCTCCGTTTTTATGTTGTTCCGGATTGCGGAAAGACGTGATTCGGCTTTGCCGTTCTGGACTGGTGGCAATGGCCACACAGCCGACCGCAAAACCGAGAATTACAATCGGTACTAAAAATTTCAGGCGAACGCCGGCGATGAACATGATAAGGAATATTGTTAATCCGGTAATAACCGT
>Ga0172377_10004341_pt1 | contig 14576 bp, 11 predicted proteins | sample Pumphouse3metaG_FD_119749 | JGI IMG/M metagenome (GOLD analysis project Ga0172377, IMG submission 119749) | Leachate microbial communities from a municipal landfill in Southern Ontario, Canada - Pumphouse #3 metaG | ecosystem: Engineered > Solid waste > Landfill > Unclassified | place: Canada... | reverse complement strand
TGTTCGTATAGAAGATAAAGATGGAAATATGTGTCCTAATGCAGATAATTTAGTACATTTTTCTGTAAAAGGTGACGGCAAATTAAAAGCCGTTGGTAATGGTAACGCCGCTACAGTTGAATCTTTTCAGGATAATAAAAGAAAAGCATTTAGTGGTATGAGTCTCTTAATTGTACAATCAGAAAAACAGGCAGGTACAATTTCTGTAAAAGCATCTTCAAGTGGTTTGTCATCTTCTAAAATGGAGATTGAAACAATCAGATAATTAAAAACTCTTATTTAAATCAAAAAAAAGTACTATTATGAAAGAACTCTTTTTTTTATTATTTGCATTAACATCTTATATATCAGTTGCACAACAACCCTGTGTAAACCAACAGAAAAAATCAGATATTCTGTTGGCTGAAAATTCTAAAAAAATAAGTGGTGAAAAACAATCATATGACATAGCTGCCTATGTGTGGCCGTCTTATCATCCTGATGACAGGGCAAAACTCTTTTGGCCTGAGGGAATAGGTGAATGGCAAACAGTTAAGAACAATAAGATTAAAATTGATGGGCAGGAACAACCCAGGTATCCGTTATGGGGCTACATTAATGAAGCAGATCCATATGTCGCTGAGATGGAAATTAATGCAGCTGCTGACCACGGTGTCAATGTTTTTATTTTTGACTGGTACTGGTTCGATGAAATGCCTTTTTTAGAAGGACAATTAAATGACGGTTATCTTAAAGCCAGGAATAATAATCGCGTAAAATTTTATCTTATGTGGGCAAATCACAATGTAAATATGACCTGGGACAAACGGAATGCCGGGAAGCCCAACGATGCCCTTATCTGGAAAGGAGCTGTGGACAGGGATGAGTTTGAAACAATTTGTCACAGAATTATTAAAAAGTACTTTTCTCAACCTACATATTATAAGATTGATGGAAAGCCTTGTTTTATGATTTATGATATTGATAATTTAGTTAATGGATTAGGAGGGGTTGCGAAAACAAAAGAAGCACTGGACTGGTTCCGTAAAGAAACTAAGAAGGCTGGCTTTAAAGGGCTTGATATTCAGATAACTTTACGTGGGATGGGTTATAACGTAACGGGAATTGCAGGTGATAACGTAGGGACACAAACGAAGGTTATTAAACAATTAGGGTTTAATGGACTGACTCATTACCAATTTGCACATTTCGCCAATATTGACAGAGATTACCTTGAAATAATAAATGATGTAAAGAAAGAAGTTGATGCATTGGATAGAGAATATAAGATTCCTTATTATCCTCATGTTTCAGTAGGATGGGATAATAATCCCCGATTTGAAATGTTCAGACAGGGAATAGTGAAAAATAATACACCTGATAATTTTAAAAAAGCCTTAATAATGGCTAAAAACTATGTGGATACACATCCTCAACAAGCACCTTTAATTACAATAAATAGTTGGAATGAATGGACGGAAACAAGTTATCTTATGCCCGATACTAAATATGGCTATGGCTACCTTGATGCGATAAAAGATGTGTTTGTGAAATGACAATTAAGAATAAAAAAGCCACTAAAAAGTGGCTTTTTTATATCTATTTTAGAATGATTATTTTTTGGGAAGTTTAATTACTTCACTACCTGCCAGTAAAAAAGCTCCTGTTCCGTATACTTCCCAGCTATCCTCCGAAAAATTCTTACGTGGGTCAGCTCCTACTGGTTGTACCCAGCCTACACGACCTTCTTCATTTACACAATTGCATAAACTTTTCCATGCTTTCTTTACTGCAGGAAGATATGTATCCTTATCAAGCAATTTGTTATTAATACCCCATGCCAGAGCATAACAATCTAATCCTGAACCACTGACTTCTCCTCCCGGATAAGAATTAGGATCAAGTAAACTTGCTCTCCACAGACCATCTTGCTGCTGTATGTTAATTAACTTTGCAGCCATCTCTTTATATAAATTTTCATAAAAAGGACGATTGGGGTAATCAGATGGTAATTCATTAAGTACGCGAACAAGTCCACCCATTACCCATCCGTTACCGCGTGACCAGAATATTTTCTTTCCGTTAGCTTCAAGTGGTCCTGTACCGTCAGCCTTAATTACATAGTTAAGATCTCTGGCAAATAGATGTTCATCCTTATTATATAGCAAATCATAACATTCTTTAAAATATTTATCATTAGCAGCTAAATATTTTTGATCGCCCGTTGTCATTCCCAGTTTCACCAGTGCCGCAGGTGCCATAAACAATGCATCGCACCACCACCATTTTATCACTCTTACAGAATTCATAGAAGGATAAGGTTTATTTATAAAAGAATTCATCGCAGCTTTAGTGGGCTCAATCATTTCTTCTTTTTTTTCTATCCTGTACATGTCAATATATGTCTGACAAATTGTTGCATCGTCTGCATGATAATATCTTTTACCCGGCTTCCACTGAGTCTCTTCTCCCATTTTCATCAGAGACTTATAAATACTTTTAGATTTAGTTGTCTCCCATGTGGCAAAAACACCTTCATAAAATGTTCCGTTCGTCCAGTCGGTAATTTCATGTTTTGGATTATTTAACTGCCATTCAGCAGCATTAATCATTAACGATTTGATATGCCTTTTACTGAAACATGGATCTGACGAAAATCCAATTATTGTTCCACAAATTATAAAGGTCATAATAAGTCCTAATTTTTTCATTGGTAAGATTTTTTTTATTATTAAAATTGTTAATTTAACTATTTATTATTTACTGTTTACTGTTTATTTTCCATTTCAAAGACCATACTTCCCTTTTGTGTAAGTTGTTTATGAAGAACTTTAAGCTCTTTCATTTGCTTTCCGTTAATAAGTACTTTTCCAATTTTTGTACTTTCAGAATTTTCTCCTTTAACTCTTATTACAAATGGTTCCTGACTGATGCCAGAATAGATGCTTACTTCTTTAAACGAAGGCATTCCAAGAATATATTCAGGATTTGAAGGACATACAGAATAAAGTCCCATCATTGAGAAAACCAACCACGCTGACATCTGACCGGCATCATCATTCCCACTTAAACCGCCAGGGCCTGTTCCATATTCATCACTAATAATTTTACCAACCCATTCACGTGTCTTCTCCTGATTCCCAGCCATGGTAAACATATAAGGTGCTTGCTGATCTGTTTCATTTCCGTGCCAGTAATGGCCATTATCGAAAAAATCGTTCAGACGGTTCAAAAATGGTTTCTTTCCGCCGAAAAGACTTATTAATCCGGGTACATCATGAGGAACATACCATGTATACTGAAAAGCAGTTCCTTCTGTAATATAATCACATCTTACTTTTGGTTTAAACGGTTCTATCCATGTTCCGTTTTTATATCTTCCACGAACATAATTTGTATTAGGATCAAACACATTCTGATAATATTCAGAACGTTTCATTAAAATTCCGTAATCTTTCATCCTGTTCGTTGCTTTTGCAAACTGAGCCAGAGCATAATCATCCATTGCATATTCCAACGTCCTGGATACCTGTTCCTTCTTGTGAAAAGCATAAGGAACATTGTCCTCCATAGGGATATAGCCAAATTTCATATAACTATATAAAGCCCTTCTGCCCTTTCCATCTTTGTATTCATCCATCGAGGGATGATCGAAGGCATTTTTTCTCATATAATAGTATGCTGTATCAGTATTGAAATTCGTAATTCCCTTTAAATATGCATCGGCAATCATAGTTCCTGCGTGATCTCCAATCATTTCAGAAGTATAAGACGCCCACATTGGAAAAATAGGCATCCATCCTCCCTGCTGTGCTTTTGCAATCAGAGACTTAACCATATCCAGAGTTCTTTCGGGTTCCAGAATAGTAAGCAGAGGATGAACTCCCCTGTATGTATCCCACATTGAAAAATCACTGTAATAATTAAAACCTGAGGCTTTATGGATCAATGTATCCTGTGCAAATCCGGGATAACTGCCATCCCTGTCACTTGCTATACGAGGTAAAAGATAACAATGATATAGAGCAGTATAAAATTTTACCATATCGTCTTTGGTTCCGCCTTTAACACGAATCTTGCCGAGTTCTCGATTCCATATTTCTTCTGTTTTATTTTCTATCTCTTCGAAACTAACGTCTTCTATTTCTTTGTCAAGATTGTTTCCTGCAGCATCTTCTCCTGTAAAAGAAGTTCCTATACGAACCTGGACATTCTGTGATTTGTGGAAACAAACTATAAGTTCCTGTTTTGTCTTTTGTATTATAGTAAATGGTTTATCAAAACGATAAACGAACCATCCGCTAAATCCTGCAGATTTCCCCCATCCCTGATATATACGGCGAACAGGATTATAACCTATTATCTCATTTTTCTGAATATCATACCATAGTTTTCCTTCCTGTTTAGCATTATTTATACGTAGATAAAGGTAATTGTTCTTTTTACTGCCAAAATCCAATTTAAAAATCCCGGTTCTTTCGGCTCCTGTAAATTTTACATTTATATCATTGAAAGACACACTGTAAAAAGCAGGTGTAGATTTTTCCTTCTGATGATCCAGATTTGCTAAAGGGCAATTAAGTACAGTGTCTATTCTGTTAGTAGAAAAAGGCATTATCGAAGAAGTTCCGTAATCCTGTACACAGCTACCATCAAGCCAGTGAGATCCACGAAATCCAGTAATATATTTGTCACTGTAATAATAAGGGGATACACATTTAGCCTCAGTAGGTCGCGTTTCAGGAGTCCAGTTTGTCATACAGAAAGGACGTCCCACTGCAGGAAAGGTCTGTCCTTTTTCCTCAGAAGATGGTTTATTATTAGCAAGAGCACTTTTTGTTGTAGCACAATCCGTTCCGATTATAGGATCTACATATTGAATTAATGATTGCGCTCTCGCTGCACTGGGAAATAAAAAAATAAAAAATAACATCCATTTTCCGGAATGAAACTTAAAAAAATTCGTTAATTTCATGTAATTATTTTGTTACTATTAGTTGTTTAACCTAACCTATTCGCATATTAACAAAGATTAAAAAAAATAAGTCTCGGCTACAGAAATCTGCATTACTTTCTGAATCCGTAAAATTTACATATTGGAAAATGATTCAATCGTTGTTTTTAAGTTTTGTTTTTATTTAAAAAAACAGTTTCGGTTCTTTTCTTTTTCCATTGGTTTTTTCAAAAAGAATTTTAGCCATATTATTGCTAAATTCAAAAATACGGGCATTTTCGGGACATTCTTTTACACAGGCACAGCATTTGATACAAATGTTAGCGTCAGTAACAATTTTATCATTCACTTTACTTATGGCATTTACAGGACATACGTCAATACAATGTCCGCATAATGTGCACAATTCATCATTTGTTACAGGAGCATCAGGTTTCCTGGCTTTCAATGGTTTATAAGGGAAATTTCCTGTGACATTCAATTTTACATTATTCTCAGGGAATGAAGGCATACGGGATAATATTTCAGCTCCAAAATCACGTGCTTTTTTAAGATCCGATTCATCAGGACGTCCTAAGGCAACAGGATATTTTTCTGTTATAAAAGAATGTTCTCCTATAAAAAACCCTCCTGCCACAGGACGAAATCCCTGAAAAATAATGGTATCTCTTAGTTCAATAAGAGAATCACCACTGTTTATGTTTCCATATACTGCGATAATAATCGCAGGAGTATTATTCCCTTTTATTAATTTTAATCGCTCATATGCAGTTGACGGAATTCTTCCTCCATAAGTAGGTATAGCAAAAATCGTAAAATCTTCCTCCTTCATCTCAACTTTCCCGTCTATGGGATGTGTAATGTCAAATATTTTATAATCTTCAATTTTCATGCCTTCTGCTACAGCTTTTGATATCCGTTCTGAAGTATGGGTAGGCGAGAAATAAACTAATTTCAAATTCATATTTTTGGGGATTATTTTATTACATGAATTCAACTTACTAACACAATTGAATTCTGTTTTATAATTTAATGAGGCAATTTAAAAAAATACCACGAAAACAGAAAACATTTACTACAAATTGTCTAAATTTTAGATGTTTCCTAAATTTTACTTTTTAAAGGATGAATAAACGATTAAAAACAGAAATCAGAAAAAATCCGCAGATAATAAAATTTTCTTTCTACGGCTTTTTAAAGAATCTGAAATTTTTTGAACCCTACCTGTACATTTATCTTATAAGCTGTGGTATCAACCTTTTTCAAATCGGAATTCTCATTTCCATCCGCGAAATTACCATCAATATTTTTGAGGTTCCATCCGGTCTGATTTCCGATTTTTTCGGACGAAAAAAAGAGCTTTATTTATGTTTTATTTTTTACATCATTTCTTTTATTTTATTTTATTCAGGTGCCTCTTTTTTTGTAATTATAACAGGAATGATATTTTTTGGACTTGGTGAAGCCTTTCGTTCAGGTACACATAAGGCTATGATCTATTCATATCTGGAGCAAAAAGGCTGGCAGGAATACAAAACTTTTGTATATGGAAAAACCAGGTCCATGTCTTTAACGGGCAGCGCCATTAGTGCGGTACTGTCTATTATCTTAATTCTTTGTTTACCGGCAAACCGCTTTATCTTTCTGGTTTCCACATTGCCGCTTATTCTGGATTTTATACTTATTTCAACCTATCCCAATAGTCTGGACAAATGTGATGTAAACCATAGTAAAAGTAAAAAGCAACTTATTAAAGAATCTTTTGCGCATCTGTGGAAAGGACGTATTCTAAAAAAACTACTTATTGGCAACGGAATGTTTGAAGCATCTGTAAGTTGCATACAAAGTCTTATACAACCCATACTAAAGGTAGCAATTCTTGGATCAGGATATATTATTATTGCAAAATTTAATGCACAGGATAATGTAAAAATATTTTTGGGATTAATATACTCTCTATTTTATATTATATCATCCTTTGCTTCAAAAAATGCATACAAAATTAAAAGCCGGTTCAGCGGAGAGAAGATTTTAAACGTACTCTATCTTCTTTTAGCTACAGGTTTATTGGTTTTATCATTCCTTGTAGATAAACCGATGTTGATTATTTTGACTTTTATATTTATTTTTTGTTTCCAGAATATTCGTACACCTGTTTATATTGATATAATCGGTTCTTATATGCAAAAATATGAAAGAGCAACGTTCCTGAGTATATCTTCACAGATAAAATCATTATTAACAGTTATTATAGCGCCTGTTATTGGTTTTATTGCAGAAAGGATGAGCCTTTCGTGTGCTCTAATAACCCTTGCTATGATGCTTCTGATAACATTCATCTTTTCAGGATTAACAGAAGAATGTAAAGTTTGATTATCTTTATCAATTGGAAATCAGAGAATGTGAGAATTAAAAATATTATATGTCCAGACCTAAAAAAACAACAATTGCTTTAATCTACGATTTCGATGGTACACTTTCACCTAAAAACATGCAGGAATACGACTTCCTTAAAGCTATAGGCATTACTGACAAAGAACAATTCTGGAAAGAAAATGGTGAACTGGCAACAAAAAATGATGCCAGCAACATTCTTTGTTATATGAAATTAATGATTGACAAAGCCCGGGCGTCAGGGGTGAGTGTAAAAAAACAACAGTTTATGGATTTTGGTGCAAGCATTGACCTTTATGAAGGAGTAAAGGAATGGTTTGGTATGATAAACGAACTGGGAGCTAAAATTGATGTTAAAATTGAACATTACATTAATTCATCAGGACTAAAGGAAATGATAGAAGGAACTGCCATAGCTAAAGAATTTAAGGAAATTTATGCCTGTTCATTTATATATCAGGACGATATTGCTGTATGGCCGGGAGTTGCTGTAGATTTCACAGCAAAGACACAATTTCTTTTTATGATCAATAAAGGAATTTCAAAAATCAGCGATAACGCTCTGGTAAATGAATTCAAAGAAGAAGAAGATCGCCCGGTACCATTCAGACACATGATATACTTCGGAGACGGACAAACTGACATTCCATGTATGAAACTGGTAAAAGCACAGGGAGGAAATTCTATTGCGGTATACAAGCCATATGATTCAGACAAAAAACGTGAAGCAAAAAAACTTGTTCATGATGACCGGGTTAATTTTGCATGTGCCGCAAAGTTTACTCAGGGTAGCGATCTGTATAACATTGTGGAAAGGATTATTAAATTTATTAAAGCAGCTGATGATTTAAGGATGCTTCAGAAACGAAATTTAGACAAGTTCTAAAAAACAGACATAAAATTAACGTAAACAATCAATAATAATATGAAAATCACAATATTAATAGACAATAGACCCAATAACGAAAACAAAAAGTTAATAACTGAACACGGATTATCCATATTTATAGAGACGAACGGAGGACAGAGAATTTTATGCGACACAGGAGCCTCAGGAAAATTTATCGAAAATGCGAAATCAATGAATATTGATCTGAACAATCTTGATTTTGCAGCCATTTCTCATGGTCATAATGATCATATCGGAGGACTTGATCGTTTTACTAAGATAAATTCAAAAACGCCTGTATATATCTCAGATAAAGTCTGGGGAAGTACCTTCTTCTCTTCCCGTCATCCGGTTAAAAAGAACATAAGTATTGATCCTGAAATTTTAAATGCTCATCCCAGTCAGTTTATCAGGGTAAAAAACAGTCAGTGGATAAATGATGAAATAGCTCTTGTTTTTAATACACGTCATACTCATCCCCACCCTATGGGAAACCGGTTTCTTTCAGTACTTGAAGGAGAAATAGAAAAAACAGATCCGTTTCTGCACGAAATGGCACTGGTAATTAAGACTGACAGCGGAGCGGTAATCATATCTCCATGTTCCCATAATGGAGTAGAAAACATAATTGAATCATGTAAAACCTTTACCAAAATTAAAAAAGTACTTGGTTTTATCGGAGGTATGCATATGACAGATCAGGGAGGAGAAACAAAAGATGAGCTTTTCAACATAGGTAAAAACATAATAAAAAATGATCATGGTATTTTGTTTTTTACGGGTCACTGCACCGGAGAAATAGCTTTTAAAAAATTTGAAGACCCTGATTTTCCTTTAAAAATTAATCAGTTTTTCACGGGATGTAAAATTGTTCTCTGATTTGTACATAGAAAAATCATAGAAATAAGCTTCATTTGATTACATTTTTATATGTTTGTGAACTTTTTAAAAACCAGCAACAACACAAGACAGCATATGAAAAAGATGGAGCCTAAAAATGGTATGGCATTACTTCTAGCTGCGTTAATTTGGGGAATAGCTTTTGTGGCCCAAAGCGTAGGAATGGATTATATGGGTCCATGGACCTTTAACGGTATAAGGTTTTTGATGGGAGCAGTGGTTTTAATCCCGTTTATACTTTTTCGGGACAGAAAAAAAAACAGAAAAAAACAATATAAAATACATGACACCATTATAGGAGGACTTCTTTGCGGACTTGCCCTCACCGCTGCTACCACCATCCAGCAATACGGAATTATGTATACCACTGTAGGTAAAGCGGGTTTTATAACAGCACTGTATATTGTTATAGTACCTATTTTGGGAATCTTTTTAAACCGGAAAGTTCCACCTTTAATATGGGCAGGCGTTTTTATTTCAGTTACCGGACTTTATTTTTTAAGTGTAACCGAAAATTTTTCTATAGGTAAAGGAGATATTTTAATTTTGATTTGTGCTTTCCTTTTTTCCATACAGATATTATTCATAGATAAATACGCACCTAAAACAAACGTTATAATTTTATCATTCATTCAATTCGTTACTGTCGGAATTATTTGTACTTCAGTTTGTTTAATAATAGAGCATCCTACATTATCAGGACTAAAATCAGGAATATGGCCACTGTTATATACCGGAATTCTTTCTTCCGGCGTTGCCTACACATTACAGATAGTAGGACAAAAAGGAATGGATCCTACTATTTCTTCATTAATACTCTGTCTTGAATCAGTAATTTCTGTACTGTCCGGATGGATTATCCTTGGGCAAAAACTTTCAACCCGTGAATTATTTGGATGCCTGCTTGTATTTATAGCTCTTTCTATAGTACAGATACCACAGAAAAAAAAGAATATGAAATTAAAACCAGAACCTAAAACCTAGTACCAGGAACTTTTTTTATTAAGAACATTTTATATAAATTTGCCCAGTAGTAAATAAAAAGCTTTATGGGAAACATAAGTATTTATCCTTTTTCTATGGTCATGCGATAGCCTTCGCCGGTATTCATACGAATGCAGACTGAAGGCTTCCTACGATTTCAATGTTAATTTTCTTTCTTTCTTCATAAATACTTTAATTATGTCAAAACCAATTATCATAAGGTATGATGGAAATAATATAAAACAATCTTCCATCACTTCATCGTTTGTAAAATCAATTCAACTCTGCGAAAAAAAACAATTAATTATAATTGTATCATCCATTACCTCTCTGGAGAATAAAATAGAAGAGGGAATAAAGGCAATGTGCCTGTTTAACTGTGACATCGATCTTTTTACAGGCAAAATACAGGATGAAATCAATCAGATCAAGACACAGTATAATCTAAAAAGTTCCGATTTTCAGTCATTGACCGACAAATTAAATATATTACTCGAAGGAATTCATTTAACAGGAGACTTTTCACGGTCGTTAAAAGATCAGGTACTTTCGTATGCTGAAAAAATAACATCATCACTTTTTGTTTCCATCCTAACAAAAAAAGGAGTCCCTGCTAATCTTATATTGCCTGAGAATATTGGTCTCACCGTCACCGAAGAATACGGGAATGCCAGCATTCTCACAGAGGAATCCAAAGATTCCGTTATTTCAAATATAAAAGATCAAATTAGTGTCATTCCAGGTTCATACGGAATTAACAAAAAAGGGAAAATAAGCATAACCGGATATCGGTCTGCCGACTATACTGCCGCAGCGCTATCTTCAATTTTTGATGCGGACTGTATGGAAATATGGCAAACCGGAGACCCCTTTAAATCAGCCGACAGCCAATATGTAAAAGATTCTTCTTTTATTAGAGATCTTAGCTATGATGAAGCCTCCGAACTTTCTTATTTTAATTCCGGAATCTATCCAAGAATGGTAGAGCCATTAATGCTTAAGCACATACCTGTTTTTATTTATGATATTGAAAACGGGAAAAAAGAGCTTAGAACAAAAATTAATTCGAATATAGTCGTTGCCCCTAAAATCATAAAAAGTGTAGTTTGTTCTGACGACATTGCGGTAATGAATTTAAACGGTCCTGGAGTAGGTTTTAAACCCGGCATCCTGGCAAAAGTTACGGGTGCATTTAACCGGCAGCATCTTAATATACGGTCTGTCATTACTGCACAGACCAGTATCAATATTATTATCAACAAAAAGGACATCCCTGAAGTAAAACAGATAATTAAAGAACTGGATTTAAAATCTGTCAGACAAACCGAAATTACAGAAAATGTATCTTTAATTGCCGTAGTCGGACAGGGAATGCAGTCAAGCCACGGAATATCAGCCCAACTATTTACGGCTATTGCAAAAATCAAAATTAATGTTTTGCTAAGCGGTTCGGGAGCTTCAAATCTTGTCAGTTATCTAATCGTTAATGAAAAAGACAAGATAAAAGCCATTCGTGAAATTCATAAAGTTTTTCTTGAACCCGAGACAAAAAATAATAACGAATAAAAATAAATAAACATTATGCCACTTAATATACCAGATAAATTACCCGCGATTGAACTTTTAAGGAAAGAGAATATCTTCGTTTTTGATGAAACCAAAGCACACCAGCAGGATATCAGACCTCTTAATATTATAATTCTTAATCTGATGCCTGTAAAGATAACAACAGAAACAGATTTGCTTAGATTATTATCAAACAGCCCTCTTCAAATCACAATTGATTTTCTTAAAATCAGTGACCACAAATTCAAAAACACTCCTGCCGAACATATGAAAATGTTTTATAAGAAATTTGACGAAATAAAAAATAAGAAATATGACGGAATGATTATAACCGGTGCTCCCGTCGAACAAATACCTTTTGAAGAAGTTACATACTGGAAAGAACTTGAAAAAATAATGGACTGGTCAGTTACACATTCAACTTCTACCCTTTTTATCTGCTGGGCTTCACAAGCAGGACTTTATCATTTTTACGATATTGATAAACACACTCTGAATAAAAAACTTTTCGGAGTTTACAAACATACCCTGAAGGATGAAAAAGTTCCTATATTCAGAGGATTTGATGATGAATTTTTTATTCCTCATTCCCGCCATACGGCAATAAATAAAAAAGATATTTTAAAAAAACCTGAATTAAAAATAATCTCCGAATCAAAAGAATCAGGAGTAGGGATTATCATGGCCAATAACGGACGACAGTTCTTTCTGACAGGACACTCTGAATATTCAAGGAATACTCTTGATAAAGAATATAAAAGAGACCTGGCAAAAGGGCTTCATATTAATATACCGGAAAATTATTATACTAATGATGATCCCACAAAAAAGCCTGTGATGAGATGGAAATCAGCATCCAATTTATTGTTTACCAACTGGTTAAACTATTATGTATATCAGGAGACACCTTATGACCCTGATGAAATACATTAAATCAGTCATCATACTATGTAATCGGTCGATTCCGTTTTCTTTATTTTGCAATAAACTCTAAATAAAAAAATTATTGTCTTTGGAGAACTATTAAGTATTTCTTTTAATTTTATAATGGATTTCTGAATACTGTTACTTACCGACTGAGCTCTGATATTCATGATCTCCGCGACTTCTTTATTGGATAAATTTTTGTAGAATTTTAAATATATTACTTCTTTTTGTCTCGGAGAGAGTTTATTAATAGCTTTTGCCACTAAATTTAATTTCAATTCCTTTTCTTCGGCAGATACTTCAGTCGAATAATCTAATAGAAATTCTTCTTTATCAAGATTTTCTATATAAGACTGAACATGTTTTTTTTTCTTAATATTTTGAAAAATCTTATGACGAACTGATTTAAGCAGGTATGATAATATATTATCCGTTCCTGAAATATAAGATCTTCTTGATGCCAGTTCAAAAAATATATCCTGAATACTATCACGAACAATTTCGTGATCTATTGTAAGTCTTATTCCGTATTCAAATAATTGATCATGATAAGTATCAAAAATATAGGAAAAAGCCTTCTCGTCTCCTTCTTTGTATTGCTGCCAAATTTTAAAGTCGAAATTTTTCCCCATTTTTTTCTTTCTTCTCCATCACTCTGAAAAAAAACTATACTCTTTTTATAAACATTACGGATAAAAAAAATATGTGAACATAATGATTTATTTTCTACTTCTAAAGTAGAATTTTTTTATTTGAATAAATTATTTTTCTGATTTTTATTTATAAAAAGATATGTGATATTTTCCCGAAGGGAGAATAAAGTACATTCCCCCCTTATTATAATAAATATTTTTATTGTTAAACCGTTTGTTGTTAACCGTATTTTCTCCTGAATATTTTTTTGGCAATGCAATTTGTGCCGTGGTATTTTCAGGAATAATAATATTCAGATCAACTGTCTTATCTTCAATGACTTTCCAACTCACACTTATATTTCCGAAAGGACAGGGCACTATTCCTTTTGCCCATTTTAAATCACAGAGATTAGGACTGACTGAAAAAGACTTCCATCCATCAGTCAGCGGCTCTACGCCCAATACTTTTTGTGAAAGAAGGGCTGTAGGTCCTGAACACCAGGCATGCGAAGTTGTACCTAATTCACCATCCCAATTCCCAATATCCCAGGATTCAAACCATGCTCCATTAAAAAGCGGGGATTTCATTTGTTCTCCCCAGTATTTACGAATATAATTAAGTGCCCATTCAGGCTTTTCATCAAAAACTGAATACAGAACATAATAAGCAAATGATTCTTCACTATTACGACCGTCAGTTGTAATTTTATTAATCACATGACCTTTATATTCATCTTTTACCAAACCATATAATAATGCATAAACCTGTGTTTGCTGGCTGTATTTATAACTACCGTAGCTGTCAGAAAATAATTTTTTTTCTGGATTCCAGAGCCATTTGTTTATATTCTGTTTAAGCTCTTCTGCCTGACTACTCCACTCTTCTGCCTGATTCTTATCGTGAATTTTTTCTCCGGCAATATAAGATGCCTGTTTTAATGCTTCATAATAAAGACAGTTTAAGGCTGTAATTTCATCCTGCTGATCCATTGGATATGTATCAGGATGATCAAGAACTACCCATCCTGATACTTTGTTTAATAATCCGTGATCTTCGCTTAAATATGTCTTAAAATAAGGCATAAGTTTTAACAGATGGGGATAAATCTGTGTCATCAGGTCATCCTTCCCGAAATATCGGAGATATTCTCCCAGCATTATAACATACTCCAATTCATAATCGAATAAATAAACGGATGTTCCAGGTCCAAGAAGCCAGTCCGTGGGATAACGGGAACGTATAGCTCCATCTTTATTCCATCGTTGCGACCAGCTTCCGGATAATATATCATAACGTAACAAAAATTCAGAACTAAGCCCAAAAGAATAATATGAATATTTCTGAAGG
>Ga0172377_10004340_pt1 | contig 14577 bp, 7 predicted proteins | sample Pumphouse3metaG_FD_119749 | JGI IMG/M metagenome (GOLD analysis project Ga0172377, IMG submission 119749) | Leachate microbial communities from a municipal landfill in Southern Ontario, Canada - Pumphouse #3 metaG | ecosystem: Engineered > Solid waste > Landfill > Unclassified | place: Canada... | reverse complement strand
TACGAAATCAGGTCGAAGCAGCTTTGTTTGCCAGGCGTAGCTTGCTATCAAATAGGTTAATGTTCACAGACGAAGTGGGACTTGGCAAAAAACATTGCGGACTGTAGCACGCCACAAGGAATCTCAAGATTATGACAAAGTTTGCTGAACTCGTCGCCAAGCTCTCCGAACTGTTCGAGTTGGACAAGGTCGACCTTGACTTCGGCATTCACCGCATCATCAAGACCAAGCACACTCAAATCGCTACTTACCTGCAAGAGCGCCTGCCCGAGAAGGTCAGGATCGTGCTCGGCGAACTGGCCCAGGCGGAGGCCGGCGACTCGCTGGCAGAGCTCAAACGTCAGATTGTCGACAGCATGGGCAGTACGGCCTTTGAAGCCGATGGTACGCTTACGCCTCACGTTGCTGACATGCCCTTGGGGCAGAAGTACAACGCCGCCATCAAGGTCTCGCAGGGCGAGCAAAGCAATGAGCAAGTCGAGACAGAAGTCTACAGCCACCTGTACGAGTTCTTCAGCCGCTACTACGAGGAGGGCGACTTTATCTCCCGTCGCCGCCGCAAGGCAGGTCGCGAAACCTATGCCATTCCCTACGACGGCGAGGAAGTTGTGCTGCACTGGGCCAACAAGGATCAGTATTACGTCAAGTCCAGCGAAGACCTTAAGGACTACACTTTCACCGTGCCGCTGAACCTCTCCGGCAACAGAGGGCGCGTCCAGTTCAAGCTCACCCGCATGGATGCGGTGCAGAACAATAACAAGGCCTCCCGCATATTCCAGCTCGACAGCGAAGCGGAAATCCAAGCCACCGGCGACGGTTTGGTCATTCCCTTCCATTTCGCCGAAGGCAAGAGCCGCAAGCAGGCCGACGAGATCGCCTGGGAGGATTCCGTGCTGGCCGCGCTACCGCCAGAATGGCGCCGCCGTCTGGCCGCTCGGGACGACAGCTATACTGGCAGCGGCGAACGCACTATCCTGCAGAAACACTTGCGCAACTACACGAAGAAAAACACCAGCGACTACTTCATTCACAAGGATCTCGGCGGCTTCCTGCGCCGCGAGCTGGACTTCTACATCAAGAACGAGGTCATGTATCTGGACGACGTGGACAAGCGCCCTGCCGATTACCTGGAGAATGAACTGCGCAAAATCAAGGCCATCCGCGCTGTTGCCCATGACCTGATCGACTTCCTGGCCCAGTTCGAGGACTTCCAGAAGCGTCTTTGGCTCAAGAAGAAGTTTGTGGTCGAGACCAACTGGTGCATCACCCTCGACCGCATCCCCGAGGCGCTCTACCCCGAGATCGCCGCCAACGACGCCCAGCGCCTGGAATGGGTTCGACTCTTTGCCATTGATGAAATCACGGCCACGCCCGGTGACCTATTGACCCCAGCTCAGCCCGGCTACAACGAACCGCTCGCCGTCGAATTCCTCAAGGCCAACGACAAGCTGGTGTTGGACACGGCGTTCTTTCCGGCAGAATTCAAAACACGCCTACTGGCCAGCATCGACGATATCGACTCGCAGATGGACGGGTTGCTGATCCATTCGGAAAACTTCCAGGCGCTGAACTTATTGCAGGAACGCTATCGTGAACAGGTGAAATGCATCTACATTGATCCGCCGTATAATCTGGGGCCTCGCGATTTCATGTATAAGGACAACTACCAGTCATCATCTTGGGCCACATGCATCAAAGAAGCGGTTTCGGCATCTCTTTCTTTGTTACGTAGCGATGCCTGTATGTTCTTTTCTATCGGCCTTCGTGAAATGGGGAATAGTCGTCTAATTCTTGATTCCTTGTTCCCTGAGGAATCGCATGTAGGAACTTTTACTTGGAAGGCACGTGTGAAGCCCGTGAATGTAGGCGATGCACAAGTCCGTCCACAGCAGGAATGCGAGTTTATTCTAGGCTATGAGGTGGGCAAAGGATGTGGAGGCTTCTCGAAGATTTCCAGTGGTTCTGAGCGCACTTATCCTCATGAGACAGATGGTCGCAGGTATCGGTTAGCAACCATCCTCAAGTCCAACCGCGGATCAAGCAGGCGAGATACCATGCGATTTGAAATAGCAGGCTATACGCCACCGGATGGCCAACGCTGGCAGGGAGGCGAAAGCTTCGTACAGAATCTGCATGACACTAATCACCTTGAGTTCTTGAATGGTACTCCAATGCGTCGCTATTTTGAGGACGAAGAGAGTCCCGAACACGACCCATTCTACTGTTACATTGACACAGAACTATCTTCAACATCAGAATCAGGGAAGACATCTCTCAACTCCATTCTCGGCAACCAGCACGGTTTTGACACAGTGAAGCCGATTGAGTTGATTACGTACCTACTTAGCGCAGGCACAACCGATGATTCGCTTGTGGTTGATTTTTTTGCGGGTTCTGGAACAACAGCCCATTCAGTCGTGGCGATGAACCGGAATGGCAGTTCACGCAAGTTTGTCCTTGTCGAGATGGGGGACTACTTCGACTCTCTGCTGAAACCGCGTATAACGAATGCCATCTATGCTAGCGAGTGGCGCAACGGCAAGCCGGCCTCCCGCGACAGCGGCGTCTCGCAGTGCTTCAAGTACATTCGGCTGGAGTCCTACGAGGACGCGCTGAACAACCTGGAGCTTGAGGATCGTTCCGCCGACCTGCTAGGCCTGCGGGAGCTTTCGCCGGACTTGGCTGACGACTACCTGCTGCGCTACTCGCTGGATGTCGAGACGCGGGTTGGTCTGCGCAACCTTGAGGCCTTCAAGAACCCCTTCGCCTGCATGCTCAAAATATACAACCGGGCCAGCGGCGAGGCCGAGCCGCGAACGATTGACCTGCCCGAAACCTTCAACTACCTGCTGGGGCTGCGTGTGCGCACCATGCAGATGCGCGACGGTTTCCTGGTGGTCGAAGGCGAAAATCCTGCCGCCGAGACAATCCTGGTGATCTGGCGCAACCTAAAAGAGAAGGACAACGCGGCGCTGGCGGTGTTCGTTACTGGCACACTGCGCATCAACCCCGCCGACACAGAGTACGCCGCCATCTACATCAACGGCGACACCACGCTTGACGACCCGCACAAGAAGATTCTGCTCACCGAACAGGTCTTCTACGAACTCATGTTCGACGTGAAGGAACTCTGAGGGAGAGGAATCGCGAATGAATACGAAAAAACAGGAATTAAACGGTTTGGGAGGAGGCGGCAGACTGGAACCCCGCAGCCCATTGATCCGCAGCACGGCGGCGGAGTATCTCACCTTTATCAGCTCCAGTGGCGAAGGGGGCGTGGAGGCGGTCTATGCGGAACAGGATGTCTGGCTGAGCCAGAAGATGATGGCGCTGCTTTACGACATCGATGTGCGAACAGTGAACTACCATCTCAAAAAGTGCTTCTCCGACAGCGAGTTGCAGGAAAATTCAGTTATCCGGGATTTTCGGATAACTGCTGCTGACGGAAAAGCCTACAACACCAAGCACTACAATCTCTCAGCCATTATCGCTGTCGGCTACAAGGTCAATTCCGAACAGGCGGTGCAGTTTCGCAAATGGGCGACCCTGATCATCCGGGAGTTCACCATCAAGGGTTACACCATGGACGATGAACGTCTGAAAAACGACGGTTCCGTCCTCTCCCGGCAGTATTTCGAAGAGCAGTTGCAACGCATCAGGGAGATTCGACTCAGCGAACGCAAGTTCTACCAAAAGATCACTGACATTTACGCAACCGCCCTGGACTATGATGTCACGGCCCAGGCCACGAAACGCTTTTTCGCCACCGTGCAGAACAAGCTGCATTGGGCTATTCATGGCCAGACGGCAGCCGAAGTCATCTGCACCAGGGCGAACGCCGACAAAAACAACATGGGATTAACGACTTGGAAGGATGCCCCAAAGGGGAAAATTCAAAAATTCGATGTCGTTGTCGCCAAGAATTACCTGAGCAGGGATGAAATGGACCAGTTGCAACGGCTGGTCTCGGCCTACCTGGACATTGCCGAGGACATGGCGCGGCGACATATCCCGATGACCATGAAGGACTGGGAAACCCGTTTAAACCGTTTCATCGAGGCGACCGACCGGAACGTGCTGCAGGATGCGGGAAAAGTCAGCGCGGAGATCGCCAGAGCACACGCCGAAAGCGAATTCGAGAAATTCCGGATTATGCAAGATCGGCTCTTCGTGAGTGATTTTGACCGTGAAATAAAACGCCTGGAGGACCGGGACTGATGGAGGAACGACTTGACAAACGACTGGTGCTCAACGAGTGGCTGTTCAGTCAGCTCGGTTACGACGACACCGCCCAGGGTATGAAGCAGGTGCAGAAGATTCTCCGCGATGAGCCAGTGGGTTGGGACGAACAGAACGTCTTCCACTTCCGCCGCCGCCTGGAATTGTCGCTGCCTGAGCAGCGAGCCATCGACAACGATCGGCTCTGCATCTATGACCGGAACATCTTCGGCCATTGGCAGCTGATCGTCAAGAAGCGGCGGATGGTCGAACACCGAGACATCTACCCGCTCTATTTCCAGTATCTGGCGCTGGTCTTCACTGAATATTTCCTTGACCGCTGGAGCTTCGACCGGCAGCAGGGCACGGCGACCCTGCTGGAGGAGCTTAACGCCTTTCGCGCCGAGTTCAACACCCGCTTCAACGGGCACGGCGCGGCTGCTAATAGAATCGACGAGTACCAGCCGGAGGACCTGACCAAGCTGGCGTTCTGGATCGCCACCGGCGGCGGCAAGACGCTGATCATGCACTGCAACATCCGACAGCTCAACCACTACATCCGCGAGCGCGGACTGAAGCGGCACTTCAACAAGTACATCCTGATCACGCCCAACGAAGGGCTGACCGAGCAGCATCTGGAGGAGTTTGCGCTGTCCGGCATTCCCGCCGAGCGCTACCAGAAGGACGACAGCGGGCTGTTCAACCAGGCGCAGATCGAGGTCATTGAGATCACTAAACTGAAGGAGAAGACCGGAGTCACCACGGTAGCGGTGGACGAGTTCGGCCGCAACAATGTGGTGATGGTCGACGAAGGGCATCGAGGCGCGGGCGGCGACGAGTGGTTTCAGAAACGCCAGGCGCTGTGCAGCGAAGGTTTCTCCTTTGAGTACTCGGCGACCTTCGGACAGTCGGTCAATGCCCTGTCCGAGAGGAAGAAGAAGGAGATGTCGCAGCTCTACGCCAAGAGCGTACTCTTCGACTACTCCTACAAGTTCTTCTACGGCGACGGCTATGGCAAGGACTTCCACATTCTCAACTACAGCCAGGAGAGTGAAACACCCGGAGAGGATATGCAGAAGCTCTACCTGAGCGCCTGTCTGCTGCGCTTCTATCAGCAATGCCGCCTCTACAAGGATCGGCATGCCCAGTTCGCCTCCTACCTGGTCGATGATCCGCTGATGGTGTTCGTGGGCGGGTCAGTTACCGGCCAGCGTCAGGCGCAGCACGATACCGACGTGGTGACGGCGCTGAAGTTCTTCGCCGACTTCCTGGCCGACGAAGCCAAAAGCGTGTGTCGTCTCGACCAGCTGCTGCGCCAGCAGGACGGCCTTCAAGACGGGCAAGGGCTGGTCTTCGGCAACGCGTTCGACTACGTGCGAGAGCTGTTCCCGCTGACCTCGGCAACAGCGGCGAACGATGTCTATCAAGACATTCTTGCCGTGGTGTTCAATGCCACGGGCGGGGGTCTGCTGCATGCCGTCCATCTGAAGGGCAGCGGCAGTGAGATCGGCCTGCGCATCGGCGAAGGTGGCGAGTATTTCGGTGTCATCAACGTCGGCGAACCGAAGAAGCTATGGGACATGCTCGTTGCTGCGAACGACAAGCGGATCGTCTGCGCCGAGCAGGAGTTCTCCATCTCGCTGTTTGACAACATCAAGGAGCCGGGCAGCCGCCTGCGGCTGCTGGTCGGAGCCAAAAAGTTCACCGAGGGCTGGAGCTGCTGGCGGGTGAGCTGCATGGGTCTGATCAACATCGGCCGCAAAGAAGGTTCGCAGATCATCCAGCTTTTCGGTCGAGGCGTCCGCCTCAAGGGCATGGACTTCCTGCTCAAGCGCAGCACCCAGTTGCCGGAACACAAGCATCCCAAGCACATCGAGGAAATCGAGACGCTGAACATCTTCGGCATCCGCGCCGACTACATGAAGGTGTTCAACGAGTACATCGACGATGAGGACCTGAGCTCGGTGAAGAAAGTGGAGATCATCCATCTGCCGACCATAGAGAACTTGGCTCGGACCGATCTCAAGGTGATCCTGCCCCGGCGCGACATGCCGGATTTCAAGCAAAGTGAGCAAACCGTCTTCGGGCGCTATGACAAGATCAGAACCAGCGTCTCAGCAGACTGGTACGGACGACTTGACAGCAAAACCAGCCGCTATCGTCTGCGCAGCAACGACGAAGCCCGGCTGAACCGCACGACGCTGAAGCCCGTCAACCTGAAGTTTCTGGACTTTGACCGACTCTACCTGGACCTGCTGCACTTCAAGAAGCAGAGCGCCATGTACAATCTGGAGATCAGCCAGGAAAGCATCCGCGCCTTGCTTGGGGAGAACGACTGGTACGATCTCTTCATCCCGGAGCACATGCTCGAGTTCACCGGTTTCGAGCGCGTCCAGGTCTGGCAGGAGATCGCTGCCGACCTGCTCAAGAAGTACTGCCGAAAGTACTACGACTTCAGGAAGGACGAGTTCGAGGGCCAGTTCCAGGAATACCGCAGCATTCATGACATCTTGGCCGATCCCGACGAGCGCTTCAACAAGCAGTTCCTGCAGAACCTGCGCATCGAATACCAGGCGGCTGTCGACAAGAGTCAGGAGCAGTTGATCCGCGACCTAAAGCAGATTGAAGCGCGCCTCTGCGCAGGCCAGCTCCAGGACTACAGCTTCGGCAACCTGGCCATCTTCTGCTTCGACCGGCACCTCTATCAGCCGCTGATCCACGTGAAGCAGGGCGCAGTGGGCCTGAGCATCAAACCCACTCAGCTGAACAAGCACGAGAAGCAGTTTGTCGAGGATCTCAAGGCCTGGTGTAACCGTGAAACAAATGGGACACTAGAGAACCGCGAACTGTATGTCTTGCGCAACCAGAGCCGGGGCAAGGGTGTCAGCTTCTTCGATGAAGGCAACTTTTATCCGGACTTCATTCTCTGGTTGTTTGACGGCGACCGGCAGCATATCATCTTTGCCGATCCGCACGGCCTGCAGCATGCCCGGGGGTTTTCAGACAGCAAGCTGCTCTTCTCAAAGCGCATCAAGCAGATCGAGGCCGAGCGGCTGCCGGACAGGAATGTGTGCCTGGATGCCTTTATCCTGTCGCCCACCGCGTTCTCTGAGATCAAATACTTCGACGATAGCCTGCTGGAGCACCGCGACATGGCGCGCAGCAAGGCACGGTTCCTGAACCATCACATCCTTTTTATGTATGATGACCCGGAAACCTATATCAGCACGCTTTTCTCAAAAGTGCTGGCGTCGAAAACCATCCTGTCTGATAATACAACATCAATGTAAACTCTCATAAAGTGCTTGGCGTTAGATTCTAGTTTGTTTTTATTTTTACTGCTTGTTTGCCGACTATAAGCCTATTGGCGCTAACTTGAACCGCGGCCAAAAAGGGTGCCTGGCAGGATTTTGGACACGAAGACACACAAAGCCACACGAAGACACAGCAAGGTAAAAGTTTTCCGGTTCTGGCGCTTCCAGCGGCCCTGCCATAAAAAGCCTGGGGATTGCAAAATCCACATTTCAGCTTAACTTATGTACTCGACCAGTTTTTATCTTTACTAATGCCAAGGAACTTATAGTCATGATTTCTGCATTGCAACAAGCCCGTTACGCCTACATCCCCAAGCTGCCTGCGGTTTTAAGCCAGTCCGGCCCTTTTGCCGGCCTTAAAGCCGGTGGGGCCACCGAGTCGGTGGACAACCAGGATGAGATCAGGGCGATTTTCCCTGACACCTACGGCTTGCCCACCCTGGAATTTGTCGCCGGCCCCAAAAAGAGCCTGCCTGCCGTGAAAGCGGCGGTCATACTCTCCGGCGGCCAGGCTCCAGGCGGGCACAATGTCATTGCCGGCTTGTTTGACGCGCTCAAGGCCATCAATGCCGAAAGCCAGCTCTACGGCTTTTTGGGCGGCCCCAGCGGCCTGATCGAGGACAAGTACATACTCCTGACCGAGGAGCTTATCGCCCAATACCGCAACACCGGCGGCTTTGACATCATCGGCTCTGGGCGCACCAAGCTGGAGACCGTCGAGCAGTTCGCCCAGGTGAGCAAAAACTGCCAAAAACACGGCATCAATGCCATCGTCATCATTGGCGGCGATGATTCCAACACCAACGCCTGCGCTCTGGCGCAATATATGCTGAGCAAGCAGACCGGTATCCAGGTTATCGGCTGCCCCAAGACCATTGACGGCGACCTGAAAAACGATTGGATCGAGGTTTCCTTCGGCTTTGACACGGCCACCAAGGTCTACTCCGAGCTGGTCGGCAACATCATGCGCGATGCCAATTCGGCGAGAAAGTACTGGCATTTCATTAAGCTTATGGGGCGTTCCGCCTCGCATATAGCCTTGGAATGCGCTCTGCAGACGCATCCAAACGCCTGCATCATCTCCGAAGAGGTGGCTCAGAAGCGCATTTCCCTGGACCAGATAGTCACTGAACTCTGCGAGCTGGTTACCAAGCGCGGCGAGCGCGGCGACCACTTTGGCGTGGTGCTCATCCCGGAGGGCCTGGTCGAGTTTATTCCCGAGATGAACAAGCTGATTGCCCAGCTCAACGACTTGCTTTCACTGCGTAAAGACAGCTTCGAGCAGCTGCCGGACATGGCGGCCAAGATATCTTTTGTGGCGCAGCAGCTTGAGGATGACTCCGCCCTGGTCTTCAATAACCTGCCCGCCTTGATCCGCGCTCAGCTTCTCAACGACCGCGATCCTCACGGCAACGTGCAGGTTTCGCGCATTGAGACCGAGAAGCTGCTTATCAGCATGATTGAAGAGAAGCTGGCCAAAAGCGGGAGCAAAGTGAAATTCACCGCGTTGGCGCACTTTTTCGGCTATGAAGGCCGTTGCGCGGCGCCCTCTAATTTTGACACCAACTACTGTTATAGCCTAGGCTACACCGCTGCGGCGCTGATCGCCGCCGGCAAGACCGGCTACATGGCTTCGCTGCGCAACATAGCCAAGGCACCGGAGGAATGGATCGCTGGCGGCATACCCCTGACCATGATGATGAATATGGAACAACGTCATGGCAAAGCGGTGCCGGTGATTCGAAAAGCATTGGTGGAACTGGCAGCAAAGCCCTTCCAAAGCTTTGCTGCACAACGGAAAACCTGGGGCATTAACACCGAGTTTGTCTACCCCGGACCGATACAGTACTTTGGCCCAGCAGAGGTCTGCGACCAGCCCAGTATAACCCTGGCGCTGGAACAAGAGAAATAAGGCAACTCAAAGCCCTATAAGCCCTTAGTGTGCCTTCGTGCCTCTTCGTGTCCTTTAGTGTCCTCCCCCTTCGTGTGCCTAAGTGGCGCCCCTACAGGGCGCCGGATTCGGGGGGGCCTTTACCCAGGGTGGCGCTCGGCTCCTACGGAGCCTCGCTTACCCTGGGCTGTATTAGGTTGCCCCTTCGGGGCACCAAATGGACAGATTCTCAAGAAAAATTGAAATTCCAGCAGAAAACTTGCATTTTTCATGCAGCTTCATCGAGTTTTCCTGCTTTGTCCGGCTCCCTTTTCCCAACAAACCAAAAAGGGCAAGCGACGCATAAGCCCTTCGTGTCTCTTCGTGTCCTTTAGTGTCCTCCCCCTTCGTGTACCTAAGTGACTCAAGGCCTTTTTGGACGGGGGCTACTTTAGGAGCGAGCCAATTTTTGCATCATGACATACCAAGCAGCAGCATTTTCACGTCAAAAGCAATTGGTGGGTGCTGCTGCTATGGAGCGTCTTGCCTCGGCCAGGGTATTGCTTTGCGGTCTGGGCGGGGTTGGTTCCTGGGCGGCTGAGGCATTGACGCGTGCGGCTCTGGGGCACCTGACTTTGGTTGACCATGACTGCATACAGCCCAGCAACCTGAACCGCCAGCTGCATAGCCTGCATAGCACCCTAGGGCGCAGCAAGGTGGCCTGTATGCGCGAACGCCTACTCGATATTTCGCCTGAAGCGAAAATAGAGGCGCTACAACTGCGCCTAAGCCCGGCAAACTGCCGGCAATTATTGGAAAGCCAGCCTTGGGACTATGTTATTGACGCCATTGATGAGCGCCAGGCAAAGCTGGCATTGCTGCAAAATTGCCTGGAAATGCGCCTGCCGCTGCTCTCCAGCATGGGCTCGGCAAATAAACTGCATGCCGAACAAATCAAAATTGGCGATATTTCGCAGACTCGCGGCTGTCCCATGGCCAGGCTGTTGCGCAAAAACCTGCGCAAAGCCGGCTTTGATTGCGCTCTTACAGTGATATATTCAGAGGAGTTGCCGCTGTTGCCGCAAACCGAGACCGAAAAAGCAGAAGCGCCCGGAGAGAAGCGCCCACTGGGAACCATCTCCTATATGCCGGCTCTGTTTGGACTCAAAGCCGCCGCATATGTGCTGGAGAAATTGCTCGACAGTGAAAGCTATCCGCGGCGAGGAATGGATATCAAGAAGAGCCAAGATAGCGAATAAACCTGAAAACGGCTTGAGAAGATCATATCATCTTAGTGTGTCTTTTGTTTAAAATCTGAATTATCATGCGGTTGGTCTGGCTTTCCATCAATGCCTCCTACTCTCACAGCTCTTTGGCCCTGCCCTTATTGCATCAGGCGGCACAGTCGCAAAGCAGCTGGACCTGGCAGAAGCTGGAAAGCAGCCTGGGCGACAATCCCGGAGAGCTGGCTCTAAGGCTCTCCGAGCTGCAAGCCGACCTGCTCTGTTGCAGCCTCTTTCTGTTTAATTGCGAGTTTGTCTATTCTATACTGCAGCGCTTTCGGGTACTGCATCCGCACTGTGTGATTATCGCTGGCGGGCCGGAATGCCTGGGGCCAGGCGCTGTCAAGGTCCTGCAGAACTGCTCCGCCATTGACCTGGCGATCAGCGGCGAGGGTGAAGCAATATTGCCGAAAATTATGCAGATTATCAGCCAGGGAGACAGACCCCGCGGCCTGCCTGGCATGGCATGGAGGGAGGCTGCCAACGGAAAAATCGCCGCCAGAGAGCTGCAACCTCCCTTGCAATACCAGGCCTGGCCAAATGACAGCCCGCCCTGCATGAGTGAGTTCTTCGCCACAGACAAGCCTTTTGTGCAGATGGAGACCACCCGGGGCTGTCCGCATGGCTGCAGTTATTGCAGCAGCAACCGCACTCAAGTGCGCAGCAAAAGCCTGCAGCAGGTTGAACAAGAGCTAAAGCTGCTGAGCCAAAAAGGCGTGCAGGAGATCAGGCTGCTGGACCGCACTTTTAATCTGCCCGAAAAAAGAGCGCTGCAGCTTTTGCAGATGTTCAGGCTGCAATTCCCGCAGCTGAAATTCCACCTCGAGATACATCCGCAGTACTTGGGCGCAGAGCTTCGAGAGGAACTGAAGCTGGCAAATCCGGGACAGCTGCACCTGGAGGCCGGCATACAATCCCTGCAAGACGAAGTGCTGCAAGCCCTGGGAAGAGAAGCCAGCGCCGATAAGTCTTTGCAAGGACTGGAGTTCCTGAGCCGCTGCAAAGCCTTTGAAACCCATGCCGACCTGCTTGCCGGACTGCCTAAACAAAGCTATAATAATATAGTGGACGATGTGAAGCGCCTGATTGCACTAGGCCCGGCAGAAATACAGCTGGAAATACTCAAAGTGCTGCCTGGCACCCCGCTGCAAACCCAGGCGGAGACACTGGGACTGCGACATAGCCCGGAGCCGCCATACGAAATTTTGCAGACCGAGCTGCTCAGCCCCAGGGAGCTAAGGCTGGCCAGCGCCCTGTCTAGGCTCATAGACCTGTTTTACAATCAGCAAAAACTGCAAGCGCCCTTCCGTCTGGCCTGTGCGGAAAATGACGGCTTCATCGATGCATTCATGCTTTTTTTGACAAATCAGGGGTTTTCGGCACAATGGACTGGCAGCCTTGCCAAGCGCTACAGCCTTTTTGCGGAATTTTGTCAGGAGGGCTCAGCCCAGCTCAAAGACTGCCTTGCGCTTCATTGGCTCAAAGCCGGCCTGCCGCAAGGCGAAACCCCTTACTACAAACCCGAGGCCTTGTCCGAAATGCCGCCGAACTGCCTGCTGCTCGAAGGCAGGCAGGAAACGCAAAATCTGAAAAACACCCGTCTGTTTCTCCTGCGCGGCTTGCAGCATCACTATGTGTTTGCCTTTAACCGCGCCATAGCCATGCAGCAGCCCTGCGCCCTGTGGAAATGCCGGAACAGCCCGGCAAACTAAAAGCTTCGTGTGCCTTCGCGTCTCTTCGTGCCCCCTAGTGGCCTCCCCCTTCGTGTCCCTTAGTGAGATCCCCCTTCGTGTGTCTTCGTGTCTCTTAGTGGCCTCCCCCTAAACTAGTGGAAAAGCAGTATGCCTCTAGCCCTTATCAGTCAGTTGGAACTACTGGCCCTGGCCTTGATCGCCGTGGTTCTGCATGCCTTCCGGCGCTCCATAGGCATGGCCTCGCTATATCTGCTGCTGGGCATGTTTTTCATTGTCGCACTGGTGGCCGACTCGCCCCGCCTGTATGACGGCATGCTGACCCAAGGCATGTTTGGCGGCCTGGGCTACGGCATGATGTGGCTGCCTTTCCTGCTCATGCTCCTGCTAGTCTATGAGCTGGAGGGGACCATGGCGGCACACCGCTTCGTGCTCGGCCTGTTCCTGCTTCTGATCAGCTTTTTCTGCCTGTCCATCGTTATCTTCGGCAATGTGGACCCGGCCATAGCCAAACAAGCTGCCAGGATGGAGCAAGACCTATTCTACAATGTCAGAGACCATGCCCTGCTGCTGTATTCGGTCTCGCACCTGGGTATCTGCATCCTGCTGCCCATAGTATATCAGGCCGCTAAAAACCGCAAGCTGTGGCATTCGGTCGCCATCTTCATGGCGCTCTGTGTTTTCCTGGTGTTCAACGAAAGCACACTATCGCTCTTCGTTTATTTTCAAGACTACCAGACACAGAAAGAAAACCTGTCCTTTCAAAATTGGAATATGCGACTGCTCACCATGGCTGCCTTAGCCTTGCTGGGCCACGCATATATCTATTTGGTCAAAAGAGAGGTAAAAGAAGAATTCAGGTTGCGTCAGACCTTCGGCTTTTTCACCGATTTTTTTTCCTACTTCCACTTTACTGGGCGCATGCGCCGTTCGCTGGCGGAATGGTCCGACCGCTACCAGATCGTGGTCAACAACAGCAGCGAGCTGGTCTTTCTGCTGGATGAAAACGGCAAGGTCATCAATGCCAACCGCACCGCCAGCCAGGAGTTGGGAAACCGCCTGGCTGCAGTTGACTTCATGCTGTATAAATGCTTTAGCCATGAGAACGGCATCCCGCTGAGCTGGCAGGATATCTGGCAAAAACTGGACTTCTCTGACCGTGAATTGCCTAAAAGCATCATGCTGCAGAATCTGCATCTGGAGCTAGAGGGGCAGCGTATCATCGAGGTGGATGTGAATATCTCCCCAGGCAGGCTGGATAATTCCAACATCGCCTTGCTTATCGCCAGGGACATGACCCTGCAGCACAGCGAGGCGCGCAAACGCCAAAGCGTGCTCGAGCAAAGCATGCACTCCCAGCGCCTCGAGTCAATTGGCCAGCTCGCCGGCGGCATTGCCCACGACTTCAACAACTTGCTGCAGGGCATACAGGCAAATGTCGAAACCTTGCAGACTCATGGCCAGCCCGGCGCCGAGGATCGCGACCTGCTCGCCAACATTTCGCAGGCCTGCAACCGTGCCGCCCTGCTTATCGCGCAGCTATTGGGTTTCGCGCGCAAAGGCAAGTTCAACGAGACAATTATCGATGTGAAAACATTGTTTGACAAGGTGGCCGGCTTGTTTCGCCCCACCGCCAAACACATCAACTTGTCCGTGATTACCGAACCCCGCCCGCTGCTCCTCAAAGGCGATGAAAACCAGCTTACGCAAGTGCTGCTTAACCTGCTTATCAATAGCAAGGATGCCCTGGAGGAACAAGGCGGCGAAAAGAAAATCGTGCTGCGCGCCGAAATTGCCAGGGAAGACATGCCGGCCTGGGAGGCACGGCCCAAGGCGGAAAGCAAAGCCCAGGACTATATCTGCCTGCGTGTGCGAGATAATGGCTGCGGTTTCACCGACGAGGTGAAAATGCGCATGTTCGACCCCTTTTTCACTACTAAGGAAACCGGCAAAGGCACCGGCATGGGGCTGGCCATGGTGTATGGCAGCATTATCAATCATCAGGGCTGGCTGCATGTCAGCTCAAAACCCGGACTGGGCAGCGATTTCGCCATCTTTTTGCCGCTGGCGCAAAGCAAAGCGCTGAACAATGAGAAAATCGCTGGTATATTAAGCAAAAGCAATGCTTGAAACAGCCCCCCAAAAAACGCCTGCCCTTCGCCTTTCACCCCTGTCATTAGCTGTTTGTCGGCTGGCAGAAC
>Ga0172377_10004338_pt1 | contig 14579 bp, 16 predicted proteins | sample Pumphouse3metaG_FD_119749 | JGI IMG/M metagenome (GOLD analysis project Ga0172377, IMG submission 119749) | Leachate microbial communities from a municipal landfill in Southern Ontario, Canada - Pumphouse #3 metaG | ecosystem: Engineered > Solid waste > Landfill > Unclassified | place: Canada... | reverse complement strand
ATCATTGGCGTTACTTTAAAAGATATGTAGAGCCGGTGGCGGTGTTCTTACCCGTCAACCTTCTATCGATGTGGGCTCCTCTGATCTCGATTTCCCTGCGTTTGTTTGGAAACGCTCTGTCCGGATACTGTCTGATGAGCATTGTCTATTATTTCTTAAGATTAGCCGCCTCAGCTATAACTCAGGCCAGCATGGCTTCAGCCGCCTCTATCTGGCTGGCTCCGCTCATAGCTCCGTTCTTCCACCTGTACTTTGACGTATTCTCAGGAGCCATACAGACTCTGATATTCTGTATACTTACGATGATCTGGATCAGCAACGAGGATCCAGATGAAGAAGAAGAGAAACAGGCTTCCGTTAAAGGCGAAGCCGTTACTGAATAACCGCTATAGGTTTAATTGAAAGGAGGTGAAAACATTATGGATATAAACATTATCACTGACGGGCTTAAGGCTCTTGTGGATAGCACTATGAACAATCCTTCCCTAAAGTACATCGGTGCCGGCATTGCCGTCTTAACCGGTGCGGGCTCTGGTATCGGCGAAGGTCTAATCTGCGCCCACGCTATCGATGGGATGGCCAGGAATCCTGAAGTCATGTCTAAGCTTCGTACTAATATGATTCTCGGAGCCGCTTTGGATGAGACTACAGGTATCTACGGCCTTGTTATCGCTATTCTCTGCCTAGTTATGTAATCTATTCTGTTTCTGCGGCTTATAGAAAGGAGATTGTGTTAAAGTATGAATGTATTAATAACAATCTTGGCTGATGAATCTTTCCCGATCAGCGGGGATAATATCACTAGTAAACTTGTCCCGAATCTCTGGGCGTTTTTAACTCAGCTTATCGCTTTTATCCTGATGATTCTCATTGTCATTAAATTTGCGTATAAGCCTGTCCATAAATTCCTTGAGACGAGAAAGAACTATGTTAAGGACAATCTAGAATCCGCTGAAAAACAGAATAGAGATGCTCAGGTTACTTTGGACCAGGCTCATAAGAACCTAGCCTCCTCTAAAAAGGAAGCCAGCGACATAATCGTCCAGGCTAAAAAGCAGGCTGAAGAAGACAAGTCGGTTTATAACAAGCAGCTTCAGGATGAACTGCGCCTAAAAAGAATTGCTGCCGAAAAGGATATAGCCTTAGAAAAGCAGCAGGCTTTAGAGGAGGCTAAAGGGCAGATGGTGGACATCGCTTTAGCGGCTTCTTCATCTTTGCTAGGCAAGAAAGTTGATGCAGAAGCCGATAAGAAGTACGTTGCTCAGTTTGTAGAAGATTTATCTAATAATTCTGGAGACAGTGCAAATAAATAGAAATGGAAAGCGTTCAGGAAAAATATGCTTCAGCCTTGTTCTCGCTAGCTAAAGAGCAGAATAAGGTTGAAAAGTATCAGCAAGAAGCCGGGGAAATATACCTATCATTTCACGAAAATGAAGGTGTGGTTCACCTTTTGGCTTCCTACTTTATCACTGAGAAAGAGAAAGACCAGGTCATCGACAAAGTCTTCGGCTCTATCGATCTTCCTGACCTGCTCAGCTTCATTAAAGTAATCTGCGCCAATTCAAGAGCGTACCTTCTTTTAAGTATACTTAGGACTTTCAACAAGAAGTGCAATGAGTATTTCCACATATCAGAAGGTATCGTCTATTCAGCCAATAAATTAACCGCTGAAGAAATTGAAGATATTGAGAAAGCTATTTCAGTTAATCTTTCGGCAAAAGTTAGGCTTACTAATGAAATAGATAAATCCTTGATCGGCGGAATTAAAGTCATTGTCGGAGGAAAAGTATTCGATAAGTCTATAAAAAGTACTTTGGAAGGGATGAGAAAAGCCCTTATCAAAGGAGGAGAATAAAGATATGGCAATAAAGACAAATGAAATAAGCGCTCTTATCAAAGAACAGATCAAGCATTACTCTCAGAAAGTCGACTCTTCCGATATCGGGACAGTCGTTACTGTCGGAGATGGTATTGCTATGGTCTACGGCCTTGATAAAGCTATGTTGGGCGAACTGCTTTTATTCCCTCACGATGTCTACGGAATGGTCATGAATCTTAATGAGGATTCAGTCGGGACTGTTCTTTTAGGTGAAGACGACTCGATAAAAGAGGGCGATATTGTTAAAAGAACAGGGAACGTTGTTGAGGTTCCTGTCGGAGACGGACTTTTAGGGAGGACGGTCAATGCCCTAGGCCAGCCGATCGACGGACTTGGGGATATTAAATATGATCATACCCGCCCTATCGAAAGAATCGCTCCCGGAGTAATGACGAGGAAATCGGTCGATGTGCCTTTAGAGACCGGAATTAAAGCAATCGATGGGATGATTCCTATCGGGCGCGGGCAGAGAGAGCTGATCATCGGTGATAGACAGACCGGAAAGACCGCGATTGCGGTCGATACCATCATCAATCAAAAAGGTAAAAACTGCCTCTGTGTCTATGTTGCTATCGGGCAGAAAACTTCGACGGTTGTTAGAGTCGTTGAGAAGTTAAAAGAATTCGGAGCGATGGAGTATACAGTTGTTGTCTCCTCTACGGCGGCTGAATTGGATTCACTTAAATATATAGCTCCTTACGCCGGGGTTACGATGGCGGAAGAGTGGATGGAACAGGGTAAAGATGTCTTGGTTGTCTATGATGATCTATCTAAGCACGCGGTCGCATACCGAACTTTATCTTTGCTTTTAAAAAGAGCGCCGGGAAGAGAAGCTTATCCGGGCGATGTTTTCTACTTACATTCAAGACTGCTAGAAAGAGCCTGTCGTCTGGCTCCTGAGTTTGGAGGAGGATCGATAACTGCTCTTCCTATCATTGAGACTCAGGCCGGAGATATTTCAGCTTATATTCCGACTAACGTCATTTCTATTACTGACGGGCAGATTTTCTTAGTTACTGATCTATTCAACATCGGACAGAGGCCAGCTATCGATTCAGGTCTATCCGTTTCAAGAGTCGGATCTTCGGCTCAGTATAAATGTGTTAAACAGGTTTCTAAATCATTAAAGATCGAATTGGCCAACTATCATGAGATGCAGGCTTTCGCTCAGTTCGGCTCTGATGTCGATGCTGAAACTAAAAAGACTCTTCTCCACGGAGCGGCTCTGATGGAAGTATTAAAACAGGGTCAGTATCAGCCGATGTCTTTTCAAAGACAGGTCATTGAGCTATTTACGGCTCAGCACAGGTATTTAGACGATATGAAAGTTGATAATATCCATTCTTTTTTAGATGAGCTTTATATGAACATTACAAAATTCCACAAAGATATCATTGATGAACTGACGGATAAGAAAGCCATGTCTGATGAGTTTATGGCTAAATTAGATGGAATCATCAAGGATTATAAAGAGGCTGTAGCCGTTAAAGAATAATCAACATGGGTTCTGGCTTAATAAAGATTAAAAGGAGAATCGCTTCCATCGACTCCACTCGGAAAATCACAAACGCGATGGAACTGGTCTCGACAGTAAAACTGCAGAGAAAGAAAAAAGACCTGCAGAAAACTGTCGATTATACCGCTATGCTTAGCGAGATTATTTTGTCTTGTCTTAAAGACATGGACGAGGATCAGGAAGATGTCTGTTCGCTGATCGGCAAATCGTCTTGCAAGCCAGCCAGAAAAAACAACCTTTATGTAGTCATCACTTCTTCTTTAGGCTTATGCGGAGGATATAACCTCAACATAATGAAGTATCTTAATGAGAGCCTCACTGAGGATGACGGGGTGATGATGATCGGGACGAAAGGATTATCTAAATATGATAAAAAAGACATACCTTTAGATGATTCGAATATATCTTTTTTAGATGCTTTCTCGTTTGGAAACGTTAAAAAGCTCAGGGGGCAGATCCAGGAGCTTTTTGAGAAGAAGGAATATAATGCCGTATACCTTGTGTATACCCATTTTAAAAACGCCCTGACTTTCATCCCGGATAAACTTCAGCTGCTTCCTTTAAGCCATCTACAGGCCGGGAAAGAAGATAAAGGATACCCACCTATTTTCTACCCGAACAGAAAGGAAGTCTTCTCTCTGCTGATACCGAAATACCTCGATTCAATACTGTATGAGAAAATCACTGAATCGATGGTGTGTGAACAGGGTAGCAGGAGAAACGCGATGGAGAACGCCACTGATAATGCCGATGATCTCCACGATCGGCTCAATCTTGAATATAATAAGGCAAGGCAGACGGAGATTACTTCGCAGATTACTGAGATTGTTTCTGGAAGACTAGAAGATCGATAAAGGAGCAGGAATATGGAAAAACAGGATTATAAAATAGGTAAGATCGTTCAGGCTGTCGGCCCTGTCGTCGATGTCCGCTTTGAAGCGAATCACCTGCCTAAGATTCTCACCGCGCTAACTATTAAACTGGCTGACGGCGGAAAACTTGTAACGGAAGTTATGCAGCACGTCGGAGATGATACTGTCCGCTCTGTCGCCATGGGACCGACTGACGGATTAGAAAGAGGGATGGATGTTATCAATACTGATAACCCCATCAGCGTACCTGTCGGAGATAAGACCTTAGGAAGAATGTTTAATGTCCTCGGCGATGCGATAGATGGCAAGGGAGATAATTTCTCTTCGTGCCCTCACCTCCCGATTCATAGAGATGCGCCCAGTTTTAAACAGCAGGCGACTTCTTCAGAGATGCTGGAGACCGGAATTAAAGTCATCGATCTTTTATGCCCTATTGTCCGAGGCGGAAAAGTCGGGCTGTTCGGCGGAGCCGGTGTCGGCAAGACGGTTCTGATTCAGGAGCTTATCCACAATGTTGCCACTGAGCATCACGGAATCTCTGTTTTCGCCGGAGTCGGCGAAAGATCAAGAGAAGGGAACGATCTGTATTTTGAGATGAAAGCCAGCGGTGTCCTAGCTAAAACGGCTTTGGTCTTCGGACAGATGAACGAACCTCCGGGGGCAAGAATGAGAGTGGCCTTAACAGCTCTTACGATGGCCGAGTACTTTAGAGATGTCGAGCACCAGGATGTTTTGCTTTTCATTGATAATATCTTCAGATTTGTTCAGGCCGGCTCAGAGGTTTCGGCCTTATTAGGACGTATGCCCTCCGCAGTCGGGTATCAGCCTACCTTAGCTACCGAGATGGGTCAGCTTCAGGAGAGAATCACCTCTACTAAAGACGGCTCTATCACTTCTATCCAGGCTGTTTATGTTCCGGCTGACGATATGACAGATCCGGCTCCTGCTACAACTTTCTCGCACCTTGATTCGAAGATTGTTCTCGATAGAGGGATTTCTGCTTTAGGCTTGTTCCCGGCTGTCGATCCTTTGGAGTCAGCCTCTAATATTCTCGATCCTCTGATAATCGGAGATAGGCACTATAAAGTCGCAAGAGAGATTCAGAGAATCCTTCAGCGCTATAGAGAGCTCCAGGATATTATCGCTATCCTGGGTATGGATGAACTTGGAGACGAAGATAAGATAGTTGTCAATAGAGCCAGAAGAATCAGAAACTTCTTGTCCCAGCCTCTATCGGTTGCCGCCGCTTTTAACGGAGTCCCGGGTGTTTATGTTAAGTGCGAAGATACTGTAAGATCTTTTGAGGAGATCCTGTCCGGCAAGTATGATTCATATCCTGAAGCCGCTTTCTTATACTGCGGTTCGATTGAAGATGTGATTAAAAAAGCGGAGAAGATGAAATAAAATGTCAAGAAAGTTTCCTTTAGAGATCAAATCACCCGATGGCAAGAATCTTATTGATCAGGCGGAGATTTTGAATGTCCGCCTGACTGACGGTGAAGTCGGTATTCTCTATGGGCACTTGCCGATGATAGGCGTCATCGATATATCTCACTTTGATTATCTTAAAGACGGCAAGACTTATGAATTTGCTATTTCAGGCGGTATCCTTAATGTCACAAAAGATAAAGTCATGGTTCTTGCCGATTCCTTCGAATCGCGAGAAGAGATTGATATCTCTAGGGCTAAGGAAGCAGAAAAGCGCGCCCAGGAATTGATTGATAAGGCAAAAGATAATCAGCAGATTGATATAAAAAGAGCTGAGCTGGCTCTTAGACGGGCGCTAAACAGACTGTCTTTAACTAATAAATAAGGAATTAACACGTATGAATGACAGAATAGTAATATTCGGCGGATCAAATATCGATTTTATCGGACAGTCCAAGAAGAAGATTGTTTTCGAGGATTCTAATCCCGGGACTATCAAAACCTCTTATGGCGGTGTCGGCAGGAATATCGCCGAGACTCTAGCTAGGCTCGGCAACGACGTTACATTTATCACCGGTATCGGGAATGATCTTTACGGAACCATGATGTTGAAAGATCTATCAGATCTGGGAATCAAAGTCCTCTATCCCAAGCCTAATACCCCTTCCTCAATGTTTATGGAGATTACAGGACCGGAGGGAGAGATTTCCGTCGGGGTCTGTGACGGAAGGGCCATTGAAAAAATCACTCTGGCATTTATCAGAAAAGATGCCGAAGAAATAAGGGCGAGAGACTATCTGGTCTTGGATACGAATTTTTCAGCTAAACTTATCGCCGATCTGTTCCATATGCTTCCGGATAAGAAGTGGTGCGTGGAAACCATATCAGAGACAAAGGCAATAAAAGTAAGAAAATTCCTTCATAATATCTGGCTGCTGAAAGGAAACCTTCTGGAAATGAGGTCCATCTTAGAAGACTCTCAGTCTCTAAGTATCCAGGAAGTTGCGGCAAGGCTTATCCAGCTCGGAGTCAAAAATGTTGTTATTACTGATAAGACCAACCCGGTCATCATCGCTTCTCGGTCGGGCATCGAGTGCGTCGAGGTCAGGCCTGTTGACTATGTTATTAATACTACCGGGGCTGGCGATGCCTTGTTTGCCGGAATTATCGATGCGATATATCACGGCAGGACTATCAAAGAAGGCGTAGAATTCGGAACGGTTTTATCCTCATATGCTCTGAAGTCTGAGTCTGCTGTAAATCCAGACATTGAAGACCTGGTAAAAGATAGGAATCAACTATAATGAAAAATAAGATCAATATCATAGCCTTTATTTTTTTGCTTACCTTGACAGGATGTGATAACACCGTTTCTGTTTCGGGTGCTTCTTCTATCAGCTCGGATTCTAGTGTTTCCTCGGTTTCTAGTGTTTCTTCAATTAGCGCAGATACCGGAGACTTATCCTCTCTTCCGTCATACTACGGAGATTATCATCAGTATGAAAGCTTGAGCGGAGAAACCTTGAAGACAAAGCTTTACTCTATAGTTTCCGCGGGTACGAAAAGCGTCAGTTATGCGGAGCTTTGGAATTCATTTAGGACCACCGACGATAGAGATGATGGGACGGTCTGGGATATGTACGGAGACTATCATTTTATTTTCGGCACTGATCAGGCAGGTAATTATTCAAAGCCGGGCGATGTTTATAATAGGGAGCATTCTGTCCCGAAATCCTGGTTTAACCAAGCAACCCCTATGTATACAGATCTGTGGCATATGTATCCGACTGACGGAAAGATTAACAGCACCAGAAGCAACTATATGTTCGGAGAGGTAGATGACAGTGTGGCACTAGATCCTGATAAGGTCGGCAACCCTGTCGGAAATAGAGAGGGAAATGAAATCGGGAAGATAGATTCTAAATGGATTTATAGCGGTATTTCTGCAGGAACCACGGTCTTCGAGCCTTACGAGATCTATAAAGGTGATTTCGCCCGGACTTATTTTATGATGGCGACTAGATATCAGAACGTTATAGGGAACTGGAATCCCGGCAATAGCTTTGATATCTCTACAAATAGCGGCTCGTTCCCTTCTTTAACTCAATACTCAATCAATCTTTTTCTCACTTGGGCCAAAGAAGACCCGGTCAGCCAAAAGGAAATAGATAGGAATAATGCTGTATACAAAATTCAGAATAACAGGAATCCTTTTATTGACTATCCCGGTTTTGCCGATCTTATCTGGGGCAGTCTATATACAGTCAGTTAATCCGGCTTTTCTTAATCACAAAACCATAATCATTTTTCCTGATGTTTTCCGGATAGACAATGATTCTTTTCCTGAATTCTGATTTTGGCATCTCAAGCATCTTGTTGGCTATATCTATAATTTTTTTAATATCAGCTTTTTTCAGCTCACCTTCCATATGACCGCCATAGGGTTTATAAGTATCCGCAAGAGAAAGGATTCTGTTAGCGCCTGATAGCCAGACAGACAATTTCGTACATCCAGGAAGCTGAAGCCAAGTGCATTTATTAACTTCGTCACCGGGGATCATGATCTTTTCTTTATCATCAAGATAAATCAAGGAGCCTTTAGTGTGCCCTGGGGTTGAGATTACTTTTACATTTCTGTTGCCTAAGTCGAAAGAAAAGCCTTCATCAATATAGATGTATCTGGTGTGAAAGTTTCCTCTGCTTAATCTAAGATTGCTGATCGACGGAATATATTTCTTATTAGCTTTCAGTATGATACTTCTGCTGAGCCTTCCCGAAAGGATTGAATATACGAAAGATCTGTCTTTTGTTCCGCAGTAGACATCTTCGAAAAAGCCGGCTCCTCCTATGTGATCGCAGTGCCGGTGAGTTATACCCACTATTATCGGTTTATCAGTCAATTCCTCAGCGGTTTTTCTGATATTGCCTACTCCATTACCGGTATCTATCAAAAGGGCTGAAGTATCACCTATCAGCAGATAAGAGTTTACTATCCCGCTTTCGTCTATCCTATAGGTATTTTTTCCTATCTTATATATAAAGTGAACGCCGTCTGCCGCTATTATTCTGTTACTATCCATATTTTCCTTCTTCATTAAATTATACATTGCTGTTTTAAATATATTTATTCTTGTTTGTTTCTTTTTGTTTTATGAGTGTTTATCGCTTAAAACCTATCTTGTCTAATATGTGCATTTATGGTATTCTATCAATTGCGTCCGGTTTTGTTATGGATGCAAAATGCACACACCATGGATTGGTTGGGCTAGTCCTCTTGCGGTAATATCTTGAAACTAGCAACTGGGCCTGACTTTGGAAGTGGTGGAGGTTCAACAAATGGAGGTTCACTTAAATGAGTGACGAAAAAATCGTAAAGGCCGCTCCTGAGGCCGCAGCTGAAAAGGCTGGAATCAAAAAGGAAGAAGCTGCAGCTGAAGTTAAGCCTGTCGCTGCCGCCGATGTTACTATGGCTTCTGTCGTTCACGATCCTAATGCCCCTGTCGTTTCTGTCAAGGAATTATTAGGCGTCGGAGCCCATTTCGGTCATATGACCAGAAACTGGAATCCTAAGTTCAAACCGTTTATCTATACTTCTAGATCCGGCATTCACATTATCAACCTTGATATTACTGCCGCTAAGATCAATGAAGATTATAAGGTCCTTCGCGACATTGTCGCCAAAGGCGGAAAGGTTCTTTTTATCGGAACCAAGAAAGCCGCTAAGGACATCATCGCCGAAGAGGCTGTCAGATCTGGCTCCTTCTATGTTAACAATAGATGGTTAGGCGGATCTCTGACTAACTTCAAAGTTATTTCCACCAGGGCCAAGCTTCTTAAGTCTCTTGAGCAGCTTGAAATCGACGGTGTCTATGACACCATGCCTAAAAAACAGGCATATGCCGATAAGAAGATTCAAGCAAAGCTGGCTACTACCCTTGAAGGTATTAAGGAAATGAGAAAAGTTCCTGATGCCGTCGTTGTCGTTGATCCTAAGGCTGAACACAATGCTGTTGCTGAAGCCAAGATCCTTCACATCCCTGTGTTTGCTTTAACTGGCTCTAACTACGATCCTTCTGGAATCGATTATCCTATTCCCTGCAACGATGACTCTTCTAGAGCCATCCGCCTCATTGTCGGTATTCTCGCCGATGCGGTTGTTGAAGGCAAGGGCGGAGATGTCTCTTATGCCTACGTTAAGCAAGAAGGTGACGAAGCCGGCTTCAACGATATGCTTAAGGGTGTCGACAGAATGGAAGAATTCAAGCTTATTAAGATGAAGATCAGAGAAGATCAGTATGCTATGAGAGCGGCTAAGAAGGCTGGCAACAGATCCAAGAGAGTCTTTAAGAAGAAGTTCACCGGCAAGAAACCTTTCATCAAGAAAGATGGAGCCGGGAAACCTGGCTTCAATAAATCCGCTGCTCCTGCTTCTAACGCTTCTGCTGCTCCTGCCTCCGCAAATAAACCTGCGCCCAAAGCCGGAGAAGGAAAGTAAACCATGTCTGCCTTAATCGAATTAATTAAAGTATTAAGAGAAAGAACCGGCGCTGGACTGATGGACTGCAAAACAGCTCTTATTGCCAACGCTAACGATATTGAGAAGTCTATTACCTGGCTCCGTGAAAAAGGTATTGCTAAAAACGCGAAGAAGGCCGGACGTGTCGCCGCTGAAGGACTGACTCAGATGAAGATTGCCGGCGATGAGGCTGTCATAGTTGAAATCAACTGTGAAACCGATTTTGTCGCACATGCCGATCCTTTTATCGCTCTTCTTAACGAAGTAACTGATATCGCTTTAGCTAATAAAGCTGAGAATGTCGATGCTTTGATGGGAATGAAAGATAAGACCGGTCACGATGTTGCCTTCTTATTTAATGACGCCGGTATTAAACTTGGTGAAAAGCTTTCTTTAAGAAGAGTGATCGTCGTTACCAAAAAGCCTGAGCAGTTATTCGGCTCTTATGTCCACATGGGCGGAGCTATCTCTGTTCTTTCTGTTATTAATGGCAAGGATCAGGAAATCGCTGATACTATCGCCATGTGCATCGCTTCTAATAACCCTGTTTACGCTTCTATAAATGAAGTCTCTAAAGAAGAGTTAGCCAAAGAGAAGACCATCCAGCTTGAAGCTGCCAAAGATGATCCTTCCTTTGCCAAGAAGCCTGAGGCTATCCAGGAAAAGATCATCGAGGGAAGAATAACTAAGCATTTCGAGGCTCAGGTTCTCGACTTCGGTGAATATGTAGTTGATCCTTCTAAGACTGTCGGACAGGTCTTAAAGGAACACTCTATGACTGTTGAGAGTTTTGTTAAGTGGCAGGTCGGCGAAGGCATCGAGAAGAAACACGATGATTTAGCTGAAGAAGTCGCTAAACAGCTCGAAGGCGCTAAGTAATCTTACTTATCCTATATAATCCTCTAGGTTTTATCGCCTAGAGGATTTTTCTTATGGCTTGGCATTTTTTTTAATATTTGTTGCTGATATCCATTTATAATCCAGAAGTATTATTTTAGCTTTTTGAGTTTATTAATCCAGCCGTGTAAAAAGGCGGTCTCCGTGAAAGCGAAAATATAAATCGGGATAGAAATATCCATAATGGCGTTTTAAACGTCTATATCGTCTATCAGTCAGCATAAGTTAAGAAAACAGCATTTTCAGTGATATTAAGAACACAGAGGCGGATAAGTTTCTTTTAAAAAATAAAAAAACACTTTCCAGACCTTTGTTTTTGTGTGGAAAAGTCATCCTTTCCTCTTTTAGGCTTTAATTATCAAATATAAAACAATAAAATATATACAAGTAGTTACCAAGGAGGGCTCAGATGAAATATAAAAGAGTTCTACTCAAACTTTCCGGGGAAGCATTAAGAGATGAAGAATCAAATTCTATCCTTTCTAACGACAAGCTTCAGATTATCGCCAAAGCGGTAAAAATGATTAAGAAATCAGGAGTTCAGCTTTGTATTGTAGTTGGAGCCGGAAATATCTGGCGCGGGAAACTGGCCGACACTATCGGTATTGATCCCGCTCAGGCTGATTATATGGGAATGCTTGGGACTGTCATCAATGGAATGGCCATCGAATCGGCTCTATTGAAAAACGGGATAAGCGCCAAAGTAATGTCTGCCATTGAAATGAATAAGGTCGCTGAGCCATATATATTTAAGAAAGCCAGATCAGATCTAGCTAAAGGCGAAGTCATTATTTTCGCCGGAGGAACAGGGAATCCGTTCTTCACTACTGATACCTGCGCTGCCTTGAGGGCTAAAGAGATGAAATGCGATGCTATATTAATGGCGAAAAACGGGGTTGACGGAGTTTATTCAGATGATCCTAAGACTAATCCTGATGCGAAGTTCATTAAAGAGATTACCTTTGATGAAGTTATCGCTAAAGGGCTTAAAGTCATGGATCTTACTGCTGTCTCCCTGCTTAGAGATTCTAGTATTATCATCAGAGTCTTCGATATGGGCAAAGAGATTAATTTCGAGAAAGTAATAGAAGGTGACGAAATCGGAACTGTCATCAAGAAAGGAAATAAATAATATGACTGAGGAAGAGTACGTATCCAGCTGCGATCAGCAGATGGGAAAGGTCGTCGAGAATTTAAAAGAAGGATTGAAAACTATCCGCTCAGGAGTCGTTACTCCTGCCGTCTTAGATAAGATATACGCAGATTATTATGGAGAGAAGATGCCTATCAAGACTTTAGCCGCTGTTTCTGCTCCTTCAGCGACTCAGCTTATTGTTAAGCCTTTTGATCCTTCTTCCCAGAAAGCCATCGTCGCAGCTATCGGCGGCTCTGATTTAGGAGTTAACCCTGTAGTCAACGGAGCTTTTATCTACATTACTTTCCCGGCTTTGTCGGGAGATAGAAGACAGGAATTCGTCAAGCAGGCCAAAGTCTTTGTCGAACAGGCTAAAAACGCTGTCAGGACAGTGAGATCCGAGACTTTGAATAAAGCCTCTAAAGATAAGACTTTATCTGAAGATATGATCTTCAACTTAAAAGCAGACGTTCAGAAAGTCACCGATCAGCACAATAAAAATATCGATGCTATCTTTGCGGAAAAACAGAAAGCCCTATTAACTTTATAACAAGAAATCAAGACTATGTTTAAAAAGAAGCAGGAAGAACCTTTCAAGCTGACAAAGCCTTTAAACCATATCGCTTTTATTATGGATGGAAATGGCAGATGGGCTAAAAAAAGAATGCTTCCTCGCTCTTTAGGGCATAAGGCCGGAGTCAGGAATGTTAAGAAGATTATCGATCTCTGTTTTAAGAAGTATGGGATCAGGACCTGCTCTTTATTTGTTTTCTCGACTGAGAACTGGAATAGACCCGCTGAAGAGATCGCTTATTTATTCCAGCTTCTGAAGATTTTCTTCAGAGATAATATCGATGAATTTCTGGAAGACGGAACTAAGATTCTCGTCTCGGGTGATCTAACTGATCCACGCATCCCTAAAGATGTTATAAAGACGATTAAGGAAGCGGAAGACGACACTAAAGGCTGCACTAATTATTCTTTTAATGTCTTATTTAATTACGGCGGGCGAAGAGAGATCGCTTCCGCCTGTAAGAAGATCGCCGGAGAAGTAAAAGAGGGGCGGATAAATCTAGAATCTATCGATGAGAAATTCGTGCAGTCTTATCTATATCAGCCTGAATTATCAGATGTCGATCTGTTAGTGAGAACTTCAGGCGAGCTCAGGATTTCAAACTGCCTGCTCTATGAGCTGGCTTACGCTGAAATGGAATTCCCTGGTGTTTACTGGCCTGATTTTTCTGAGAGCGATCTAATAGATTGCCTTAAAGAATATCAGAATCGCAATAGAAGGTACGGAGGATTAAAAAATGAATAGATTGACATCTTCCTCTAAGCACTCGATGGTTAGGAGAATAATTACCGCTTTAGTAATGTGTCTTGTATTGATCCCCTGCCTGCTGTTCGGCAGCTGGTATTATCTGACGGCGGTAATTGTCATGGCTGTCGTGGCCATTTTCGAGATGATCCAGGCCCCTAATAAAGGCAGATTCAGTATTTTGGTCTACGTGGTGGTTTTTTTGATGGTGATATTGATTATCTTCACCCCGTTCTTTTTTAATTCAGATCTGCAGAACTCAATTAAGAATCACAATCTGATCGTCATTAAGAATATATCTCTGCCTCTGATTTTCGTGATAGTCTACCTGATTCTTCTATTCATGATAAGTATTTTCTCTACTAAGCTCATGGTTTCCGATGTCTGCTATTTATTTACCATGGGTATTTATATAGCCTTTACTTTTATATGTATGCTTTATGTCAGATATCTTCCTAACGACACCGCCTATAATAACAAAGACGGTTTGGCTTCCTCTGTTTTAGCCACTTATATAGTTATCGGGACGATATTTAATGATATCGGGGCTTATTTTGTCGGAGTCTTGATGGGAAAACATAAGATGGCTCCCCGCATCTCTCCTAATAAGACCTGGGAAGGTTTCGCGGGAGGAGTGTTTTTCTCTATTACTTTCTCTTTCCTCTACGCTTTTATTGTTGAGAACTGCTTCAATGTCTCTTTATTAGGAAATCTTCTCAGCTGGAACTACTGGTGGAGGATTCTCCTTATCTCAGTCGTCATGCCTTTAGTAGGGGATATCGGAGATCTGCTTTTCTCGCTGGTCAAAAGGACTTACGCCATCAAAGACTTCGGGAATATTCTCCCGGGTCACGGCGGGGTTTTAGACAGAATAGACTCTTTATCGCTGGTTTTAATAACCGTATCCTTAATTATCGTTATTTTCCAAGAGGGATGGACAGCTTTGCTATGAAAGATTTTTTTGATATCCTTTTGCTAGGCGCAAGCGGATCAATCGGCAGGCAGACGATAGCTTTAT
>Ga0172377_10004333_pt1 | contig 14590 bp, 10 predicted proteins | sample Pumphouse3metaG_FD_119749 | JGI IMG/M metagenome (GOLD analysis project Ga0172377, IMG submission 119749) | Leachate microbial communities from a municipal landfill in Southern Ontario, Canada - Pumphouse #3 metaG | ecosystem: Engineered > Solid waste > Landfill > Unclassified | place: Canada... | reverse complement strand
GTAGGTTTCAGCCAGGGACTCTGCAGCTTCAAGCCTTATATCCAGCACAGCAACCACCCGGCTATCGGGCAGAGCATCATAGTGCCCGGCATGTATGCCACCCATCGTCCCTGCTCCTATAACAGCTACATTAAACAATATTACACCCCCGTCAAACCCAGCATAAACTGGGCGAATTCATAATCTCTCTTATCTGAACCGTGGCCGGTCCTATTATACCTGCCTCTCTTCCCAGGCAGGCCGGAACTACTATTACACGTGAAGCCGGCACAGACAAGGCTCGGCAACCGATGGTCTGCCTTATGGAAGACAGAAAAGGCTCGCCCAGGTCTGCTGCCGGCCCGGCGATGATGACTCTCTCGAGGTTGATGAGGTTTATAACGCTGGCAATACCGGCACCTATGTACTCTCCAGCCCTTCCGGCAGCCTGGACAGCCAGCTCATCCTCCTGCTTCAGCGCCGTTATAATCATCTCCAGCGTAAGCTTGTCCGCCTGGCCTTCACACATTTGGGATAATACGGAAACCCTGCCCTGCTTAAGCATCTCGCCGGTCCAGTGTACTATGGCCGGCCCGGCAGCCAAGGTTTCAAGGCACCCCCAGGCACCGCACTTACATGGAGGACCATCAATATCTACTACCATATGCCCCAGCTCTCCGGTAGAGCCGTCCCGGCCGCGATGCAGCTCACCATTTAGAATCAGACCGGCTCCGATACCTGCGCCTATAGTAACACAGAACAAATCAGCGGCACCTTGCCCCGCACCATCGTACATTTCCGCCAGAGCATTGGCATTGCAATCATTCTCTACCGTTGTTCTCAGCCCGGTTCTCTCTTCTATCAGAGACTTCAACGGTATGCCGCGCCAGCCCAAATTGCTGGCCTCGGAGACCACGCCCGTTTCCGGCTCGACCAGGCCGGTAATACCTATGCCTATGCCGAATATTCTGATCCGGCCGGCTACTCCATGCCTTATGGTTTCGATCATCTCCACAACCTTAGCAATAGCCGACATAGGAGATAGCTCGGTTATGTCCGCTTCATATACCCGGTCTATCCCGGCGCCTAAATCCACCAGGCCGGCACGAATTCTACCGGACACCAATTCCACTCCGATTACATAGCCTGCCCCGGGAGTAAATTTCAAAAGAACCGGGCGTCGGCCACCGGCCGATTCCTCATGTCCGGCTTCATGAACAAAGCCCCTCTGCAAAAGATCATCTACAATATTAGTAACCGTGGCTGAACTGAGAGAGACTATCTCCGTCAGGGTAGTTCTGGATACAGGTCCTTTATCACGAATAGCCCGTAAAATCAAAGATTTGTTCATCTCGTGCATTAAACGCCTGTTGCCTATAGTTGCATCCATTAAGCCCTTTTCACCTCTTAAGCTTCTTTGCGGCTTCTTATGCCTGTTTTACAAGCAGGTAGAAGGAGCTTTTTTTATTCATAAAAATAATAGCCTACTATTGAATTCTATACCTTTTAAGGAAATCCTTTTAAAAGAAACCGGCATTGCAAAGATTCACATCTGCGCAAACGCATCTCTATATTGAATAATACGCCTCAATTATGCATCTCGCCTCTCAAACAACCTGCCATTTCTATAGCAGCTGTTGCAATCTTACGAGCAGCACCCTTCTCTCCGGCTATCTCCTGTAGTTCCGCAGATATGCGCCGCCGTTCTTCAGAATTTCTCAGTTGCTTTGCAGCCTCTTCAGCCACCTGTAATGCGTATATTCTGCCTCTTACCTCTGGTACGATAAAGCGTTGAGCACGCATATTGGGCAATGCTGTATATGGATATTTAACGGCCATCCTTTTAATAATCGCTCTCTTCAAAGGCTTTCCCAAAACCGGCAGCATGGAGATAAGCCCTCCTGGACCACTGATGATTATCTCTTCGGCCTTGTTCAAGGGAGCAATTATCACCATAGGGGTTCCAAGGCCGGCAGCTTCCATAGTCTTGGTGCCGGGGATGGTTATCATCAGGTCGGATGTTTTCATGAGATCGTATTGATAATCCTTGATTATCTCTACCACCGTTCCGTTCTCAGTATGGATGGCCGGCAATACCCCGCGGGTGGAAACACGCCCGGTGGCGCCTTCGATATATTCATCTTTGAAATAGGATATGTACCTCTCAAGCTGCTGAAGGGTAGCAAATGGGGATAAAGAAAGGAAAAAACGAAGTCCCTCTATCTCTTTAGAGAGAAGCTCGGCCGCTCTCAGCAAGAAGGGAGTAAAGTACTTCAGCTCATAGGGACGGCTGCCGGGATAGAGGGACACTACCCTTTCATCGGTACCTACACCCCACTCTGCTCTGGCATCATCCAGTTCAGTCTCCACCGCATCCAGCATCAGGTCTCCCTCAACTTCTATAGAGGCCGGCTTTGCTCCCCGGTGTCGCAATTCATCCATAACTTGCGTAGAGGAAACAAAAACACGGTCCAGATGCTCTGTCCAGTACCGCCCCGTATATTCATAAGCCAGGATGGGAGCACCGATCCTTCGTTTTAACAGCAAAGGATAGATATTCTCTCCCCCCATATAGATAATGACCGTTCCCTCTTTATTCTCTCCCAGACAGGGTATGGAGCCGGGCCAAACGATATATTTGAGGTATTCCAGAGGACCAATCACACGGCTTATACCGGGAAGCCTGCCCAACACAGCACCCTCATTACCGGAACGCCACTGACAAGGAGGGTTAATGATTATAATCTCTGCATCCGGGACCATCGTTTTTATCTCTCTAACGGTAGGTCTGACCCAGGAATAAACCTCACCGGGTGAATTGGCAAAGAATATAAACTTCATCAGGATTTCCTCAGCATCTCCAGTATTTTTTCGGCAACTTTACGGTTGGCACCGGTTTCTCCCAGAGAACCCACGGCCATGGCCAATTGCTGCTTCATAACTACAGCTCTCTGGGGATCAGCCATTAGAGAACAGACCTCTTCTGCTATGCGGTCCGGGCCGGCTTCGTATTGCAACAGTTCGGTTATAACAGGACGATCCAGAATTATGTTAGGCATGGAAATAAAGGGTATCTTTAAAAAAAGTCTGGCCTGTATCCACGTCAGAAAGTTGCTTCTGTAAACGACCGTCATCGGCACACCGGCTGCCGCTGCCTCTAAAGTAGCCGTGCCTGAAGTCACCAGCATCTGATTACACAAAGCCATAACGTCATAAGGATACCGATCTGTGATCGTTATCTCTGCCGAAGTATGTTTAAGCAGTGGTTGCAATACAGACAGCGATAGGTTCGGCGCTTTGATGAGCACAAAGCTGACCCCTTTGACTCTGGAGGATACTATTTCCGCCGCCTTCAGCATGACGGGAAGAATATGCTTTATCTCGGATGCTCGGCTGCCCGGCATTAGGCCTATAGTGTACGCATTTATATCCAACTTGAAAATCCTGGCCAGATCCTCTTTAGAAAGGAGAGGCTTGACCCAATCCAGAACGGGATGCCCGACAAATTCAGCCTTGCATCCGGCTTCGGCCAATATATCGGCCGACCAGGGGAAGGGAGTAGCCACCCATGCGGCTAATTCAGCCAGATCCGCAGCATATCGTGATTTGCGCGACCAGGAAGACGGTGGGAAATAGTAGACCACAGGAATACCCAAAGCATGTGCGGTTTTTGCCAGGCACATATTAAAGAATGGATAATCTATGAGCAAAAGTAATGCAGGACGAACTTCGGCCAGGTATTTCTTCAGCCGTCGTAATTCTCCTATAAGCCGGGGAGAGATACGAAGAGCATCCACCAGGCCTATAACACCCCAGTCGGAACTATCACACAGCAATTCCACGCCCGCTTCGCGCATTCCGGAGCTTCCGACACCCGTTAGTCTTACATTGGAAGATGATTGAAGAAGATGATTGGCCACGGCCGAGCCGTTAAGATCGCCGGAGGCCTCTCCGGCCACAATCATGACGTGATAATCAGCCATCAGATTGTGCACGGCTCTCACGGCAGATACCACGCCCCATAGTCTTCAAAAACTCTATCAGGTGATTTAACTCCCGTGAGGTATTGATGGTCGCCTCTATCTCTTCAAGCGCCTGCGTCAGATTATTATTGGATCGGAAAAGCAACTTATAGGCTCTCTTTAATTCCAATCTGACCTCGGATGATATGCCGCCACGGCGCATACCTATACTGTTGAGCCCATACACTTTGGTCGGCCTGCCGTCGACCAGCATATAGGGAGGTATATCCTGTATAACTCTGGATGCCCCACCGATCATACAGATCGTCCCGATGCGCACAAATTGATGTACGCCTGTCAAACCGCCGATAACAGCCTTATCTTCTACCAGAACATGGCCTCCCAGGTTTACCATGTTGGCCATCATGACCCCATTGCCGATAACGCAATTATGACCGACATGACCATACGCCATGATCATATTGTTATCACCTATGGCAGTAGCTTTATCTTCGCCGGTAGCCCTGTGAATGGTAACATACTCTCTGAATACATTGTTGTTACCGATACGCACATAGCTTCTTTCGCCCCGGTATTTGACATCCTGAGGCATACCGCCGATAACAGCCCCTATACCCACCTGGCAATCCGTTCCCAAAGATACACAGCCTTCTACTACAGCATGAGATGAGATGCTCGTTCTATCGCCGATAATTGCATCCGGCCCTATTATCGCATATGGGCCTATCTCAACATCCTTTCCCAATTCGGCTTTGGGATCTACAATAGCCAGCTTATCTATTTTCAGCATTATCTTTCACACCTTCCGCCCTAGACAACTTGAATATCCGGGAATTCGACATACTCGTTAGCCTTTATTCGGAGCCCAATCTCCAATCACTTCTATTATTCTATCTATCTCCCACTCGTCCAGAAGCGGATGCACGGGAAGGGACACCACCTGAGCGGAGAGATCCTCCGCCACCGGGCAATAACAATCTCCGTAACCCAGCTCCTTATAAAGAGCTTGTTTATAAGAGGGCTGTGGATAGAAAAGACCGTAGCCTATACCCTCTCGCTCCAGATGCTTCAACAGATCATCTCTGCCCTGCGGCACTTTGATAGTATACTGATTGAAAGCATGGCGGCAACCATCAGGCACCCAGGGAGTGATTATACCAAAAAGGCCGGACAGACCCTGTGTCAGGCGGGAAGCATTAGCCGACCTGGCCGCTATGAAATCATCCAGATCTTCCAGTTGCGTAGAACCGATAACAGCGGCGATATTGGTCAGGCGATAGTTATAACCCAGGATTTCATGTTGATATCGTATTGCCGAACCGTGATTTACCAACAACCGACAACGCTCAGCCAACTCATTATCCGAAGTTACAACCATGCCTCCCTCACCGCAGGTCATGTTCTTCGTGGGATAAAAGCTGAAAGCTGAAAGCAGACCTATGCTTCCAACCATACGGCCTTTATACAAAGCTCCGTGCGCCTGAGCACAATCCTCAATAACAATCAGGCCGTACTCGGCAGCTACACCGATTACAGCATCCATATCACAAGGCAGTCCAAAGAGATGAACAGCCAGCACAGCCTTAGCCTTGGGATGTTCTCGGGCTGCTTTACGAATCGCTTCCGGATCCAGATTATATGTAGCCGGATCCACATCGGCAAATACCACCCTGGCTCCGCAATACAGCACTGCATTGCTAGTGGCAATGAAAGTAAACGGCGTAGTGATGACTTCGTCGCCCGGGCCTATACCGGCAGCCAGCAACGCCACGTGCAAGGCCGTCGTTCCGGAGGAGGTTGCAATACCCTCTGCGGCACCTGTATATCCGGCAAAAGCCTGTTCAAACTTGCGTACCTCATCTCCTGAAGCGATAAAGCCGCTCCCAAGGATATCCATAACCCGGGTTTTTGTTCTTTCAGATATATTAGGCTTAGCTATAGGAATATTACACCTAGCCATCAGTATCTCCACTGGCCACCAAGGCAAAAGTAAACTCTCCTTCGGCAGCTACCTGACCATCGACTTTAGTTTCCACCCATACCTTGCCTATATTGCCTCTGTTCTTCAATAACGTTACTTCGGTAACCATCTGATCCCCGGGCAGAACGGTTCGCCTGAAACGTATCTTATCCATACCGCCGAAATAAGCCAGCTTCCCTTCATTGCCGGTCATAGATAGCAATAGAACGCCTCCAACCTGAGCCATAGCTTCCAGCACCAATACACCAGGCATAACAGGATGGCCCGGAAAGTGCCCGTTAAAAAAATCTTCATTGATGGTAACATTCTTAATGCCCATGGCCCTCTTACCGGGCTCCATCTCTATTATCCGATCTACCAGAAGAAATGGATATCGATGAGGCAGTATTCTCTTAATGGCGTTGATATCAAGCAACAAACTCACTCCTTTTCATCATAGCCGCAGCCAATTCCAAATGTTGGAAATGACCGGATTTTATTCCTATAAACATTGCCAGGGGCACTCCCCCCAACAGAGCCAGGTCACCAATCATATCAAGAAGCTTATGCCGAGCCGGCTCATCTTCAAATCTCAGAGGTGCAGAACATCCCTCTGGACCGAATACCAGAGCATTATCCAGGCTTCCTCCCAGGGCCAGCCCCTGCCTGAGCAGTTCCTCTACCTCTTCGCGGAAACCGAAGGTCCTGGCTGAGGCTACCTGCTCCGCCAAAGTTGGATCATCATAATCAACGGCAACCCGCTGCGGACCGATATAGGGGAAATTCACCATTACTTCCAAGCTGTACTTATCGGCGGGAAAGGCACACATAGCCGTATCCTCCCAAGTAAGCCACAGAGGCTCCTTTAGCCGGATAACCCTCCGCATCGCATTGAGATTATGCATAGACGCCTTTTGTAGCAATTCAATAAAGGGAAGTGCGCTGCCGTCAAGAATGGGCACCTCCGGGCCGTCTAATTCGATGGTAAGGTTATCTATACCCAATATGCTCAGCGCAGCCAGAAGATGCTCCACCGTCGCCACTCCGGCACCATCCCGCTCCAGGGTGGTACCTCTACGGGTGGACGAAACAAAAGGATACAAAGCCGGAACTGTCTTCCCCCCCAGGTCGGTTCGCACAAAATTAATCCCGCTGCCTTCGCAAGCGGGTTTAAAGGTAGCTCTTACTATTCGGCCTGTATGAATACCTATGCCTTCAGTACACACAGACCTACCGATAGTTCTTTGAGAATACATGGCAAGATTATAGCATACGCCCGCTGCCTTCGGCAACCGCCTGCCGGCTACCGCTTCCTCTTGCCGGATACCTCCTCCAACCGGGCCTGAAGCTTTCTCAAAGCCTTGGCCATTTCGGGAAGCTTGCGCAAATATGCCTGTATTCTCATCTGTTCATAATGAGGCCGGGCCGGATATCCGGAAACAAAAGAGCCTTCATCCAAATTACTTATAACACCGGAATGTGCTCCTACAATCGTGTCGTCGCCAATGGTAATATGATCTTTAACTCCTACCTGTCCGGCCAGAATAACCCGATTACCTATCCTGACGCTGCCGGATATACCTACCTGGGCTACAATTATACTCTTCTCTCCAATGCTGACGTTATGGCCTATGTGAACCAGGTTATCTATCTTGGTGCCGTCCTTGATAGTAGTAGTTCCGGTAGTAGCTCTGTCTATGGTAACATTGGCACCTATCTCTACGTAATCTTCGATTACCACCGTGCCTATCTGCGGCACTTTGTAATGGTAATTGCTGGATTTGACGTAGCCAAAACCATCGCTGCCGATAACCGCACCGGCATGAATGATAACTTTTTTGCCGATAGTGATGTGACTATAGATGGTTACATTGGGATAAATTATGGTATCATTGCCTATCTTGACGTTATCTCCGATATGAACACCAGGATATATAACCACCTTATCGCCCAGCGTAACGTTCTTTCCGATATAGACATTGGCCTGAATGGATACATCCTCCGGAGCATTGAAATTATCTCCGATCACTGCGGTTGGATGAATGCCGAACGGAGCTTCATCTCTCCAGGCGAAGATTTTTAATATTTTTGCAAATGCCAGGCGAGGATTCTCTACCAGAAGAAGCGGCTTGCCGTCCATTTGCGACCCCATAGGCGCAATAACGGCAGCAGCAGTTGATGAGATGGCCCGGCTTAATATCCCGGGGTTCTCTGCCCATGTAAGGTGTTCCTCCTCCGCATTCTCCACCGCCGTCACACCAATGATGGCGACATCATCGCCTACTACGATGCCACCGACCACCTCAGCCAGTTCTGAAAGCCTTTTCATCATAGTTTTATTGCCTTCCCTTCTTTAAGATATCAGCCGCTTCAGCCGTGAGATCTACGCAATTATGCAGCGGTACGGCACCACCGATGACTACCGTTAGGCCGTTCTCTGCTGCCAGGGCCGTAGATATTGCCCTCAACGCCTTATCATTATATGCTTTCTGTCTTTTATCGGCCGAAACTTCGGCCCGCAATCGTCGTTCGTAATCTGTACCGGTAGCCTTATCTTCCTTTCTATCGTTCAGGCCCTTCTCTGCTTCAGACCAGGCGCTAACGTGTAAAGAACTCCATTCCGGCACAGGCAGAGGCAAACAGAGTTCATCTATATCTCTCTTTCTTGCCAAACGTAATTCCGCCGCCCTATCCGATGCTTCAGATGATAACCGAGCCTTTATCTCTTCCTGTAATAATTTTTTATAATTTCCCATTTCTGTTGATATTCTGCCTCGTCGATCGAACAATTCACGGTCAAGATCTTTTCTAAGCTTTTCCAGGTCGGCATTGAGGCCGTCCTTCTCTGCCGGAGAGGCATATAACGTTCTTAGCTCTGCATTAATTATCTTTAAACGCAGGTCAAGCAGAACGGGATCTTTATCAGAGAACATCTCCGCCCTACGAGCAGCATATTTCTCGCGAAAGCGCTCCTCGGCTGCTTGTGCCAGAGATTTTGCCGTATAGGAGAGCTCCTCGGCGATCAAACTTCTTTCCTCATCCTGATACTCGCTGTTATGTATCTTCTGCAACATGGCTCGAACATTTATCCCGGCGGGCATGAATTTCGATAAACCGGTCAAAAAGACACCGGCATACTCGGCTGTCCCCCTGCCGGCGCCCGTTCCCGTTGCGGCAGCAAAGGATTGAGGCGGAGTATATCCGGGCAGGCCCAATCCTTGAAGATGAGAGAGGCTTATGGCCCCTACCGATGGTTCTCCCCCGCTTATATATCCTGCTGTACCGGCTGTTGCCATGCAGATGGCCAGAGCTATGATTTTAACCCAACCAGCTTTTCTCAAGCAAAACTCCTCATCTATAACGGCCTAACGTAGGCCATTATGTATTCGGACTGTTTCAACCGGATAAAAAGCTAAAACATTTGTCCAATGCTGAAGTGGATCCGTCCACCGGCTTCACCAATACCATAATCCAATCGTATGGGACCTATCGGAGTTTCCACTCTGATACCTGCTCCATAGCCTACCTTCAATTCTCCTTCATTCGTCAGAGGAACTGCCTGTCCCCAGACTTTACCGCTATCAACGAAGAAGACGCCGGCCAGATTCTTGTTCACCGGAACTCTGTACTCGGCTGTAGCTGACAGAACATTGTTACCGCGGAGGAAGTCCTCCTTAAAGCCGCGTAAATTGAAGGCTCCTCCCAGTGTAAACTTCTCATAAGTCGGTATATCTCCTGTTCCAAGACCGGCATTGAATCGCAATGCCAGCACATGATTCTTCCGGCTTAACCGAACATAACGCCGAAAATCCAGGATATACTTATTAAAGTCAAAAGTTCCTCCCAGCCATCCCCCTGCCTGTATAGCGGAAAAGCTTGTTCTGGAGCCGGTGGTTGCATTGGCAAAGATATCCCGCGTATCTCTAACCGTAGCCCATTCCAGACTGCGCAAAGGCCCCTCCGGCAATCCACCGGTATTATTGGCAATACTCACATCTTCAGCTCTATAAGCAAAAGAAGTGCGTACATTCTCGCTCAGAGGACGTCCCAGGGCCAGGCTGCCGCCCTTACGTGTTTCGGTGAATTTATCGGCAGTTTCTCTGAATCTCTCTTTGGTAGCATCGTAAAGTGATACATCCAGTGAAGTATTATGTTTATCCAGCCACGGCTCCCTAAAAGAGAGCTCGTAGCTCTGCTCTGTGCCGAACTCCAGGCGAGCTGAAACTCTCTGCCCAACACCTCTAAAATTGGTATCGGAGATTTCAAGACTGCCTACCAGGCCCTCTTTAGAGCTGTATCCCAAGCCGGCTGAAGCATTACCGGTTTTGCGCTCTACCACTTTTATAATCAATATTACCTGTCCCGGTTTGGCTCCCGCATCCACCCTGCTGGTCACATCCTCGAAAAATCCCAGATTGAACACTCGCTGCAGGCTCTTGCGGACCTTATCCCGCTCAAAAACATCACCGGGTTTTACCAGCAGCTCACGCGTGACAACGAAAGCCTGGGTTTTTTGTAGCCCTTCCACCCGGATATCCTCTATGACGCCTTCAGCAATAGTCAGCGTAATGACGCCCTCCGGCGTCACGTTTACATCCACAACCCTGGCCAAAACATAACCGGCATCCTGATAAAGCTTCTCTATAACAGCAATGTCTCCTCGCAGCACAGCTGTATCCAGGACATCCCCAGACTGCGTCTTCATGACCGCTCGTAGCTTTTCACTGGTAAAGATAGTGTTTCCCTCGAAATTAACGGCGGTGATTACGGGGTTCTCCTTGACCCGTACCAACAGGATCACCCTACCATTTTCACTGCTGATCTCCGGTCTGACCTCACTGAATTTTCCCAGCGCCAGAATAGCTTCGCAATCGGCCTTTACTCGATCCTTGTTTACGGTATCTCCCACCCTGATCTTCATTCTGGATAGAATATCGCCTACCGTTACCTTGATATTGCCTTCCACCCTGATGCCGTCGACCTTGATCTCTCCCAATGTACTATCGGCCGCATATACGGCGATTAACGGCAAGAGAAAGATGATCAGCAATGAAGAAAAAAAATATCTGAAAATCTTATGTTTCAAATCCATCCCTCGTTTCAAAGCATACCCGCTTAAGAGTAACGGAAGTTCAAAATATAGCATAAATATATCGGCAACAGCGGATAAATTATCCCCAGGCTATTCTGAATTCCAACTTCCAATTTCTAAGACAGTTATCTGACAACTACCCCACATAATATCATAAAGCTAAGAGGCTTAAAAGCGATATTGCCAACGGATCTCCCCCCGGCTCTCACTGGCATCATCCACCGTCCATGACAGGCTTAGATTATTCTTCAGATAATAGTCCATTTCCATAATATTACGCTGTTCGAGAGCAAATATCCTTGTTGTGTAAGAAACATACAACCCGTCAAAAATATACCGCCCCAGCCTCATACTGAGAACATCCTCATCAGTGTAATCGAAACTTACCTCTCCCATTCCCAGAGCATCCGCCAGAGATTTACCCAACGGATCGAAAAGCTGGTTTTTAATGCTGTCGCCTACCAGACGTATCAGTTCCTCCTTGATAACATCCTGCATTCGCCCGTCCATAACGGCTTCTATGCTGCTTTTGCGCCCCAGCAAGGCAATTATCGCATCCTCGCTCATTTCCGGCCTGGAAGAGAAGCTTATCTTTATATCCGGCAGACGACCGGCCACATCCATATAGATTTCGGTTTTATCTATACGGTTTACAGCCCTGGCCTGCAAATTTATGCCGGTGTTCTTCAATCCAGGCAACAGAGGCTGCCTGCCGACCTGGTCACTGAACACAGCTCGTGCCTCCACTAGCCTGAAGGGGGAGCTTATAACTGAAATACCTATATCGCCCTTGCGAGATACCAATTCCCCTATAATACGAGGATCCCCTGTGCTGCCCCCCACCAACAGATTACCGTTAAAGACTGCTTTGGTATTGCCGCTGCTTATACGCACTCCTTCATTTATATGAAGGGAAAGCTTAAGTCCGGCATCTACCGGGAGCTTCGGCAGCAGACCGGATCGGGCCTGCTGCAGATAAACATCTCCTTCGCTGATTCTGACTCTACCGGCTAATCCCGCACCGGCATGATCATTAGAAAGCTGAATTTCCCCATCAACCCTTCCCTTGAACCATGGCAGATTAACATCGGCGCCGGAAGATTTCAGATATAAGGCGCTCTCCTGCTTCTTGCCTCCGGGCAGATCTATCCTGCCGCCGCCGCTGACCAGACCATGGCCCATCTTAAAAGCTAAAGCCTCGATATCTACGGAATGTCCACGAAATGTCAACATAGCCTGCAGCTCCTCTATGCGGCCCAGACCTTCCACTTCAGCCTTTCCTTTGTCTGCCGCCGCCCGTCCAAAAACCTCTATAGCCCCCGGCTTGCCGGCAATATGAAGCACAGCCTCCATATTGCCGGATACTTTGCTGATCTTCGGGAAAAAGAGGGATACCAGGCCAAGATCGCCTCCTGCCAGCCTGGCATCTATATCCAGGCTGCCGTTATCGGATATCTGTCCGGCATGCCAGTCCATCGGTATGTAGCCGCTAATGACAGCTATATGTTCGGAACGCTTCACGTAAACATCTTTTAACTTCAGCCTTTCCCGCTCAGCGGCAAATGAGCCTTCCAGGCTGTCAAAATGATAACCGGCCAGAGAACCTCCGGAAGATATAAAGCTTCCGGATAAAACAGGAGAATTCCATTTGCCGTCAATGCTACCGACCATGGATATCTTGCCGGAATATTTATCGGAAGCTATCTTCATCAGGACCGGTAAATCGGAAGCATCGGCTTTTATATCAAAATGAAGCTCTCGCTCTTCGGGTTTTCCAGCCATATCGCTCCAGCCGGAGCCGCACAGCCGCCCCAGGGCCGGACCAGAAACTTCCAAACGGTGCAGTTCTATCTTTCGGGCTGAAATCGTACCCTCTGCCACGGCACTATCCAGGCGTTGTCCGGCAATGCTGCCTCCATCCAGGTAGAGAGAAAGATCCGCTCTATCCAGAGCTTGCCCATAGTTCATATGTTCAACCGATAATGAGCCGCTGATCCTGGTATCAACCAACCCCAGCCGATCCGCAGGAGATGGATATAGGGCCAACGCCGTCTTTATAGGAAGATTGGTACTTCTGAGTTTCAAGCTGCCTTCAGCGTTTTTAACATAGTATGTTCCGGCTACTTCCAGCCTTCCCCTCTCCTGAGATATAGATAGTGTATAATCCGCTTTGCCGTGATCTATCCTGGCTGCAGCCTCTAAAATCCCCAAACTTGCTTCGCCGGTTGTTATATCACCTGCAGATTTAAGCTGTAGATTTCCCGATATAGCGGCCAGATCATCCACTCTTCCTCTTAGGCTGCCATCAAGCTCCAGCTTTCCACTCCATGATGGTAAAACCTTCAGGGTATCATGGGCAGCCGCCGCAGATAGATCACGTCCTTTAAGGCTCAGAGCATACCTTCCCGCTTCTATCTTGCCCGATCCGGTCAAATGCCCGTCAAGAAGCTTGAATGATACATTATTCAAACGATAACTCTTTCCATCCCCTTTCACATCCAGGCAAAGCTCCTTTACAGCTCGTTCAGCCACAAGGAGTTCCTCTGCCCGTAAAACCGCTTTGATAGAAGGATGATCAGGTTTACCGCCGACATTCAATGTGCCGGATATCCGACCTTTAATCTTGTCGTTTGCTCCATTACCCAGGCAAGAAGAGAGAAGAGCGACATCTATTCCCTGTATACGGCCTTCCAGATCAAGCCTACCGGCAGAGATCTCTCCCGTCAGCTTTATTCTTCCTCCAGGGCCCCTTGCCGGATGTATAAACATATCTTTAAGATTCAAGCTGCCGTTTTTTCCATCGTACTTTATTCCGCCGCTGAAATTTTTAAAATCCGTTCCCTTATATGAGAAGTCTTCCCCACCTGCAAGGCCATTGAAATCGGGATGATCTACCGTTCCCGTAATGCTTCCCGATAAAGCCACTTTCCCATCAGGCTTAACAGGGAGGTCTCCCAGAGAGTTCCATGGCAAACCTGCCCCATCAAGGTTCAACTGCATCCGTCCGGCGTTATCTACAGTGCCGTAAAGCCTGACAGCCGTGCCCCGGCCGGCTTCAGCATTCAATCCGCGAATTACAAGTCCTTCATTGCCCAGCTTGGCAGAAAGGGCTGCACGGCGCCATATCACTCCCCGAAATGGTATATCCCGCCCCTGAAGCAGAAATCCGGCATCCATAAGCTGCAAACCCTGTAATTGTAATACAGCGCTTCCGGAGATGCTGCCTGACCAAGACCGACCTGCGCCGGGTTTCCCGCACAAATCATGAAGCTTGCTCAGAGAGAGCGTACGGCATTCAGCCAAAATAAAGCTGCGTGGATCTTTATGCCTTAAATCGATCAACCCGGTAAGATTTATGGGGTAATCTCCACATTTTACCAGAGGAAGAGAGAGCATACCGTCGCTATACCGGCATCGACCTTGCATATCCCCAATCTCTCTTCCATTAAAGCTCAACCCCGATATACCAAACGCTCCCTCTATCAATGGAGAAGACCAATTGCCTGACAAGCGCATAGATATATCGGCTTTACCCGCAAGCTGTGCTTTACCTGTAAAGCGCTTAATATCCTTTAT
>Ga0172377_10004332_pt1 | contig 14591 bp, 13 predicted proteins | sample Pumphouse3metaG_FD_119749 | JGI IMG/M metagenome (GOLD analysis project Ga0172377, IMG submission 119749) | Leachate microbial communities from a municipal landfill in Southern Ontario, Canada - Pumphouse #3 metaG | ecosystem: Engineered > Solid waste > Landfill > Unclassified | place: Canada... | reverse complement strand
CCGCTAAGAAGAGCTTTGACCTTCGCCTTGCGGCTGCAGCCATCTTCTTCGCTTTCATCTGAACGGACAATTGGATGGGCTGGATTCTCACCAGCTTACCAGGCAACGCTTCGTGGCGCACCAGATTTCACAGATGAAAAAATCCGTGAATCCGTCTGAATTCGTAAATCCGTATGAAAATTTTTAATTAGTGTAATTCGTGGACAAACAAACCCAAGGAGGAATACCATGAAAGCGAGATTCAAGAACATGCTGCTCGGCTACACCGGCACCTGCGACGGCCTGGTGTATTACTTCAACCGTCGCCTGAACCGGGTGATCGTGCGACTGCACGTGAAGCCGCGCACTTCCGAGAACAACCGCCGCTTCGGCCGCATCGCCACCAACCTCAAACGCCTAAACCTCTCCGACGGCTACCGCCAGGACCTGAGGATCTACACCGACCTCTTCAACAGCCACATGGCAAACCAGGACATTACCCTGCAAAGCTGGTACAACACCTTCTCAAAACTGATGTGGAACCTGGCCAAACTCTACCCAGGGCTGGACCTGGAATTCGTCACCCGCGCCCAGATAGAAGCCGGCGACCTGCCCTGCCGGTCTGTGAAACGCGCTGTGGAAGCTGGCCTGCTGCCCCCGGTGAACGGCTCTGAGCTGCTCGATAAGCTGATGTGAGGATTTTAACACAGAGGCGCGGAGACGGGGAGACACGGAGAAAGAGAGCCAAAGGGAAAGGGGGAAAAAGGGAAAAGGGGAAAAAGGGAAAAAGTTGGCGTGGTGGCGTGGTGGCGTGGTGGCGTTGTGTAGCGGTGGAATAGCCGCGGCGGCTCTATGGAAAATAATCAACAAAAGACTTGACTAAATCAGGGGGGTGGAAAAAATTCCACAAACAGCATAAAATTTCTTATTCAAGGGGGTTCAGTGAATAACTATTTCATGGAGACACATCACCATGAGTGGATCCTGACCAATAAGCTGGGATCTTACGCTTTGGGTACCGGCAACCTGATCAACCAGCGCAAATACCATGGGCTGCTGATCGCCAGCGACAAGAATTTCACCCGCCACCACCTGGTGGCCGGGATCGAGGAAAAGGTGGAGTGGCGCGGCCAGATCCTGCATCTGGACAGCAACAACTACAGCAACTGCATCTATCCCGAGGGCTTTTTGTACCTGGTGAAGCCCTGGCTGCGGCCCTTCCCCACCTTCCTGTATTCCGCCCTGCCGCATCAGAACGACATCCTGATCCGCAAAGAGATCAAGATGGACGCGGACACGAACGCCGTGCTGGTGAAATACACCAACCTGGGGCACCACAAGCTGCACTTCACCCTGCACCCCAAATTCACCATGGCCCCGCACCACGAGCTGAACCCGCCGGGCAGCGTGGACCACGAACACTTTGAGACCAGTTTCGAAAACAGCGAGGAGGGCTGCACGTTCCTCGCCCGGCGCGCCGCCAACGGCCTGCAGGTCTGCGGATCCATGCGGGGCGCGGAACTTACGCCGAACCGCTACAGCTATTACAACGTTTTCTACCCCTGGGAAGTGATGAACGGCTACGCCGGGATCGGCGACCAGATCAGCCTCTTCGAGCTGAATTTCACCCTGGGCATCGGCGAAAGCAAGATCCTGCTGTTCGCGGACCAGCCCATCGCCGAAGCGGACAAACTGGCCGCCAGGATCGAAAAGCGCTACGCCGCCCTGCCCAAACCCAAGGATTTCCCCCGCCAGCCCGATACCGAAGACACCCTGATCGGCAGCCTGGACCTGAACGACAACCTCCTCTACAGCCGCGAGGACTATCTGCGGCTGCTGGAATTCGCCCTGAAGGATTTCATCGCCAACGACGACATCGTGGCCGGCTATCCCTATTACGGGGCCTGGGGCCGGGACACCATGATCGTGCTCAACGCCCTGATGCACAACCCCAAAAACCTGAAACTGGCGGAAAAGGTGCTGCTGAGCTACAAGCGCGAACTGAAAGACGGGCTGATCCCCAACATGCGCGCGGAATCCGGCCGGGAAGCGAATTACGACACCGTGGACGCCACCCTCTGGTATGTGATCCTGCTGTGGAAACTGGGCAAATACAAACGGGACAAGGCCTTCTGGAAAGACAGCATCAAGCTGATCGAGGAAGTGCTGGCCGGCATCCTGAACAATTACCAGTATCCCTTCTTCGTGCGGGACGACGGCCTGATCGAACTGAAAGAGGAATTCGCCCACGCCACCTGGATGGACGTGCGGGTGGACGGCAAGCCGGTTACCCCGCGCAACGGAGCGCCGGTGGAGATCAACGCCCTCTGGTACAACGCGATCTGCTGCTACCAGGCCATGTGCGACGAATACCGCCGCCTGGCCAAGATCCGCTACACGCCGATCGAACAGATCACCGAACTGAAGGGCTTGATCCGCGGCTCCTTCCAGAAATTCTGGATCAACGGCTATCTGGCCGATCGCCTCAACGGCGACACACCCGTGGAAGAGATGAGGCCGAACGCCGTGATCGCCCTCTCGCTGCCCTGGGAGATCATCGGCCGCGATCAGATGCGCCAGGTCTGGGAGCGCGCCAACGCCGAGCTTTACACCCCCTACGGCCTGCGTACCCTGAGCCCGAAGGATTTCCGCTTCCGCAAAAAATATTACGGCAGCCAGCGCGAACGCGACCTGGCCTATCAGAACGGCAGCGTCTGGGCCTGGCTGCTGGGTTCCTTCTGCGGCCTCTATATGAAGCTGAACCGGGAGCAGCTGCCTCCGGAAGAACTGGCGGAAAAACTCGGCGAACAGATCTCCACCTTCCGCAACAGCTTCCTGCGCGGGCACATCGCCTCCGTGGCGGAGGTCTGGGACGGCGAGCATCCGCACTTCCCCAAAGGCGCTCCCGCCCAGGCGATCAGCGTGGCCGCGCTTTACAACATCGAAAGCTATATCCAGAGCATCAGCGCCGCCCCGCGGCCAGAGGCGGGCACAAGGATCCGCAGAAAACCGGCCAAGAGGAAAGCGCAATGAAAATACTGATGTTCACCTGGGAATTTCCGCCCCTGATCTCCGGGGGCCTGGGCATGGCCTGTTACGGCATGGTGCGCGCCCTGCTGGCCCTGGGGATCAAGATCGATCTGGTGCTGCCCACCAAGGAAATGGTCTATTTCCCGCTGCGCGAAGTGAGCGACGCGGACACGCTGCCGGCGGTCTTCGTGGATCCCGTGCTGCACAAGGAATACATCCGGCAAAGCTTTTCCACCCTGCACGAGCGGCTGGAATACATCGGCATCAGCGGCCAGCCGGAATCCTATTTGCGGCTCTCCGAGCTCAGGGAATTCACCGCCGCGGTGGAGAAAGAGAAGTGGGAAAGTCAGTTTTCAACCGTTCAGGAACGCGAGGTCTTTGCCGACGTTTCCGCCCACCTGACCGGGGATGAAGACCTGATCAAAAAGGTGCAGGAATACACCCTGCGGGCGGAGCGTTTCGCGCGCAGCCTGGATTACAACCTCATCCACGCCCACGATTGGCTCACCTATCCCGCCGGGATCCTGGCCAAAAAGATCTCCCAAAAACCGCTGGTGCTGCACATCCACGCCACGGAATTCGACCGCGCCGGCGGCCCCGGCGACGAGCGGATCCACAAGATCGAACACGCCGGCCTGATGTACGCGGACAGGGTGATCGCCGTTTCGCAATACACGGCGCAGATGATCATGTCGCGCTACCGCATCGACACCGGCAAGATCCGGATTGTGCACAACGCCTTTTCGCTTTCCGAGGAATCGGTAACGGCCAAGAAGCGCATCTTCAAAGGCACCACGGTGCTGTTCCTGGGCAGGATCACGCTGCAAAAAGGGCCGGATTACTTCCTGGAAGTGGCGGCCCGGGTGCTGAAAGAGCATCCGGATGCTCGCTTCATCGTGGCCGGCTCGGGAGACATGGCCCGCAAGCTGCTGCGCGATTCGGCCGCCATGAGGCTGCAGAACAGGTTCCTCTTCACTGGCTTCCTGAACCGCCGCCAGGTGGAGGACATCCTGCGCGCGGCCGACATCTATATGCTGCCCTCGGTTTCCGAGCCCTTCGGCATCTCGCCGCTGGAGGCCATGGCCTTCGGCCTCACCTCCATCATCTCCAAACAGAGCGGCGTGGCGGAAGTGGTGAACCACGCCTTCAAGATCGATTTCTGGGACGTGGAACTGATGGCGAACACGGTGAACCATCTGATCGAGAATCCGGAAAAATGCCGGAAAATGGGACTGGAAGGCATGCGCGAGGTGAACCAGATCCACTGGAAAGAGGTGGCGGAAAAGATCCGCGTGGTCTATTCCAACACCCTCGCGGACTATATCAAAAGTAATTCCTGACAGGGGTGAGCACATGCTAAACGTGGTTTTCTACTTTCAAGTCCATCAGCCCCACCGCCTCAAGCACCTGAACGTGCTGGACGTGGGCAAGAACATAGATTATTTCGATGACCACCTCAACGGCCAGGTGATGCGCAAAGTGGCGGAAAAATGCTATCTGCCCACCAACAAGCTGCTGCTGGAGCTGATCCGGAACAACCAGGGGCGCTTCAAGGTGGCCTATTCCATCACGGGAACGGCGATCGAGCAATTCAAGGCCTACAGCCCCGAAACCCTGGATTCCTTCAAAGCCCTGGTGGACACCGGCTGCGTGGAACTGCTGGGCGAAACCTATTACCATTCGCTGGCCTTTCTGTACGACACCAACGAGTTTCTGGACCAGGTGGCCCAGCACCGGGAATTGATGCAAAGTGAATTCGGCTATTACACCCAGACCTTCCGCAACACGGAGCTGATCTATCAGGACAGCCTCGCGGACCTGGTGTACGAGATCGAGGGCTTCAAGACCATCATCACCGAAGGCGCCGAGCGCATCCTGCAATGGCGCACGCCGCTCTATGCCTACAAGAACTATTCCAAAGACATCAACCTGCTGCTGAAATACTACCAGCTATCCGACGACATCGCCTTCCGCTTCTCGAACCGCGACTGGCCCGAGTATCCGCTGACGGTGGATAAATTCGTGAACTGGATCGACCACCTCACCCTGGCGGAAAAAGAAGGGCGAAACCAGTTCCTGAACCTTTTCATGGACTATGAGACCTTCGGCGAGCACCAGTGGGCGGATTCCGGGATCTTCGAATTCATGCAGCATTTCCCGGCCGAGGTGCTCAAACGCCAGCATCTGGGCTTTGCCACGCCCAAAGAGACCCAGGAGCTGGCCAACTACCAGCAGGAAGCGCTTTCCTTCCCCAGCCCGGTTTCCTGGGCCGACGCCGAGCGCGACCTTTCGGCCTGGCTTTCAAACGACATGCAGCACAACGCCATCGAGACGCTCTACCGCCTGATGGACAGGGTGAAGCAAAAAGGCGACGCCCAGCTGCTGGAGATCGCGCGCAAGCTGAGCACCTCCGACCATTTCTACTATATGTGCACCAAATACTTCACCGACGGGGACGTGCACAAGTATTTCTCGCCCTACGACTCCCCGGACCAGGCCTACATCTATTACATGAACGCGATGGCAGACCTGGAAGAAAGGCTGAGCTGAGGTTTGGGCATGAAAGGAAAAGTGATCATCCTCGAAGACGACCTGATCCTGGCCAACCAGATCGCCAAAGTGCTGAAGGGGAACGACTATTCGGTGCTGCATTCCACAAATTCGGACGCTTTCTTCGAGGAACTGCGGAGCTTCATGCCGGACGTGATCCTGCTGGACGTGTTCCTGGTGGGCAGCCGGCTCAACGGGATGCAGGTGCTCAGATACCTGAAGGAAAACCTGGATTTCAACTACAAGGTGATCGTGATCTCCGGCGAGGTGGACAGCCAGCAGATCCGCGAGATCCGGGATATCGGGGCCTACCACTTCATCGAAAAGGGCGCCGGCTTCAGCATCAACCAGCTGCTGCTGCATATCGAGAACGCCATCACGCTGCGGCGGCAGGAAGAGCAGAACCTGGACCTGCAGATCGAGTATCTGAACCTCAAAAAGCAGTTCACGCGCACCTTTCCCTTCATCGGCGAAAGCGCTGGCATCAGCAACGTGCGCAGCCAGCTGATGAAATTCGCCGAGGTTGACGAAGACATCCTGATCCTGGGCGAAAACGGCACCGGCAAGGAAGTGGCGGCAAACTACTATTACGTTAATTCCAAGCGCTTCGGCATGCCGTTCCAGACCATCTTGTGCAGTTCCCTGAACGAAGAGCTGATCGAGCGGGAACTTTTCGGCCGGGAACGCGGCAGCGAAGGAGCCCAGGACCGCGGCACCCTCGGTTTGTTCGAGAAATGCTCCGAAGGCATCCTTTTCCTGGACGAGGTGACCAATCTGAGCACCCAGTCCCAATCCAAGATCCTGCGGGCAGTTGAGAACAAGGAGATCCAGGTGGTGGGCGGTTCGCTGAAACAGGTGAACACCCGCCTGATCTATACCTCCAACGCCGATCTGAAGACCCTGGCCGATTCCGCCCGCATCCGCCGGGATTTCTATTACCGCATCGAGGGCAACGTGATCCACATTCCGCCCCTGCGGGAACGGGGCGACGACATCCTGCTACTGATGAGCTATTTCATCACCAGCTACGCCAACAGCTACCACCTGAGCGAACAGCTGGACCTCAAAGCCCTCAAAGGCGAGCTGCTTTCCTACAAATGGCCCGGCAACGTGCGCGAACTGAGGAATTTCTGCCGCTTCATCAGCATCTACGAACGCGAGATCAGCAACAAGACCATCCTCAGGCACCTGCACAACAAGATCGTTCAGAATCCCGAAGACGGCGCCACGGGCATGGAGCGCTATTTCCACATCAGCAGCATCAAGGACAGCACCGCCGCTTTCGAACGCGATTACATCCTCCATTTTTTGAAAAAGAACGGCTGGATGGTGAGCAAAACCGCCCTGGAGATCGGGATCGAGCGCACCACCCTCTATAAAAAGATTAAGCAGCTGGGCCTGGCGCCGCTGCTGGAAAACCACTGAGATGAAAAACAACCTGGGCGTGAAGATCATCGCGCTGCTGATGGCGGTTTTCATCTGGCTGCAGGTAACCCTGGTCTCGCAGCACGAGAGCGTTACCGGGCTGAACCTCAAATTGGTGAACGCCTCCGGGGCCGACACCCTGCGCCAGCCTCCGGGAAAGATCTCCAGCACGGTGAAGGGCCGCGGGCTGGACATCCTGCGCCTGAAGTATTCCAAAGCCTATATCCAGATGGAAGCCGCGGATTATTGGGCGGGGAATGCCTCGGACTTCCTGGCAGTGGACATCCCGGAACAGCTGAACGTGGAGGTGCTGGAGGTGGTGCCGCCAAGCCTTTCCGAACAGCGGCAGGAAACGGCCCGAGCCGGCAGTGAGACCGCCCCGGGAAGAGCGGCCCCAGCGGCGCAAACCCGCAGCGAAGCGGACGCGGCCGGACCCTCCTCCGCGCCAGAGGAAGAGGTGCAAACCCGCATCCTCACAGACCTGAGCATAGATACTCCCCGAGGCCTGACCGTCTTTCCCGCCCGGGCCACCCTCAAGGTGCGGGGCAAAGCCTCGCTACTGGCCGGCTTGCCCGGCGGCATCCGCGTTTACATTGTGAACGAGCCCGATCCCCGCGGCCAGTATGCCGTGAAAGCCGAATTGCCCGACGGGATCTCCTTGCAGGATATCACACCCCGGCAGGTACGCGCCGCGCGATGAACCGCATCCTGGCCTTTGAATCCTCCTGCGACGACACCTCTGTGGCCATCATCGGTTCGGACTACGAGGTGATCTGCAACCTCACCTCCACCCAAAGCGAACACGCGGATTTTGGCGGCGTGCTGCCAGAGCTGGCTTCCAGGCTGCATCTGCAGAACATCTTGCACCTCACCGAAGCGGCGCTGCGCCAAAGCGGCCTGGGGCCGGATGACATCTCCGCCCTGGCTGTGTCCATCAACCCCGGCCTGATCGGATCGCTGATCGTGGGGCTCGCTTTCGCCAAAAGCCTGGCCTGGAGCTGGCGGAAACCGCTGATCACGGTCAATCACATGCTCTCCCACATCTTTGCCAACCTCATCGAGCATCCATCCATCCGCCCGCCTTTCCTGGCGCTGGTGGTCTCCGGCGGGCATACCGAACTGGTGCATTTCAGCTCTTACACCGATTTCGCGGTGGTGGGCAAAACCCTGGACGACGCCGCCGGCGAAACTTTCGATAAAACCGCCAAACTGCTGGGCCTGGGCTATCCCGGCGGACCGGCGCTGGACAAGGCAGCCCAGAGCGGCGATCCGGCCTTCCACAGCTTTCCCCGGGCCTTGAAACGCCGGGACGACCTGAACTTCAGCTACAGCGGGCTGAAAACCGCGGTGCTGGAATACCTGGCCCGGCAGGACCAAGAGTTTGTGGCCCGGCATCTGAACGACCTGGCCGCCTCCATCCAGCAGGCCATCATCGACCCCCTGATCGACAAAACCCTCCGCTACGCCCGGCTGCAGGGGCTGGGCAGCGTGCTCCTGGCCGGCGGAGTGGCCGCCAACAGCGCTCTGCGCCAGCAATTGGATGCCCGCGCCGCGGACCTGGGCATTCGGGTTTCCATCCCTTCTTTGCAGCTCTGCGTGGACAACGCCGCCATGGTGGGCGCGGCGGCGATCCCCAAACTGCAGGCCGGCCAGTTCGCGCCTTTGGACGTTAACGCCTTCTCCGCCAAGGGCACCAAATCGCTCTGAGCACGCCAAAAATGCGCTTAAGCCCGGCTGCCAAGATTGCCATTGACAAAAAGGCCTCCGCCTGGTTTGGGTTTTATCTCGCCGATAAAGTGAACCCCGGGAAAAGAATATGACCTTGCACAAGATCCTGATCCGCATCTTTAGCCTGCTCTTTGGAGATTTCAACGGAGTGCAGATATTCCTCTATCCCATGACGCTTTTCTACTGGATCGATACGGACAGCTTCCTGCTGGCTTCCACCGGCCTCTTCACCTCCCAGAAATACTATTTTCCCGTGCTGGTCTTTCTGCTGGCTTTTCTCTACGTGGCTTTTCTGGTGATCAAAAACTACAGCGCCCTCTACAGCGACCAAAGGCCGCATCCGCAGGCGGAAAGCTCTTCCTTTTACCAAACTGTGATCGGCCTCCACAAACTGCTGCTGGTGCTGATGTTTGCCGCCGGCCTGCTCTACCTGGTGGCGGCATTTCTGAAGCACTATTACGGGATCAGCCTGCCGCTTCAGGCCATCTATCTATCCCTGGCCAGGCTGGTGAGCGTGCTGCTGATCCTGGGCTACGCCCTCCGCAACAGCTGGACCCGCCCCTACCGCGAACGCGGGCTGGACCTGGCCCGGGCCGAGGTTATGCTGCGCCGGGATTATCGGTTGAGGCAGGGGCGCTATCTGCTGCACGCCCTGGCTTACGTCCTGATGGCGATATTTGTTTCCGCTTTTTACAACCTGATCGTCCTGAATGTGTTTTACCTGATCTTCAGCGTGGCCGGCGTTTCTCCCAATCTGTACCTGGCCGGCGTCTTCAGCTTGCCCGCCCTGTTTTACGACATTTTTGTGCTCGGCGTGACGCTGATGCTCTCCAACCTGTTGTTTTCACCCCTGGTGGCGCTGGGCGTGAGCATGGCCGACAGGATCCATCCCCAGCGTTTCGCAATCCCTCCCGAGGTTCCCGATGGCCAGGCAGGCTAAGAAAAGAAGCCCCAAAAAAGCCCTTCGCCGGGATCGGGAGCTTTGGCTCTACCTGCTGATCCTGCTGCTCTGCGCGGCGATCGTCTGGGTGCTTACCCGCCCCGGCGAAGAGGCCCCGGCTCCCGCGGAGGACATGTTCACCCGCAGCGCTGCCTTCGATCCGGACCAGTTGGTTGCTGCCCTGGAAACCAAGTTCGGCTTGCCCCCGGGCCGCCTCTCCCCCAAGAAGATACGCGGAGAGACGCAGATCCAGGTGCCCGTGGATCGCCGTAAAATGGACCTCACCTACGCCAACCTGATCGTGAAAACCGAGTTTGAATCTCGCGGAGCCACTCTGGCAAACGGCCAAGCCGAAAGCGGCCAACACCAGCTGGTCTTCACGCACGGCACCGACGAGTATCTGGTGAAGCTAAGTTACGCCGCGGCTCCAATCCGGGAAGGGACGGCCGAAAAGTATCTGGCCATCGTGGTGGACGATTTTGGCTTGGTGGGCGGGGAAATGTTGCAGCAGTGGCTCGAACTGCCCACCGAGATCGATTTTGCCATTTTTGCCGGCCAGAAGCACAGCGAGGAAACGATGAACCGCTCCTTTGCCCAGGGCCGCGAAACCCTGGTCCACGTGCCGATGGAGCCGATCGGATACCCGCAGCAAAATCCCGGCGAGAACTCCATTCTGGTGCAGATGGACCAATCCGAGGTGGAGAAGACCCTGCTGCGCCACATCAACGCCCTTCCCCTCTGCGCGGGAGTGAACAACCACATGGGCAGCCTGGCCACCACCGATCACGATATCATGGGCTGGGTAATGGGGGTTCTGAAGAAGAAAGGCAAGTTTTTCCTGGACAGCCGCACCTCCAATGTCTCGATCGCCTACCAGGCCGCCCAGAAAGCCCGCATCCCGGCCTACCGCAACGACCTCTTCCTGGATTCGCCGGACATCTCTGAAGCCAACCTGGAATCCAGGCTGCGCCAGGTGCAGGAACTGGGCACGAAAAACAACACTGTGATCGCCATCACCCACTGCCACAGCGCCCAGAAGCTTCAGTATCTGAAGGACTTCCTGAAGCGGATCCAGGCGGCGGGATTCACTCTGATCCCGCTTTCCCAAGTGGGAAAAACCGACCTACCCCTGATCTTGTGAGGATATGATGAATTTTTTCAGCGCGGTCCTGCTAGGCATTTTACAGGGTCTGACGGAGTTTCTGCCGGTAAGCAGCTCCGGCCATCTGGTTCTGGCCCAGCATTTCTTTGGGGTCCAGGACAGCGGCGACACCCTTTTTGAAGTTTTCATGCATCTGGGCACCCTGCTGGCCGTGCTGGCCTTTTTCCGCCGGCGCGTCTGGAGCCTGCTGGTTTCGCTGTTCAGCTGGAAAAAGACCCTGCGCCACCAGGCTCACCGCCGCAACCGCAACATCGTGCTTTACCTGCTGCTCGCCAGCGTTGCCACCGGCGTGGTTTTCCTGCTGTTCGGCGATTTCTTTGAAGCCCTTTACGCGCAGCCTCTGGCCGTGGCCGTGATGCTGCTGGCAACAGGCCTGATCGTTTTCATCTCCGATCACCTCCGCTCCGGCGACATCCCGGCCTCGAACATGGGGGTTCCGCGCAGCCTCTTCATCGGTTTGCTGCAGGGTTTCGCGATCATTCCCGGGATTTCGCGTTCCGGTTCCACGATCACGGCTTCGCTGCTGACGGGGCTCCAGCGCCGGGAGGCGGCTGAATTTTCCTTCCTGCTGAGCATTCCGGCCATCCTGGCCGCGAACCTGATGAGCCTCGGCCTCTTCCAGCAGCTCAGTTGGAGCAGGTTCGGCGCCTATCTGGGCGGCTTTCTGGCCGCTTTTGGCGTGGCCTATCTGGTGATCGGATTCCTGCTGGAACTGATCTCCAAGGCCAAACTCAGATACTTTTCCTACTATTGCTGGGCGGTGGGCCTGATCAGCATTGCCCTGATCCTCTGGAAACGCTGATGGCCCTGGACGCGCTGGAATTCGACAAGCTGAAGCCCAAATTGGGGGATAACTTCCTCCTCCTGGGCGGCGACCCCTTCCTGATGGACACCGTGACCGATCAGCTGCGCCTGGAGCTGAAGCAGCAGGAGGATGTGGACCTGGTGATCATCTACGGGGACGAGGTCAAATGCGCCCAGATCAACGATCTTTTGGACGCCTATTCCATCTTTTCCAGCGCCAAGCTGATCCTCTTCCGCAATGCCGACCTGCTGAAAAAAGCCGAGCTGGAATGCCTGGCCGCTTATTTCGCCGATCCCTCCAGCCAGCAAAGCCTGGTGATCACAGCCCAGAAGATCGACGCCCGCCTCTCCGGCTGGAAAAAGATCAGGGAGGCCTGCCAGACCGTTGCCTGCGATCCTCCGCGCCACGGCGGGATGTTCGCGGCCTGGCTGGACAAAGCCCTGGCGCGGCTGGGCAAAACCATGCCCCAGAATGCCCGCTACGTTTTCACCAACCGGGTGGAGCTCGATTTTGCCAGCGCCAACAACGAGCTGCAGAAGCTGTCCCTGCTGGTTGGCGAACGCAAACAAATCACCGAGGCGGACGTGCTGCGCGGCATCGGCTCCTCCCGGGTGGGCACCCAGATCGCCTTTGCCAAAGCCCTGGGCGACAGACAGGCCAGTGAAGCGCTTTCCCTGCTGGACCGCATGCTGGCCTCGGACCAAAAAGCGCTGCAGATAACCAGCCAGATCAACCGCGTTTATATGACGATCTATCATATCCTGCTGATGAAGGAAGCCCATCTCAGTCCCTCCGAGATCAGCGGCAAGTACCTGATGGAAGTTTTCGCCGACCAGCGCAGATTCTATCTGGGATTTGCCCAGAAATACACCCTCAGCCAGATGGAAAAGATCTTCGCCATCCTGCTGGATACGGACGCCAAGCTGAAAACCACCGCCGCCAGCGACGCCGTTCTCCTCACCAGCTGCATCCTGAGGATCCTGGAGGCGGCGTGAAAAACCACGGCGTGCTGCTGCACATCACTTCCCTGCCCACGGAATACGGCATCGGAGACCTCGGCCCCGCGGCCTGCCAGTTCGTGGACATCCTGGTCGAGCGCGGCATCAAATACTGGCAGATCCTGCCCCTGTACCAAACCGGATACGGAAATTCACCCTACAACCCGCTCTCAGCCTTTGCCCTCAATCCCTACCTGATCAGCCCCGACCTCCTTTATGAAGACGGCCTGATCGACAGGCCCGACCTCGAAGCGGCCAAACTGCCCGTAACCGACCATGTACCCTACGACGCGGTGTATCGGCTGAAAGACGCGCTGATCACCAAAGCTACGGATAATTACATCTCAGATATAGAGATATATGATTTCATCGAAAGCAATGCCTTATATATGAAGCCCTATCTGGCATATATAACATTGTGTAAGCTTTATGATGATCACGATTGGCACCTCTTCCGGGAAGAACACCGGACTTACTCTCCCGGGCTTTACGACAGCCTGTTCAAGGCCTATGGGCGCCAGATGCTTCGAGCCGCCTGCGCCCAAGCCATCGTGAAGGACCAGCTGAACCGGCTGAAGGAATATCTGAATTCCCAAGGCCTGCAGCTCATCGGCGACATGCCGCTCTACCTATCCTATCAGAGTTCGGAAGTATGGTCCAATCCCCGTCTTTTTGACCTCGATCCCGCCGGCAACCGCCTTCGCGTGGCCGGAGTGCCGCCGGATGAGTTCAACGCGGACGGCCAGCTGTGGGGCAGTCCCCTCTACCGCTGGGACGTAATGCGCGAGGACGGTTTCCAGCTCTTTGTCCACCGCATCCGCCATGCCCTTCTGCATCTGGACAAGGTGCGCCTCGACCACTTCATCGGCTACGTGAATTATTGGGCCGTGCCCTGCCCTGTTTCCGCCGCGGACGGCCTGCCCCAACTGCCGGAAAACGCTTTGGGCGGAAGCTGGGAGAAGGCCAGGCCGGATGATTTCTTCCCCCTGCTGCAAGCCCTCTTCCCCGTCGAGCGCTTCATCGCCGAGGATCTGGGCATCCTCAACGGGGAGGTCTGCTCTTTCCGCGACAAATATGGCCTCCCGGGCATGATCGTGCTCCAGTTCTGCTTCGAGGAATCAGTTCCCGAGCCACGCGAATATCCTGCCGAACGCTATCTCTACACCGGCACCCACGACAACCCCACCATCCGGGAATGGTTTGAACACCTGGATACGGATTCCCCCAGCCGGAAAAACCTGCTGGCCTTCATCCGGGAGAACCGCAATCTTTTTGCCGGATTGGGTTTGGAAGACATCGCCGACATTGAAAGATCCATCCACAGGATCTTCTGCCTCATCGCCCAATCCTCCGGCTGCCAAAACATCATCATCCCCGCGCAGGACATCCTGGGCCTGGGTTCTTCAGCCCGCATGAACGTTCCGGGCGCCGCCCTGGGCAACTGGCAGTGGCGGCTCACGGATTTCGATGAGCTGCTGCAGGTTCCCTTCCCCACCGATGACTGAAGCCGTATGAACCTAAAGAAATCAAACCCGGACCTGGCCTCCCCTATCCCCCCAAACAGCCTATCCCACAGGAGAAAACATGCTGCATGACCTGGTAAAGAAAAACCGCAGTTACTGCCGTTTTGACGAAGAGCGCCGTTTCAGCCGCGAGGAACTGCTTGCCCTGATCGACCACGCCCGCCTTGCCCCCAGCGCCATGAACCTCCAGCCCCTGCGCTACCGGCTGGTTTACAGCCCTGAGGAATGTGGATCGCTGTTCCCCCACACCCGCTGGGGCGGTTATCTGAAAGATTGGCCCGGGCCCCAGCCCGGCGAGCGTCCCGCCGCTTACCTGATCATGTGCCTGCCCTCTGAGGCCGGGCGGATGCAACTGGTGGATACCGGCATCGCCGCCCAGACCATTTTGCTGGCCGCAGCAGAACAGGGCTGGGGCGGCTGCATGCTGGGTTCCGTCAACAAGGATGAAGTG
>Ga0172377_10004331_pt1 | contig 14592 bp, 11 predicted proteins | sample Pumphouse3metaG_FD_119749 | JGI IMG/M metagenome (GOLD analysis project Ga0172377, IMG submission 119749) | Leachate microbial communities from a municipal landfill in Southern Ontario, Canada - Pumphouse #3 metaG | ecosystem: Engineered > Solid waste > Landfill > Unclassified | place: Canada... | reverse complement strand
TTTTAACACTTGTTATAATTTGATTTTCATAAGGTACTGTAAACGTGATATTTACAAATACAAAAATATAACAAGTGTCATTTTTTTGTGAAAAAGCATAGAAAAATCTCAGTCCACGCGGATGTGAAATATTGATATTGAGGAGAAAATTCACAGTTTTTTAACACTTGTTATAATTTGATTTTCATAAGGTACTGTAAACGTGATATTTACAAATGCAGAAATATAACAAGTGTCATTTTTTTGTGAAAAAGCATAGAAAAGTCTCAGTCCATGCTGATGTGAAATACTGATATTGAGGAGAAAATTCACAGTTTTTTAACACTTGTTATAATTTTATTTTCATAAGGTACTGTAAACGTGATACTTACAAATGCAAAAATATAACAAGTGTCATTTTTTTGTGAAAAAGCATAGAAAAGTCTCAGTCCACGCGGATGTGCGGAACCACCAGTAGTAATACTAACAGTATCAGAAGCCGACGTTGCATTATTAAACAATTAAAAACAAAAATATCAGTAGTAATACTAACAGTATCAGAAGCCGACGTTGCATTATTAAACAATTAAAAACAAAAATATCAGTAGTAATACTAACAGTATCAGAAGCCGACGGGGCAAGGAAAATAGCTATAAGTGCGGAATCACCAGTAGTAATACTGGTGGTGGCTCTTTTCTGAGCTCTTCCTATAAATTAAACTCAAAATAAAAAGGATGACTTCAGTCCCATATAGACCTTTAAGTCACCCTCTTTATAAATATATTTATTACTTTAAATCTATCTATTTTTTAAATCGATCAAATCCTTGGCCATAAACCCCAGTTACACTACCTACAGACAAGAAAGCTTCACTATCCGTCTCCTTAGTAATTCTAAATATATGACTCAACTCTGATTTTCTTACTATAACAAGCAAAATTTGAGACTCCTTTTTAGAATACCACCCTCTTCCATTAAGAATAGTAACACCCCTATGTGCCTCAGTAGAAATCCTCTCAGCTATCTTTTCATAATCCTTCGAGAAAATGAAAATCTGCATAGACTGTTTCATACCTGAAAGATATAAATCAAGAGCAGATGTAAATACAGCATCCATAATATAACCATACATCACATTAGCCAACTTCTGGCCCCAAGTTAAATCAGGATTAGGAATAAAAATACTACATCCAATTATAATGATATCCATATATAAGGTCATTTTACCTGGAGAAATATTATACTTCTTACTAACAGACAAAGCTATTATATCCGTACCTCCTGAACTACCCCCCTGTCCAAATGTTATTCCTATACCGAAACCCGTCAACGCTCCAGCACAAATTACTGATAACAATAATCCATTATCTTTAGCAAACATCTTTACGATAGTACCATCTTCAGGTAAAATCATAGGAAGAATATAAAAAAACAATGTAGCTAATAAGGCAGCATAAACAGTTTTAAAGCCAAAACCTTTTCCTAATACCTTAACTCCAATTAAGAGCAATATAAAATTTAGAATAAAATATGTATAACTAATAGGTATACCAAACACATATTTGGCTATAGAAGATATACCAGTTACACCTCCACCGACGATACCATTAGGTATCATGAAAATTTGCCATCCAAGAGCATATAATAAAATACCTACAGCTATTAGTACATATTCTTTAATTATTCTCAAACTCTTAGGCTTTCCACCTATCTCAGACATAGTTTTATGATATTAAGATTTTATTTTACGATATTAATAATCTTGGAAGGCACTATTATAACTTTCTTGATTTCTGCTCCATCCATATATCTTTCGAATTCTGGCATTTTTTTAACAGCTTCCAATATTTCATCTTTAGAAAGTTTCTTCGATAATTCAATCTTGAATCTCATTTTTCCATTAAATGACACAGGATATACTACAGTATCTTCAATAGTATATTTTTCTTCATATTTAGGAAATTTAGCATAAGAAACACTTGAATCATTACCCAACATATGCCATAACTCTTCACTTATATGAGGAGCAAAAGGAGATAATAAGATAACCAAAGGCTCTAATATATCTTTACTAGTACATTTTAATTCTGTTAATTGATTAACAGCTATCATAAATGCACTTACTGATGTATTGTAAGAAAAGTTCTCTATATCTACTTCTATTTTGTGTATAAGATTATGTAAAACTTTTAACTCTTTAGCATTAGCTTTAACATCAGTCACTTTAAGATCCTTCGTTCCTTCAGCATCTCCTGTCTCTGTATATAGCCTCCATAATTTTCTAAGAAAACGATGCACTCCATCTATTCCTTTGGTATCCCATGGTTTAGATTGTTCAATAGGACCTAAGAACATTTCATACATACGTAATGTATCTGCTCCATAAGACTCACAAACATTATCTGGATTAACTACATTATACATAGATTTACTCATCTTTTCGACAGCATATCCACATATATATTCATCATTTTCTAATATAAACTTAGCATCATTATATTCAGGTCTCCACTTTTTGAATTCATCTATATTTAATTTATCATATTTAACAAGATTAATATCAACATGAATTTCTGTGGTTTCATACTGATCTTTAAGACCATAAGAAACAAAAGTATTAGTATCTTTTATTCTATACACGAAACTAGAACGACCCTGTATCATTCCTTGATTTATAAGCTTTTGAAATGGTTCAGCTTGACATACATATCCCATATCGAATAAAAATTTATTCCAGAAACGAGAATAAATAAGATGACCGGTAGCATGCTCAGTACCTCCGATATATAAATCTACATCTTTCCAATATTGATTAGCTTCTTTACTTACCAAAGCATTTGAATTCTTAGGATCCATATATCTAAGATAATATGCACTACTACCAGCAAAGCCAGGCATAGTACTTAATTCTAAAGGATAACCTTTATAAGTCCAATCTTTAGCTCTAGCCAATGGAGGTTCTCCATCTTTAGTTGGTTTATATGAATCAACTTCTGGTAATTGAAGAGGTAAATCTTTTTCATCAACTGGCATTGGAATACCATTTTTATAATATATAGGGAATGGTTCACCCCAATATCTCTGTCTAGAAAAAATAGCATCGCGAAGACGATAATTTATTTTTTTTCTTCCTATTCCTAATTCCTCAACTTTAGCTAATGCAGCAGGAATAGCTTCTTTTACTGTTAATCCATTTAAAAAACCTGAATTAATCATTTCTCCTTCCTTAGCATCAAAACTTTCCTCAGAAACATCGCAACCTTTTATAAGAGGAATTATTGGTAAATCAAATTTCTTAGCGAATGCATAATCTCTACTATCATGAGCAGGAACAGCCATAATAGCACCTGTTCCATATCCTGCTAATACATATTCAGATATCCATACTGGTATTTTCTCATTAGTAAATGGATTAGTAGCATAAGAACCTGAGAATACACCTGTTACATTATGTGTTTCAGCCATTCTTTCTCTTTCTGTTTTTTTCCTTGCTGCTACTAAATAATCTTCTACTGCTGATTTTTGTTCTGGAGTAGTAAGTTTATCTACCCAATCACTTTCAGGAGCTAATACCATAAATGTTACACCAAAAACTGTATCTGCCCTAGTGGTAAATATAGTCATATCGTACTCATTCCCTTGATTGGAAACCTTAAATACCATTTCTGTTCCTACAGATTTTCCAATCCAGTTACGCTGCATATCTTTTAATGAATCAGTCCAATCTAAATTATCCAAATTGGATAGCAATCTTTCTGCATAAGCCGATACTCTTAACTGCCACTGTTTCATTTTTTTCTGTTCTACTGGAAAACCTCCACGAACAGATAAACCTTCTTTTACTTCATCATTTGCTAATACAGTACCTAGTTCTGAACACCAATTTACTGCCGTTTCTCCTTGGTAAGCTATTCTATAATCCATTAAGACTTGATTTTTCTTAATCTCATCAAAAGCTTTCCATTCATCTGCTGTAAAACTTTCCACCTCTGCTGAACATGCTGCATTTACATTAGATGTTCCACTTTCTTTGAATTTTTCAATCAAGGTATCAATATTTTCAGCTTTATCAGTATCATTATTATACCAAGCATTAAACATTTTTAAGAATACCCATTGTGTCCATTTATAGTAACCTGGATCACTAGTACGTACTTCTCTAGACCAATCATAGGAAAATCCTATTTTGTCCATTTGTTCTCTATATCTATTGATATTTTTTTCTGTAGTAATAGCAGGATGTTGCCCAGTTTGAATAGCATATTGTTCAGCTGGAAGACCAAAGGCATCGTATCCCATAGGATGCAATACATTAAATCCTTTTAATCTTTTATATCTACTATAAATATCACTTGCGATATATCCTAACGGATGACCTACATGTAAGCCTGCTCCAGATGGATAAGGGAACATGTCTAAAACATAATATTTTGGTTTCGAATCGTCTTCTTTTACTTTAAATGTTTGATTCTGGGCCCATTTTTTCTGCCACTTTTTTTCAATTTCTAAAAAATTGTAATCCATTTTCTCTTATTTTTTCTTTAGTCTAAATTCGACAGGCAGTCTATATTTAACTCTGACTTTTTTTCCATTTAACATTCCTGGTTTCCATTTCGGAGATGCATTTACTACTTTTAAAACAGCTTCATCAAAAGCATCATCATCACTTTTAATTATGCTTGCATTTGATAACACTCCATCGGCTTCTATAATAAATTCTACTATAACCTTTCCTTGTATTCCTTTGGTTACTAAATCTTTTGGATATTTAAGATATTTATATATCCAATCATGTAAGAAATTAAGTTCATCTCCTTTAAAAAATGATGGCGGTGTATCAATAGTATAAGCAGAATAGACTTCTTTAGAATAATCAGACTTTACTTGTAAATTTTCTTGGTTTTTTAAATCTTCTGCGGAGTTAGCTGTTTTTAAAAGAAATTCATAGATAAATCCACATATACTTTCAAGTGACTCATAATCAATAGCATCAGGAGTATCTCTTACAGTATTATCGTTTTGATGAACTCCTGTTGTAAATAGAACAGAAGGTATTTCATTATTATGAAATGCTACATAATCAGATGGTATAACACTTCCATATCCTTTCTCTGGAGAAAGAAAGAATGTACTATCTTTAATATTGCTAATAAAATTATCTACTGTCTTATTCGTGTTTGAAGTAAAGTAAAAAAATTGTTTACTTTTATCATATATTCCTACAGAATTAATATCTGTCATAAGCCTCACATTTTTAATCTCAGGAAAAGAGCGGTTTACGAAGTACCAGGCACCAGCCATATTTTGCGTTTCGGCACCAAAGCCAACAAACACTACAGATCTTTTAAATAAAAAAGACGCTTCTCTAACTCTTTTAGCTACTTCCATTAAACAAGCTATTCCAGAAGCATTTTTATTAGCTCCTGGAAATATTTGTGTGACTTTTTTCCCATTGACAGTAAGAGTATTTGTCCCTACATGGTCAATATGAGATCCTACTACGATATATTCATTTTTAAGTTTGGAATCGTAACCTTCTACGATACCTACTATATTTTCAGAATGTATGGTATCCCCAGGATTTTTTGCTATAGTGAATTCCTGTCCGAGTTTAGAATTAAGCATAATTAATCCTGACTTTTTAAAGTCTTGATATAAATATTTAGCTACTGCTTTTTCTCCTGGCGAACCTGGAGCTCTTCCTAGCAAACTATCTGAAGATATATATTCAATATGCTCACGAAGTCTGTTTTCTATTTGTGTGTTCTGGGCGAAATTGACTTGTGGTAACAATAGTAAAATCAATACTATTCTAAAAATATTAGTTTTCAAGGTATTATTTATTTTTGTAAAAAGGCATTTTAACAACCTTAGCAGGCAATAATCTTTCTCTTATTTTAATAAAAATCTCAGTACCTACCTTTTTAAAATCTGATTTTACATACCCCATACCTATGCCTTTTTTAAGATATGTAGATAAGGTACCAGAAGTGACATTTCCTATTACATCACCATTCTTATCGCAAATTTCATACCCATGACGAGGAACACCTTTTTTTATAAGTTCAAAACCTACTAGTTTTTTCGATACTCCATCTTCTTTTTGTTGAAGCAGTAAGTCTTTATCTAAAAAATCTCCTTTTCCTGGGGAAAATTTGGTAATCCAACCTAAACCCGCCTCTATAGGTGAAGTCGTATCATCTATATCATTGCCATAAAGACAGAATCCCATTTCAAGACGTAGCGTATCTCTAGCTCCTAGACCTATTGGCTTAATTCCAAATTCTTCTCCTGCTTCAAAAACAGATTTCCAAAGTGCATCTGCATCTTTGTTATCTACATAAATCTCACATCCACCTGATCCTGTATATCCTGTTATTGAAAAAATAGCAGAAACTCCAGCTACATTCATCTTGGTAAAAGTATAATACTTCATTTCGGTGATATCTCTATCACATATTTTCTGCATAACTTCGATAGCTTTAGGACCTTGAACAGCTAATTGACAGATTTCATCAGATGCATTGTATAATTCTTTCCCTATTGTTAAATCGAATTTTGGAGCATAATCACAAAGATGTTTCCAATCTTTATCCACATTAGAAGCATTAACTACTAGTAAATATGTATGCTCATCTATACAATAAACTAGTAAATCATCTACTATTCCTCCTTTACCATTAGGAAAACATGAATATTGGACTTTTCCTGGATATAATTTTGACACATCATTAGATGTAACATATTGTAAGAATTTAAGTGCTTTAGGCCCTTTAACCCATATTTCTCCCATATGTGAAACATCGAAGACTCCGACTCCTTCGCGTACGGTCGCATGTTCCTCTCCTATTCCAACATATTCTATAGGCATATTATAGCCAGCAAATGGAGCCATTTTAGCTCCTAATTTAATATGTTTTTGTGTAAATGCAGTATTTTTCATTTCTAAATTCTTAAATTTCAATAAATTATTTACTTTTTATCATGTAACTTATCAGCTGTAGAATATATCCATATATCTTCTGGAGCATATTTATACTGAGTTATTTTATCCATTTCTACCCAAGCTTGATGATGTGTATCACAGCGTACAGCAGATATTACATCAAAACCATTTTTAAATTTGATTCTAATAGGGCTGTATCCATGCTCTTTTAGCATATTTAACATCCTATCAGCATTACTTTTAACTTTAAAACTACCCATTATTACATAATATCCATCTTCCAAAGCATTTTCTTCTACCTTAACAATAGATTTCGCTTTATCTGCTTCAGCTACTTTTAATAATGAATCTTTACGAGCTTTAATAATAAGTTCTTTTTTAAGCTGTTCTGCACGCATTGCTTCTAAATCTTTAGATGTAGGTTTGCCTAATATCGAACGAAAGAAATCACAACCTGTAGCTAAAGTTAGTACTATTAAAATAGCAGGGACAATTTTAAATATTTTCATAATTTTTAGATTTAAAAATTTATTAAACAAAAGTAACTAAATAATGTATCACAACAAAAAAAATGTATATTTACAGACTAATATTAAAGCATAAATATATTACTTGATGAAAAAAATCCTACCAATAGTATTTCTACTATTTTCAACCCTTTATCTTTATTCAAAAAATGAGAATGACACAGTGTCCATAACTTTCGCAGGAGATTTAATGCTACACACTTCACAGCTAAATGCAGCTCTTAAACCTGACAGTGACCCTTCTCTATCAAATTCATACGATTTTAGTTCATATTTTAAATATACTTCTAATTTATTTAAGAATGCTGATTATTCTGTAATAAATATGGAATTTCCTGTAGGAACTCTTCCTTATATGGGTTATCCTTCTTTTTCAGCTCCAGATGAGATAATAAAAGAGTCTATGAAAAATGGAATCGACCTCTTCTTATGCGCCAATAATCATATGTGCGATAAAAGATATGCAGGATTAAAAAGCACCATAGCAAGTTACGATAAGTTATGGGCGAATTATACAGGTTTATATAAAAATAAAGCAGATGAAAAGAAAAATAATCCATTTTTAACAGAAATTAGAGGAATAAGAGTAGCTTTTATTAACTTTACCTATGGAACAAATGGTATTCCAATATCCAAACCTTTCGTTATAAATACTATGGATTCTCTAGCTATTAGTAAAGCTGTAGAAAGAGCTAGAAGAGCTGGTGCAGAAATTATTATAGCATTACCACATTGGGGAGTAGAATATTATACTACATCTTCATATACTCAAAGAAAATGGAGAGATTATTTATTATCTCTTGGCGTTTCTGTAATCATAGGAAGTCATCCTCATGTAATGGAACCTATAGTAGTAGAAAATGAAGCAGATAATACTTCCATAAAATCTCTTACTGTATATTCTATGGGAAATTATATATCGAATATGAGTCTTCCTAAAACTCCTATGGGTACGATTATCACTTTAAAATTAACTAGAGATAAAGATGGAAAAGTAATCATAGCTGGATATAACTCAGACTGGATATGGTGCTCTAGAGCAGGTAAACTTGAGAAAAATTATACAACTATTTTAGTAAATGATTTCAAAGACAAAAGGAATCTTTTTATCGAGAAATCAGATTATGATACAATGATGAACACATATAATGTTTTAAAAAAGATATTAAATTAATGACAGAAAAAAGAATTAAACTACTTGAGATTGATCCCAGAGAAATTTATGGGGCTAATGATAAGATTTTAAAAAGAGTTAAAGATTATTTCCCTAAATTAGTAGTGGCAGCACGCGATAGTGATATATATATGCGTGGAGAAGAAGAAGATATAACTAAGTTTGAGAAATGTATCAATGAATTAATCAAACTCAGAAATCACAAAAGAAATCTTAATGAAGATGATGTAGATAGAATTCTTGATTATCGTAGCATACCAACTTCAGTATCTTCTAATAACACAGAAGAAATAAATGAAGCAGCTTACATAATAGTACATGGCAATGCAGGAAGAACGATTAGAGCGAGGACTCCTAACCAAAGGAAGATGGTAGATCTATATTCTAAAACAGACTTACTTTTCGCCATAGGCCCAGCAGGTACCGGAAAAACATACACGGCAATAGCTTTAGCAGTTAGAGCACTGAGAAATAGAGAAGTAAAGAAAATTATATTAACACGTCCGGCAGTAGAAGCAGGAGAACGTCTAGGCTTTTTACCTGGAGATCTAAAAGAAAAATTGGATCCATATTTGCAGCCATTATATGATGCCCTTGAAGATATGATAAACCCAAAAAAATTAAAAAATCTTATCGAGGATGGCACTATACAAATAGCCCCTCTTGCATATATGAGAGGTCGTACTTTGGATAGTGCGATAGTTATATTAGATGAAGCTCAAAACACTTCTCTTTCTCAGCTGAAAATGTTTTTAACTCGTATGGGTAACAATGCTAAATTTATAGTAACAGGAGATGAAACTCAAATAGACCTACCAAATATAAAAGAATCAGGACTAAAACGATGTGTAGAGCTTCTTAAAGATATTAAAGAAATATCTATAGTAAGAATGGGAAACGAAGACATCGTCAGACATCCCTTAGTAACTAAGATTATTAAGGCTTTTTCTTAAAATTACCTTAAAGGATCCACATCTATTATGACAGGATGTTCCAATGTTGAAATTTTAGATAATATCTTGGCTTTCAGAATTTCAGAGGCACGATTACGATGAAATTTAAGCTGAAATTTAACAATATATTCATTGCCAATTTTATCGATAGGAGGAGCTATAGGTCCCAAATAATCGGACATTCTTAAATCGTTTAAAATTCGAGAGACACATCCTGCCGTATAATTCATTCTTTTAGGATATTTATCCTTAATTATCAAATCAACTATACGTACGAAAGGAGGATAATCAAAATCTTTTCTATCGCTAAGAATCGGCGTATCCACAATACTCTCTCCCTCAACTAGTACTTTGAAAACAGGATGTTCACTCAACATCGTTTGAATAAGCATTAAGCCATTCTTATCTCGCCTACCGGCGCGTCCTCTTAGCTGAGATAAGAGTTGAAGTGCTTTTTCATCTGCGCGAAAATCATTCACAGAAAGTATAGTATCAGCATTAACGACTGCCACTAATGTCAAATTACTAAAATCGAAACCTTTAGATAACATCTGAGTTCCAATTAAAATATTAGTCCTGCCTTTAGCGAAATCATTTAATATTTTATCAGCATCTTTCTTCTTCTTCGCAGTATCGGCATCATAACGAGCTATATTATATTCAGGAAATAGCTCATGTAGCTCTTCTTCTATTTTTTCTGTTCCAGCACCCATAAAATTAAAATTGGTACTTCCACATTTTGGACAACTGATATTATGCGTTTTATACCCACAATAATGACATTCAAAAGAATTATTATATTTATGATATGTCATATGAATATTACACCTGGGACATTTTGGGACTTCTCCACAATCTGCACACTGAAGCATAGATGAATATGCCCGACGAGAACGAAACAAAAGCACTTGTTCTCCCCTTTCCAATGTTTCCTTTATATGATCAATTAAAGTTAAAGAAAAAGAACCTTTCACTGCTTTTTTATGATACTCCTTTTTCATATCTATCACCTCCACCCTGGCATCGAACTTTTGGTTATACTTTTCACTTAATAAAACTTGTGAAAATTTCTTTACATGTACATTATATAAAGATTCAAGAGAAGGCGTTCCCGAGCCTAATAACACCCTGGCATCATGCACGCTACCTAACATAATAGCAGCATCTCTTCCATTATATCTAGGGGCACTGTCAGTCTGCTTATAAGATGAATCATGCTCCTCATCGACGATTATTAAACCTAGATTAGTATATGGAAGAAAAAGAGCAGATCTCAGTCCCAGAACGATGGTGGGCTGTTTCCTGGCATTTTGGGAGATTAGATTCCAGATATCACGCTTTCGTGCTATCGATTGACGTGAGTGGTAAACATTTACATTTTTACCAAAATGTTTTTCAATTCTCTTCGATAATTGTTTACTTATAGCTATTTCGGGCAATAAATAAAGCACATCTTTCCCTTCGTCGAGACATTCTTTCATTAATTTCATATAGATCTCCGTCTTACCAGAGCCTGTTACGCCATTCAATAGTACCACCTTTTTAGCTTGAAAGCTAGATTTTATATCGTTATATGCTATTTTCTGAGCTTCAGTAAGCTCATTAAGAGATAATAGTGATTTTTTCAGAGCATCACTTTTAGCATCTTTCTTAATATTTTTTCTCTTTGACTCTATACTTTTCGTTAGATAAGCTGGCATTACTGCCTTAAATACCTGACCAATAGAACACATATAATAGCTTGAAAGCATTGCCCAGAATCTAAGTTCTTTCTCAGATACTACTAAAGAAGAATCTATATCAATTATGCTTTTAATTTTTTTCGAGTCATAATCTACAATATTTTTTATTTTCGATATTATACCATGATATTTTTTATTAACCAGTGGTACTATGACCCTGGCACCCACTACTGCTCTATCTTCTAAATCTACTGGTACTGAATAAGTTAGTTCTTTATTCAATTTTAATGGCAATATTACAGTAGCGTATATCATTAGTTTTTATTGTGTTTTTATTTAGCCATGCGAAGTTACATAAAAAAAATAAAAATTTGTAGTTTCAAAAAAATAAGCTACATTTGCAATCCAAAAAGGAAATAATAGTTCTTTTAAAGGGTATATGGTGTGATAGCTCAGTTGGTAGAGCAAAGGACTGAAAATCCTTGTGTCCCTGGTTCGATTCCAGGTCGCACCACTATATAGAGAGTTACTAAAGTAGCCCTCTTTTTTTTCGAAACTTTTATGGTGTGATAGCTCAGTTGGTAGAGCAAAGGACTGAAAATCCTTGTGTCCCTGGTTCGATTCCAGGTCGCACCACTTCATGATTTAAATAAAAAGAGTCGTTATTCAACGACTCTTTTTGTTTTCAATATATCGAGCATGATATGTTAATGTACTTGCTTGGTTTTACCACTACATTCTATTATATCTAAGCGAATCACTTCTGTACGATGGAAAGATTTTTCTATGTATTTAAGACCTATAACCTGATCCTCAGGGGAGTATTTGGCTATAAATAATTTCAATCCATGAAGTCTTTCTTCTTTTTCTAATCCTAGGTAGGCTCTGCATTTTAGTACTATACTTTCATAAGCAGTAGTAAACTTTTTAGATGCTACCTTGGTTTTACCTACTACGGTAAACGACACCGCACCATTGCCCTGTATGCATTTTAACTTTCTTCCCTGCGGTGCACAATGTAGATATATAGATATGTTTCCGTCCCAAACGAAGTTTATTGGTACGCCATAGGCTGTACCATCTTCATCTACCATAGAAAGATATCCATATTCACCCTCTTTTAAAAGTTCTATTGCCCTAGATTCTTCTAAGAGGCGGTCTTGGCGTCTGACTTCACTATTATTATAAATCATAGCACATAAATATTGCCTTAAATTTTAATTATAATATTTCATAAACCAATCATAGAATTTCTTTATTCCCTCATCTAATGATACTTTTGGTTTATAGTTAAATGATTTCTCGAATTTGGTCATATCGGCATAAGTAATTTTCACATCTCCCGGCTGCATACCCATTAGATTTTCTTTCACTTTCTTACCTGATACTTTAGAAATAGTGGAAATAAAGTCTTGCAGTTTTATAGGTGTCGAATGTCCTATATTATATATCTCGTATGGAATCTCTTTTGTAGATGGAGAAGGAATAACTTCCATTATACCATCGATTATATCATCTATGTATGTAAAATCACGCTGCATGTCTCCATGATTAAATACATTAATTTGTTCGTCTTTTAATATAGCATTAAGGAATAAAAATGGTGCCATATCAGGTCTGCCCCATGGACCATATACTGTGAAGAATCTCAGTCCTGTAGTAGGAATATTATATAATTTACTATATGCATGGGACATTAATTCTGAAGATTTTTTAGTGGCAGCATATAGGCTGACTGGTTTATCTACTTGATCAGTTTCGGAATAAGGAACTTTAGTGTTACCTCCATATACACTACTTGAACTGGCGTATATCAAATGTTTCACTGGATTATGACGACAAGCCTCTAGTATATTCATCAATCCAACTATGTTTGACTGTATATAGCTGTCTGGATTTATTAAAGAGTATCTTACCCCAGCTTGTGCTGCTAGATTACACACATAGTCGAATTTTTCATTTTCAAAAAGTGTGTCTATCGCATTTTTATCAGTCAAATCTAGTTTAATAAATCTTACTTTATCACATTTTGTACTAGTATAAACCTTAGCATCTATTGGTTTTAAATCATCTTTTATAAAGTCTATACCGATATCTTCTAAACGGTCTAATTTTAATTGTATATCATAATAATCGTTGAGATTATCCATTCCTAACACTTCGTAACCTCTTTCTGCTAATTTGCATACTAAGGCATGCCCTATAAAACCTGCTGCTCCCGTTACTAATATTTTCATTTTATTATATTTTTTCTTTTATTAACTTCTTTTCTTTATGTCCCAAAATAACATTCCTTCCATAAGCTATAAATCCACATGACTGACCTACGATTAAAACTATATCTAGTCTCATTATAGCATAGGCTATAATTATACCAGATCCGATAATACTAATTATCCAAAAGCCTATAGGTAATACTGAAATGTGACGTCTAAATGAATAGACCCACTGGTAAACAAATCTTAATGTAAATGTTAATTGTCCGATTACTCCTATCGTTATAAGATACAAAGGAATATCTTCATCATGAAAAAATTGATCAACAAATGTTCCTGCATCTTTCACTAAAAATAACATGACTACTATTGGAGTTGCTATTAATATATATGTAAAAATTTTAGGTATTTTATCTAATAGTCCTTTTTTATTTAAATTCCATATATAAATATAATATGAAATAAATTGTCCTAAAATTATTGAAAAGTCGTCTCTAAGCCATCCATATACAAACATTAGGTAACTAGCCAATAAACTGAGTACCCAATAAATAGATGGAGAAACTATTTTTTTAGCTTTTTCTGACATTATCCATTGAACTAAAATTCTCGCCGAGAATAATATCTGTGCTAAAAAACCAATTATCGTTATATATGAAAAAATCATTTACTTTCAGCTTCTAAATTATTTGTATTCTTAGGACGTAAAATATTTAAATCAAAATCAAATACCGTTCTTTCCCTTGTATCCCTTCTAACTTTTCTATTATCATCAAAATGACCTAGAAATGTAATATCATATCTGTTTAATTCTTCTTTACTTAGTTCTTGTTCTATAGGTAAGCGCGTCATAAGCACTATCGTCTCAGGAGGGTTCATAACTAAAGCACTATCTTTTACTTCTACCTCATAGATATGACGATTGGCTGAATACACTATCTCTATTCTTAAAAATTCATTTTTAAGATGATAAAAAGGAATATCTTTAATTTCTTCCATATTTCTTGTATTAGCTATAGTATTAGTCTTAGGATTTTTAAATAATTCCCCTATAGTAGGCATCATAAGAACTTCTACAAGAAAAAATACAGCAACTACACCATATACTAAGCGTT
>Ga0172377_10004328_pt1 | contig 14594 bp, 12 predicted proteins | sample Pumphouse3metaG_FD_119749 | JGI IMG/M metagenome (GOLD analysis project Ga0172377, IMG submission 119749) | Leachate microbial communities from a municipal landfill in Southern Ontario, Canada - Pumphouse #3 metaG | ecosystem: Engineered > Solid waste > Landfill > Unclassified | place: Canada... | reverse complement strand
TTCTCCTAGTAGATTCATTTTCCTGTATCGCATAGCGATAGTTTATTTTTCATACTGCTACTATACCGATGTAATCACCAATAGTTCAAGTTCCTCACATGTTAGTTTCTTATAACTTTATTTTAGTATATTTAGGAAACCATCAATTTGGACAGAAGCTCATATCTTCCCGACACCTTGCATTTGCGGTAGATGTTTCTATTGTGGTTTGCAATGGTCCGTACCGAAACATGCAAGGTAAACGCTATCTCCTTATCACTCTTCCCTTTCATCATCAATGAAATCACTTCTTTTTCTCGAGCAGAAAGGTCGTAGAGCGAAAGCTGAACAGAAGAGTCCTTCTCTTTCATCCTCACTTGAGGATGCTCGATCTTATCAAGCAAGGACTCCAATCCTTGTCGAAGAAGTTGTACATGGGAATCCACCAACTCTCTATCATGGATTAAAATAGAATCAATGACAGCCAACAACAGCTCTGGCTGAAAAGGCTTGGTGATGTATCTGATGGCTCCCGCCTTCAATGCATCTATTTTCTCTTCCAAAGAGTCTCTTGCTGTAAGGAATATAAGAGGAACAGGAGCCTCCTTAAGGATTTTCTTGGCTTCCTTGAGGAAACCATATCCATCCATGCCCGGCATCATGACGTCACTGATGATTACATCAAAATGACTTTGAGAAAGCTTTTTCAGCCCATCGGATCCTGAATCAGAGGTCACCACCTGATAATTGGATTGCAAGATCGACTGAATATATGCACGTAGGTCTGCATTATCCTCAAGTACCAAAATGCGTTTCGTATGTTCCACACCTTCAATGTCCTTGTCGGGCAAAGAAGAAAACTCTGCAAGGTAGAGTTGTCCCAATAACGTGACGCCATCTGATTCACTTTGTATCATATCTTTTTTTGCTTGCACCAAGTTTGAAGGGAAAACAAGAGAGAAGGTACTACCCTTGCCCTCCTCGCTATCCAATTGCACACATCCCATATACCCCTCCATGATGTGTTTCACCAAGGGGAGGCCCAGACCGACCTGCATGTTGCTGGAAACGTCCTGTATGGTTTCATATTGTTCAAACACCCGCTTTTGCTGTTCTTTTGGAATTCCTTTTCCATTGTCCGAAACTGATATCCTAAGCGCCCCTTGCGGCCCTTGGTGGTAGGAGATCCTGATACGGCCTCCTTCATACGTATATTTGAATGCATTGGAAAGCAGGTTCATGATAAGCGATTCAAAATCATCACGCGAAACACAAAGGGCAACAGGATGCACATCCTCAGGCTTTTCCAAACTCAACTCAAGATGCTTTTCCTGGGCAAGTGGGGTGAACTCCTGAACAATCAGAAAAAGAAGCGCCTCTACGTCTACTAAATGGATACCATCGTTTTGCCGACTCTTTTCCAACCGTAGCATATGGTTGACCTGCCGTAACAAAATGAAGCTGTTGCGTTCAATGGCTGCGAGAATGTGATCGGCTTGTTTCAAAGAAGAGCCATAGGAGCCCTGCCTGAGCTGTCTGGTCATCCCTAAGATGATGGTAAGGGGAGTTCGGGTTTCATGACTCATGTTCATGAAAAATCGTGTCTTCTCATTGGTGATTTTCTGTAATTGCTCTCTATCATTTTCTGCTTTTTGTCGTTCCAATTTCAATCTGTTGTAACGATTGGCTGTAGCTAAAGAGAAGAGAACCGCTTGTAAGGAAAGTCCTATGGGTTGATTGTACTGAAACAAGAAAGTGACGAACTTCTCATGAGATTGCATGAAGGGAAATATGTTCAGGGCATTTATCGAGGTGATGAAAGCAGGCGGAATGAAAGCGATCAGAAGAAGGATGGCTTCCGTTTTCATCCACCGTATCGATAGGATTATGGTAGAGAGAAAGAGAATATTCGTGTAGAAGACAAAGAGCTCCCTGATGAAATCCAGCACTGCGTGATAAGAGGCCGCATGAGGAAACACTGCCTTGCTGAATAAAAAGAGCGCAGTAAAGACGACTATGACAACAAGTGAGATGCGATTGCATCTTGAAAGTCTGGGAGCGTGTTCCTTCAAGGAAAAAAACGTTTCAAAGAAAAGCAGAAAGGTAACGAACAAAAGATGGGTGATCAAGGTCACGCGATTGTACGTCAAGAAAAAAACAAACCTGTCATACGATGAGAAGGTTTGAAGAATGGTCAAAAGTGCCATGATCAAGGAAAAATACACAAACATCGGCTCTTTGGTTGAAACTGCAAGAAACAACGTATAAAAGAAAAGCCCGATCAACACCCCCAGAGCAAGCAATCCGATGACAAAAGGACCTGCCAAAAAAGCATTGAATTTAGGTTGTATGAGAGCAGATGCGATGAGCAAGGAGGATGAAATTGCAAGGAGAAACATCAATATCAGGGTTTTAAGAGCTTTGCGTACGTGGATCATGGCAATCTCTCCTTTGCTCCATCAGTATACCCATGGAAAATACGTGGGGTAAAGGTTTCGACATACAACGATGCAACTATTGTTCAGCAAAGACAATGCTTTGTATAAAAACCTCCTTCGGCTTCTTATCCTATCATTGACAACAAACCGGCAATGCTATCCAATACATGTAAGGATTTTGTGATATGGTAATTGCATTGCTGATTTTCGGTATCGTCTGTATGACAGCCTTCTCGTTGTATATCAATAGAAAAGAAAAAAGGAGTGCCCGCAGCTGGTACTCCGAACGTCTGTTGTTCTGGCGCATTGAAAAAAACATTTTCACTCCCTATGACAAACCTGAGGAGTTTCTTCAGAAGGTAGCAGTCACCAATGAAGAACCCTATAAGCTTCCTCCTGGATTAACACTCATCTGCAAGGTTGAAAGACAGATGCTCCATGGTTTGGACTGCGTGTGTCTTGGAGATCCTGAGAAGAAAACAAAGATCTTGTACCTTCATGGAGGCGCATATGTAGAACAACCCTATCTTCTCCATTGGCATTTCCTTGACCGTTTGGTGAAGATGTCGGATGCCCAGGTGATTGTCCCCCTCTATCCAAAAGCCCCTATTCATCACTATCAGGAGAGTTTTGACAAGCTGTTGTTGCTCTATTCTGATTTAGTAAAGGATAATGAAGTCCAGGATTTGATTTGCATGGGGGACTCTGCAGGAGGTGGGTTGGCTTTATCCTTCAGCCAACTTTTATCACAACACCACATGCCTCAGATGAAAAACCTCATCTTACTTTCACCTTGGCTTGATGTTTCCATGGGAAATCCCAGCATCCAGGTTTTGGAGAAGAAAGATCCTCTTTTACAGAAGGACTATCTCATTGCGATGGCAAGAGCCTGGGCAGGGGATGAAGATTTGCACAATCCTTTATTGAGTCCAATTTTCGGAAATCTCCGGGGTTTACCTAAAATATCGCTCTTTATTGGAACTCATGAGCTTTTTCTTGCAGATGCAAGGAAATTCCGCGCTCTTTGCTTATCACGTGGAGTTGCCATAGACTATCATGAATACCCAAAGATGAACCATGATTTCCCCCTTTTTCCCATCCCTGAGGCTAAAAGAGCCTTGCAGGAAATAATTGAAATCATTAAAAGCCCATACTATCAGGAGGTCGTTGATTATTTATGAAAAAAACACACTTCATCGTATTGCTGGTTTGCATGCTGCTCATGCTGACGCTTACTTCTTGCCTTCCTTCAACGCTCGGCAACCAGGAAGAAAAGGCTGGTTTCTTCTTAGGCATCTGGCATGGATGGATTGCACCCATCTCCCTCATTGTCAGGCTTTTCAAGCCTGAAACGAGGATCTATGCTATGAACAATACCGGTTGGTGGTACGAATTTGGATTCTACATGGCCATCATCAGTGGGTTTGGGGGCCTTTCTTTGATCAGAGGTAAACGGAAGGATCACGATCGGTAGGATTACCCCTCTTCCTCTCTGATTTTACTTGCTTTCCTTTCCATTTTCTGCCTATAGTCCATCCATGATCGTATACTCGTTTTTGCAGATGCTCCCCATCCTCATACTCACCTTGTCAGGATATCTTCTCTCCAAAGTGTATGAAATACATCTCGACACCTTGGTGAAAGTGATCACTGACTTCTTCATGCCTGCTTTGATCTTCATCTCACTCTATCAAAGTGACATCAAAGGCTCTCTGGTGCTGGATATCGCAAAAGCGACGACATTGGTCGTTGCTTTGCTCACCCTCACCTCCTATCTCTGGGCTCGTTCTTGCAAACTCGACAAACAATCCTTCATGCCTTCCCTACTTTTCATGAACTCAGGATTCTTGGGTATACCGCTGATGAATCTTTGGGGAGGAAGTGAGGCGATGAACCTGATCGTCATATACGACCAGATTCAAACCATCTACATCTTCACACTCGGCATCTTCATCATAACCGGTGGGTTGAGTAGAAAATCATTTGCTTCGATCGTCAGATCACCCATTCTTTGGGCCATCTTCGTCGGGTTCTTCTTTCGTCTCACAAAATTGCAGTTGCCTGAGGTATTGCTGACGACCTTTTCGTTTGCAGGAAATGCAGCTCCACCCCTTGCAGCCTTCACCTTAGGAGCATCCCTCGTCGTTACGAAATTCCAACTGAACCGTCAGATAGTTGCAGGTCTGACAATCAGATTCGTGGGTGGCTATCTCTTTGGGATGCTTGCCTCTGCACTTTTTGGTCTTACTGGACTCAGCAGGACTGTAGTAATCGTCGCCTCCGCTCTCCCCTCTGCAGTTTTCACTTCCGTGTTACCCATCCGATATGGAGTGAAGTCGGATTTCGGCAGTACGATGGTGCTTGTCTCTACTGTGTTAGGTACACTCACCATCCCTTTGTCCTTCTATCTTGCAGGATAAAGGGAGCTGGACTGCTCCAACTCCCTTTACCTATCTTCAACTATTCCAGCAACTCAATCAATTTCGCCTTTACTTCGGTGAAACTCATTCCCTTCGCCTCAACAAATGTTTTCACAGCGCTGGAAAGACTGTCGAAGGTGCCGGTGATTCTCTCTATGTCTTCACGTGCATATCCAGCATCAAGCAGTTCTTGGAACGTGGTTTTTCCCGTGAAAGCTATAGGGACGGAGGAGAGCGTCTGTTCAATGAAATTGGGACTAAGGTCCTCCAATTTGACTGCCTTTGCTGCGATTTCCTCGAAATCAGATCCAGTGTCCTTCATTTCCCTTCTCAACACCTCAATGGCAGCATAGGGAAGCAGGGTGGTCTCTTCGGCCTCATGGGGAAGTCCCGTATAGAGGGAAACGAACTGCCTGACTGAATCGGTACCGACTTCCATGCCTTCAGGTATCTTTCCTGCATACAACGTTTCTAGAAGATTCACCTTATCTTCTGCACGTACGGCATCAAATGCCTCCACGAGAAGCTCTTGGGGGATGGAAAAAGCTTTGGCCACATCCAACCAGGTGTACGATCCCCGGATATCGGTGGGACTCGGGTTACCTGCAAACGCACCTTCCTTGATCAAAGCCGGTTGCTTTGAAGATTCCACATTCCATAATCCCAAAAGAGAGGAAATTCCAATACCTCCGAGAATGATCAACACTGATATGATTCCAAGATATTTGGTCTTCACCTCTTTCTTCAGTTTTTCCGAATTGAGAATTACCGTCTCAGCAACAGGACAGGCACTTTCACTGCTGCACTTCATGCAGGAAATACACTGATGGTTTCTCACTGTTTCTTTATTTGCCACATCAATATTCATCGGGCAAGCTTTTGTACACGCATTACATGAAATACAGGTATTCACTTTGCGTCTGATCGCAAAGATCCTGAAGGTATTGAACACTCCAAGGAAAGCCCCATAGGGACAGGCATACTTACAGAACGGCCGCTCTACAAACAAGGAGAGGACAAGCACAACAGCAAGGATAATTAGACCGATAACAGAGACATCACTGTGCCAAAAATTAAAAAGCGCATAATAAGGATCCACTGTCTGGAAAATCAACGTCCCGGAAACCGCTGTCATGTAGACCACCCAGATCAACACCCCATAGCGCAAGAATCGAAGATATGCATCCAATTTTTTGGGGACGAATGTATTGTATCGCTTTTTCCATAGTTTTCTGCCTAGTTTCCCCACCCACTCCTGAACAGTGCCGAAAGGGCAAATCCAGCCACAGAGTACCGGACCAAACAGAAGGGCTGACAATACTCCCAAGGAAGCAAGTACGACTGATGAATCATGGATTTTCTTGATCAGGATTCCATCGGTCACCAAGTTCCAGAACGTAACCACTCCACCAAAAGGACAGATGGCGTGCAAAGAAGCACTGCCAATGAAAGAAGGAAGGACGACGCCCATCTCCTTGAGTCCATTTGCTGTCGCAATGATAGCGACCAACACGAAAAAACCAAGCTGAATCCAGCCTCTCAGACCTTGCACCTTAGATTTCTTAAGGGGGTTTTTCATCCTTTTCATCTCCTTGATGAGCAATTGAGTACCAAATGAGAATATGTATGGTTGCACAGTACGGATGATTAGTGTGCATTGGATGGAGAGAAGATAAAAGAGAGATAAATCCCCAAGCCAATGGACAATTTCCATGATACCATGCAGTAAGGATTTATCAATAAGGAAGGATTACATGAAACCTAGATCTCTCATCATATTGATACTGATCACTTCAGTCTGTATCCATACAATTACCTGTCAGCCCCTCAAAGAGACTGAAACCCCAGATGAAGTCAGAGATTTTTTTGCTGGTTCAGTTCAACAATTCTCAGATAGACTTTTCTTTGCCAATATATCAGGACAAGGCAATGTCATGATCTCCCCTCTCTCTGTCTTCCAAGCTCTCTCCATGACGGCAAACGGAGCAGCGGGGACGACAGAAAAGGCCATGTTGGAAGTACTCGCACCAGATGATCCTGACCTTGCACTGCTCAACCTTGCAAGCAAGGACTATTTGGATGGTCTTGAAAGCATTTCTGAAGTGCAGATGAACATCGCCAACAGCATTTTTCTCAACAACCAAGCCAAAATCGACGCTGTTTTTCTCCAGACTACAAAAAAGACCTATGGTTCAGAAACAAAGGCCCTCGATTTCTACAATCCAAAATCTGAAAAAACCATCAATGACTGGGTAAAGAAAGCAACCAAGGGAACCATCGATTCAATCATCGATACCGTTGAACCGGATATGATCATGTACTTGCTCAATGCAATCTATTTCAAAGCCGACTGGAACATCCCTTTTGATGCATATGATACCTATGACCAGAAGTTTTCAACTGAAAAGAAAGCTGTCATGGTACCTTTCATGCATCAAAGCACTTCACTTCCCTATCTTGAAGACAGAGAAGCCCAAGTGCTTATTCTGAGCTACAAGGATGAACGGTTCGCCTTTGTCGCCATCCTGCCTCCAGAAGGGACTCCTATCAGAACTTGGTTGGAGAATCAAAAGACGTCAGATTTTTCAAAAGCGATAGCAACCTACCCCCAAAGAGCGAAATACACCAGAATGAGACTCTCCTTACCAAAATTTGAAGCACGCTACACCAAAGCTCTTTCTGATGAAATGAAACAGCTTGGCATGGGCATTGCGTTTGACCCTCAACATGCTGACTTCTCCAACATGTTGCAAAACAGGTCGAAAGAGATTGTGATCAGTGAAATCCTGCATAAAACCTTCATCAGGGTTGATGAAAAAGGGTCAGAAGCAGCTGCAGTGACTGCTGTCATGATGAAAGCCACCAGCATGGCTCCCCAAGCTATGGTTGAATTGCATTTCAATCGTCCGTTCTTCTATGCAATCGTAGATACAGAACGTTCGATACCACTGTTCATGGGTATTCTCGACAATCCTGAGGTATAAGAAGAAAGCAATGAACAATACAATAAGCAGACGCATCAAACTTGGCTTCGGCATTGGCGATTTGGGAGGAAACCTGTTCTTCACCATCATTGGTTTCTATCTTCTGTTCTTCCTTACCGATTTGGTTCACCTCTCACCTGCATTAGCCGGAACCGTTCTGATGATTGGTAAGATCTGGGATGCTATCACCGACCCGATGACCGGCTATGTATCCGACCGTACACGAACGCGCTGGGGACGGAGAAGGCCCTACATGTTCGTCGGTTCGATCCTTGCATTTTTCATGATGGGCTTGATGTTCACCAAACCTGCGATACACGGACAGGGAGCTTTGTTTGTCTATCTTACTCTGCTCTACTGTCTGCTCAACACCGCCTATACGTTGGTAAACATCCCCTATGCAGCACTACTTCCTGAATTGACAGACGACTACAACCAAAGAACAGTTCTCACAGGGTATCGGATGAGTTTTGCAGTGCTGGGAACCTTTGTAGGAGCTGGAGCAGTCATGCCGCTCATCAATCTTTTTTCAGACAAACAAGTAGGTTGGTCGATGATGGGCTATTTCATGGGAGCGGTGATGTTGATCACCACCTTGATAACCATCTGGGCGGTCAAGGAGCCTGAACATCCAGAGAAGCAACAAGGTACTGGTTTTTTCAAAACCTATATCGAGGCTCTACAAGACAAGATATTCCTTTCCGCCCTCATTCCCTGGACGTTCTTCATCACCGGCACCTCCATGGTACAGGGTGCCTTGGTCTACTATTTCGCCTACATATTCAAGGATGAAGGACTTTTCCAAGTTGCCTTGCTCTTTCTCCTCACCTTCAGTCTGCTTTGTATTCCTCTCTGGGTGAAGATCTCCGAACACATTGGAAAGAAACGCTGTTATATGATCGGAATGGGCATCATGGCAGTGGGAGTGATGGTGTTTTCGTTGCTTGGAGAAAGCCTGGGGCCCAAGCTTTCCCTCTTGGTGATGGCAATTTCAGGTATTGGACTCTCCACACACTATGTCATGCCCCATGCGATGCTTCCTGACATTGTAGAAAATGATGCCATCAATCATGACAATCTCAGACAAGAAGGGGTGTTCTCCAGTCTTTGGACCTTCTCAAGCAAACTGGGTCAAGCTGTGGCATTGGCTCTCAATGGGTGGATCCTCGCCCTGTTTGCGTACACTCCAAGTGAGCCTTCAGCTTTATCCGCCATCGGCATCAAGTTGGTCTGCGGCCCCATACCTTTGGTATGGTATGTTGTGGGGATTTTCATTCTCCGATCGTATCCGATCGATAAGAACTATTATCATGAGATGATGAAAAAGCGAGTGTGATGTACGATGGGAAAGAAGAAACGCGATGAGTTGATCATTCTCAAACGAGCCACTCAGGGAAGAGGCTTCCAGACTCCCAACTACTCACCAGGAGTGCGAAACATACTGGTTGTACTCGGGAAGTGGTATTTACGGCACTTCGAAGGGGTCGATTCTGTTGAGATCAAGCACGAAACAACCTTGATGCAGGAATTTGCACGGTTCGACCAAAAAAAGACACTGCTCATCCTCGCTTTTCGGCATGTAGCAAAAGAAGACGCACCGACACTGATGTATGCTTTGAACAGGAACCTGCAGAGGCAGATCAAAAAGGCGCATCCTACAAACCGGCATATCATAACCCATGCACAGTTTCTCTATGGAAAGGATGTTTTGAACTGGGCGGGAAGCGCTGCTGCGTGGTTGTTCCCCAAAATCGGCTGTGTCCCGGTTCAAAACAGAGGGAGCAACAAACAAGGATTGGACATTCTCAGAAAGGCCATGAATGAGGGGGACTTCCCTATTGCACTTGCCCCTGAAAGCCAGGTGACCTACCACATGTATCGCACCAGTGGTCTCTCACAAGGAGTAGCTTCTTTAGCCTATTGGGGTACGTTGACAGGAAAAGAGGTAACCATTCTCCCCATTGCCATAGCCTACCGACATGCACATCAAAGTGAAGACTTCATTCGTTCGGTGTTGCTGCGATGGGAGAAGCAAACAGGAAAGGCATTACAGAACCGAGCATGTGAACCTATTCTGGATTTGCTTGCAACAGCTCTGCAGGAAACCCTCTCTCTGTTGGAAGATCTGTATCATCTGGAAGCAGATGGTGAGCAACGTTCTCACGAACAACGGATCAAGCGTATCTGCGAGAAAGCCTTGTCGGAGGCTGAAAGCCTATGTGAGCTCAAGGCTGAAGGAAGTTTCTTGGACCGGGTTTTCCGCATACGCTTCAAAGGGGAAGAAGCTGTGCATCCTGATCTCTTCGACCCCAAGAAGTTGCCGCTGCTCTCTCGAAGCATCGCTGACTTCCGTTCATTGCAGGCACATGTATATCTTCGGCACGCGCAGATCGTCGATATCCTGCAATACCTTGATCTTGATTATCTGCAAGCTCCTTGCAGCGAGGGCAGAGCGTGTGAGTTCGCATTGAATCTTTTGGATGTGATAAACAGGATGCAGGGTGGAAACATCGCCAGCCGATTCACCCCCAAACACAAGAAAGCCGTACTCTTCATTGGAAAAGCCATCACCCTTGAAGGCATGAAGAAGCCCCTGTCGAGAAAACAAGGGCTGATGTCCACCATGGACAAGGTATATGCTTCTTTGCAAAAAACCAGCGAAGAGTTAGAATCCTACTGGGAAAAGAATTACTTCAAGCATTGACGTCATCAATTGCCCTTGTTAAAGAGAACGTCAGAGGATAGTCCGTATAGAATCCCCGTTTCTCCTTAGGCATGAGTTCTGCCAGTCTGAGCATGATTTCATCACTCAAGGCCTGACGGTCGATACGACCACCTTTTTGAATGATTTCAAAACTTTTCCCTACCCGTATGGTAATGGGAGTTCTTCTGAGGCGCTTGATGTTTTTTGAGAAGCTTTCAAACCCTGTGATGGCAATAGGAATCATCGGAACGTCTTTCTTGTGGGCGATAAAGGCGACTCCAGCTTTTCCCTGCTGCAAACATCCATCTTCACTTCGGGTCCCTTCCGGAGCAATGGCCAGAATGTTCTTCTGATCAAGCACAGCAAAACAAGCTTCCATCGTCTCTCGTCCCATGTTCTCACGATCGACAGGAATGCTTTTCCAAGCATCCATCAGCCACCCCATGAAGGAGTGCTCCCAAAGTTCTTTTTTCGCCATGGCGAACATCTTTCTTGGTTGAAGAAAAACGTAGAGCATGGGAGCTTCAAGATTGGAAGTATGATTGACCATCATCAAAAAGGGTCCCTGCTCGGGAATTTTGGCAAGTTCTTTCCTGTCGATTGAAAAACAGACCCTAAAAAAGGTCCTCAACAGGGCATTGATAAAACGTACTGATAACTTCATGAAAGGAGTATACCAGAGAGGCAAATGACATCAAAGAGGAAAAGCATGGAAAATGCTGGAAAAGAGCATCTTTATCGAGAGACCGGATAGGCAAAAGGATGGCCCTCAGCAAACTGAACCAAATCCCAGAGATTACCATAGAGATCGCTGAACACCGCTACCTTTCCATATTCTGCGACTTTCATAGGTCGGACAATAGTGACTTTTTTATCTATCAGGTTTTGATAGTCATGTTCAAAGTCATCGGTCGAAAGAAAAAGAAACACTCGTTTTCCTGTTTGATTACCTATGAATTTCTCCTGTTCCGGGGTGGAAGCTCGAGCAAGCAAGAGAGCACTTCCTTTGCTGTGAGGAGGAGCTACAACCACCCAACGTTTATCCTGTTCCTTTTGATAGGTGTCCTCAAGCAACTCGAAACCCAAGATATTGATATAGAAATCCAAAGCCTCGTCATAGTCTCTCACAACCAAGGCGATATGTGCGATTGTCTGCATGGAAGGTCTCCCCTGCTTGAAATTCTCAAGCTATATCCTTTTTTCCCTTAGAGAGGGTAATCACCAAATACGGAACACAAAGAACGGATCCCAACAGTGCCATTGCAAAAAAAGCATGGTGCAACGAGAACCTGTCTCCAATCAAACCAACGGCAGGGAAAAGGAGAATCATGAACAGGCTGTAAGCCATACTCTGAAAAGAAAGGATGGTGGCCCGATGGGCGCTGGGTATGAGTCTGTTGAGATAATCACTGATTGTTACGATCAAAATACCTTCAATGCAACCGGTAAGCACATAAAAGACTATTGGATAATGAGAAACAGCCACTCCCCATAGGCAGAACACCATGAGCAGGGGCATCACCAGCAAGACTCCTTTTTGCCCTAGCTTTCGTTCAATCGATACGGCTTTCATGGAGGTCAAGCCAGAAATGAGTGAATGAATGGCGAACACCACGCCAATTTGCCCTTCAGAAAACCCCTGTTCGGTCCAGAAATTCTGCAAATAGAAGAACAGGCAGATCATGAAAGCAAAAAGCAGTTCGGAGAACAGGATGAAAAAGGTTATTCTTGGTTGTTTGCCTACCACTTTCACACTATCGACCATTTGGATTTTCAAGGAATTGAGAATGGACGCACCCAAGGTGAGGCTCTCAACTTCAGTCTTTTTCTGTTCGATGGGCGGTTCAGTAAACCCAAAGGAAAGAAGAGCCGCACATAAGGAAACTGCCATGGAAAGGCCAAAGGCCAATGCGTAGCTATGCACTGCCAGATACCCTCCGATCAGGAAGGCAGCCACTGAAGTTGCTTGGGTGATGAGTTCCTGATATCCCAATACCTTCATATACGAATCCTGCTTTCCTTCACACAACAAGGAGTCATATACCAAGGCATCTCCTGCTCCAGATTCAAGGTTGTACCCCAACGCAGAAATTCCGAACCCAATCAGTTGCAGGATGAAACCATCAGAGAAAAACATGAGAGCCAAGCTGATGATGTTCACGAACCTTCCCGCAATCCTGCTGGCTTTTCGCCCCCAAAGATCTGCAACCGATCCTGTAGGTACTTCCATGAGAAACGATACGATATGAAACGTAGCCTCAAGGATTCCCAACTGCAACAAGGAAAAACCTTTTAATGCCAGATAGATCATCCAGAGTCCACGCACCAAGCCTAAATTGAGAAAGATTGCATAGAAATAGTTGATTTTAATATTCCGTGCATAATGAGAAGCATTCATGAAAATCAGTTCCTTTACGTATTAAATGGCACAGAATAAAAAAAGAAGGCATGTGCCTTTCTAAAAATACCAGCGTTATACCTTTCTGTATACGTTTTTCGTAGGGAAGTTCAGCGGCAAAAGAAGCATCTCACCGGTTTTTCTCTCTTTGTGATTCCGACCAGAGCTCATCTGCAACGGGAGCCCACGCATTTGCATACTCCTTGCATTTCCCACAGAGATGCTCCACTGATTCAAACGAAGCCAAATCTGTAGATTTTGCCTCTGTTGCATGTATCATCTTCATCAGATAGTCAGGATTCTCCAGCATCGGACAAGGTCTGAGCATATTTTCATTGAATGCCTGCAGGTCGTGGTAAGCGCTGAACAGCGGTTGTTGCAAAGCCTCCAACAACGAGACTTTCTTGATGTTCGCCATTGAGTAGTGAATGAATACACACGGTTCCACATCTCCGTTTGCGTTGATATGCAGATAGTTCTTCCCTGCCGCAATACACCCCCCTACAAACTCCCCATCATTCTGGAAATCCAAGGGGAATAGTTTATGAGGATTATCATTCTTGCGAATCTCACGAATCCGATGATACATATACCTACGTTGTTCGGGCTTCAAGAGCAAATCTACAGAAGCATCGTTCCCTACCGGCATATAGTGGAAATACCACGAAAACTTACTTCCCTTCTTCTCCAACAAATCCAAAAACTCATCAGAAACCACCATCTGATAATTCTTACTGGTATAACAGATTGAATTTCCATACAGCAGACGATGAGCCTGCAACAAATCCATGGCTTCCATGACCTTCTTAAAAGAACCAGAACCACGACGGGCATCGTTGGCCTCTTCAAAACCTTCAACGCTTACATACAGGATGAGATTTTTTACACCCTTCATCGCCTTGCAAAATGCTTCATCTACAAGCGTGCCATTGGTAAAAGCTCCAAACATGCAGTCCTTATGTTTTTTACACAACGACAGAACCTCATCTTTGCAAAGCAGAGGCTCCCCTCCAGTCATCATATAGAAATGGATGCCCAACTCTTTTCCCTGTATGATGATCTTATCCATTTGCTCGAAAGTGAGACGATGTTTGGGTCCATATTCAGCTGACCAGCAACCAATACAGTGCATGTTGCAGGCACTGGTGGGGTCGAATAAAATGACCCATGGGAAATTTGTATGATAACGATCCCGTAGCGTTCTGGCTTTTTCCAATCCTACATACCCTGCTTCATATCCTAGATTCAAGATGAACGTTCTCAGTACGTTCGCATCGATATCCGTAACCAGTGAATGACCAAAATCCACCCATTTTGAATTGGGATCTGACACGAAGTGCCGGAGATTGGAAAAAACATTACCGGTTTTCGTGTAGCTCTGGTCATGTTTTGTTGAAGGCATGTATCGTTCTACAAGATCCAAAATATCGAGTATCCCTTGATGGCGATCTTTTTTGACATGCCGTATCGCATATTCAATACCTGAAGAAAGAGCAATTCTTTCTGCACTGTGTTTTACGTTTGCCATAAACAGCTCCTGATACAAAGAGATACAGACATCCTCCTCTTTCATGATGTGTCCATATTGGGTATAGCGCAACTCTCAAAGCACTGGTTTAATCGAATAATTTTTACTTTCTTCTTTTTAAGTAAAGATTTATTGCTATTTGC